>Ga0153954_1000301_pt1 | contig 42489 bp, 39 predicted proteins | sample TSFL038MetaG_FD_102277 | JGI IMG/M metagenome (GOLD analysis project Ga0153954, IMG submission 102277) | Attine ant fungus gardens microbial communities from Florida, USA - TSFL038 MetaG | ecosystem: Host-associated > Fungi > Mycelium > Unclassified | place: USA: Florida, Wekiwa Springs State...
CTGCAGAGCCGTTTGGGAACGGACCTCTTGCGGCTGCGCCGCCCCGGTTGCAAGCAACCGCGGCCACCCAGAATGCAGTCCCTTGATTCGTTTCGGAGTTGTAACGGAGTCGTACTAGAGCGGTTACCGCTTGGATAGCACACACTCAGGCCAGGGAGTGACCTTGTGGCTCGATGCAAGTCAAGAGGCCGGTTGGATGGACCAGTGGCGCCAGCTTGGGCCCACTGGTGGACAAGCCATCAGTGCCACCCCATATGGCCATCTACATAGCATTGGTTTATGGTGCGTCCCACACAGAAATCATCGTGATTTCAATCAGATCTTCTGGGATTTTGTAGGCTATCCCATCGTAAACCGCTCAAGTATTAGTTTGCGGTGCGAAACGAGGATAACAATCACATCAAGAATCATAATCGCGATGTTTCGGCACGGGAAGAACCGCCGATGGCGATCGGTCCTTGCCTCACTTACCGGGTTGCCCCGCTTCCGCGATTTTGGTCAGATTGTGGGTGAGGATCCCCCAGCCCACCCAATGACCCATCCCCCGCTCCCCGTGATAGCGGCACCGCTTCAAACCATAATCCCGACGAAAAACGTGGCTCCGTCCCTCGATCCCCGCTCGGAACCAGTGCCCACGACGGAACGAACGTCCCTTCTCCAAGGCCTTCCGATCTGCCGTCGCCTTGCCCACCTGCGGCAGGGCGATCTGCTTGACACCGGCCTCACGCGCCAGTTGTTCATTGGCCGACGACGACATCCCCCGGTCGGCCGCCAGCACGTCGGAAGCGCGGCCGAAGTGACGGCGATGCGTGTCCAGGCTGTCCTTGAGGTATGGCTGGTCCTGACCACCACCTTGCGCGAGGATGGCCTAGCTGGTAATGATCCCTCCCTCCACCTCGACCAGGCGAATCTTGCGACCGAACTCGACGGTCTTGCCGGCCTTGAATCGGGGCACCACCTGAGTGTGCGGCTCGAACAGCGACAGCGGTTTCTCAGGGGCGGGCACCAACTCCCCCTTGAGGACTCGCCGGGCCGCCTGCTCAAGACCCCCGCAAAAACTGCTCTCACTCGCCAGAACGAGTAGCCTGCCGTAAAATTTTCATACGCGTAACCGGGGAGGTGGAACGAAAGGAATCTCTCCATGGCCGATCGAATCAGCGACCTGGTTTTCAAGCACGACTCCAACCGCGGATGGGCCATGAATACGACATTGGAGACGGTTGGCAACATGATGTCGTCCTCGAAAAGGTAACGGAATCCGAGCCGGGAGCCAAATACCCGCGCTGTATCGATGGAGAGGGGGCTTGTCCGCCGGAAGATGTTGGCAGCGTTTACGGTTTTGCCGACTATGCCGAGGCGATCACGAATCCGAATCACAGCGAGTACGGCGAAAACCTGGAATGGAACGGCCCGTTTGACCCCGCGCAATTTGACGCGGCAAGAGCCACCCGGCGCATCAAGAAAGGACTGCCAACGTGGTGAAGAAAGGAACGAAGAAACCTCGCAAGCTCGCGAAAAGCGACCGCTTTCCGCCGATCGAAAAGGAGCTTCACAAACGGACCAAGGCGGAGTTGGTCGCGATGATCTTGGCGATCGCCAAGGAGCACGCCGTTGTCGCGCGAGAATTGGAAGATCGGCTGACGATCGAAAAGCCGGTGGATCTGCTCGTCGCCGACGTGTCGTCCGCCATCGATCGCGCGACCGATTTCGATGAACGCATGATGAACCACAACTTCGATGTGGATTGGCAAGCTTATGCCGACGTTCAGAAGGGGCTCTCGCAGCTTGTCGAGTTGGGCCATCTTGCAGACGCAAAGTCGCTTGCGCTCAAGCTGATGAAGGACGGCAGCTATCAAGTCGAATGCAGCGACGAAGGATTGATGACCGATGAGATCAGCCAGTGCCTGAAGCCGGTGATTCGTGCCGTCAAGGCCGCTGGCGGTGACGAGGCTGTCAAGTGGGCTGGCAACATGCAAACTGCCGACCGTGTTGGGTTTATTTGTGACAAGGAACTGGCAGAGCTACGGAGCGGGTCGTGAGCGAGTATCAATACGTGGTCTTTCAGGCGGTTGACGGACCACTCAATGATAAGCAGTTGGAGTTCGCGCAGCGACAGTCCACGCATGCCGAAGTGTCACGATGGTCGCTCTCGGTCGAGTACCATTACAGTTCCTTCCGCGGCGATGTCGATGGCTTACTCCGACGAGGCTATGACGTGTACCTACAGTACACAAACTACGGCAGCCGCGAAATCAAACTACGTCTGCCGCGAGGCATGCCCGTCGCCAAAAGTGTCTGGTCGAAATATGTTGACGGCGAGCAACTCCATTGGAAAAGTGATGCCAAGGGAAGCGGCGGAATCCTGTCGCTTCATCCGTTTCACGAGGCTGGCGACCTTGACGAGGTATGGGAAACGCAGAAGTATCTCGACGCAGCGATCCATGTTCGCGAGCGTTTGATGAGTGGTGACTTGCGGGCCTTGTACCTGCTTTGGTTGTGTGCGGCGGACGATGACTACAACGATCCCAAGGAGATAATCGAGCCGCCCGTGCCGCATGGCATTGCCGAATCGGCAACTTACGGGGGTGAAATCTTAACTTTCTTCGGACTCGATCCGCTCTTGCTTACCGCTGCCGGGAAGGACGTGGATCCCGCTCCGACGGATGAATCTCAGGATCATGCCGCCCGATGGGTTGGCGCCCTCGACGAGCAGCCGGCGAAAGACATGCTGCTGCGATTCTTGATCGACGACGCAGCGTGCGTAAAGGCGAATTTACTGGCCGCGATTCGCGAGTCGCAGACTCCAGACGGCTGGCCGACGAGCGACAAGCAGCGAACCTTCGACGAACTGTTGCAGAAAACCGCGGCTCTGCGAGTCGAGGAAGACGCAAGGCAAGCTCGCAAGGCCCAGGCCAAAGCCAAACGAGAGGTGGCAAAGGCTGATCGTGAACGTGCCGACCGAATGAAGGAAATGCTCAAGAACCCGGACAAATGGCTTCGCGAGTCAGAGCGGCTCGTCGATGCCGGAGGAACGCACAACTACAAGTTGGCCGCGGAAATTCTCCATGATCTACGCGAGGCCTTTGACGGCGGCGAGGGTGACAAGATTGCTTGCCGGCACGCGGCAAATCTGGTGAAGAAGCACCCAACGCTCAATCATTTGAAGAGTTCGCTACGGAAGCGCGGTCTGCTTGAATAGTTGGAACGACAATGCCACTTCGCGATCATTTCCACCCGCCGCTCGACAGCCGCGCCTCGTGGACACGGGAGTGGGGGTGCAAGGCCGTCGTAGCCGGTCGCGCGCCGGTCGAGGTGCGCCAGTTTCGCTCACTTTGATCGAACGGAGGCAACGGGGCGCCATGGAGTCCGTGCAGATCGCACCGAAAAAAATTTCCGTTTCATGTCGATTCACTTCGGCGCCGTTCGACAAGATTGCGGTTACCGTAAAACACTAAACGAGGAGAATGGACATGCGCTTCATCAGCATTTTCACGTACGAACGAACGGATCGCCTGCCGACAGAGGCCGAGATGGCGTCCATGGGCGAGCTCATAAAAGAAGGTATGAAGGCGGGGTGGCTGATCGAATGCGAGGGCGTGCACTTTGGCACCACTGGCGTTCGTGTGCACAAAGGTGCCGACGGCAAGGTCATGGTCACCGACGGCCCTTTCTCCGAGACTAAAGAGGTCCTCGGCGGCTACGCCCTCCTCAACGCCACGAGCAAGGAAGAAGCCGTTGAATACACGCGGCATTTCCTCGACCACGTCGTCCAGGGAACCTGGGAGATCTACCAGCTTTTCGAGATGCCGACGGGAGAAGAACAGTAGTTTTCGGAACCAGATTTCCAGAGGAAGTTCCGTCGCACGCACCAATGCTCGTCAGCGTGCGAACGTCCCGCCGTCCGCATGCTGCCGATGATGATATTTGGGCCGTTCGGGGGCCTTCGCGATCTCGTTGCGCACGCCGCGAGCTTTCTCTTTGTTGCGCACGCCGAGAATCACGGTCGCTCCCTTTTTCGGAAGACCTCGCGCGATCTCCTTGCCGATACCACTCGTCGCATCCGTGACGATGACGATCCTGCCCTTCATACTTTCTCCTCGCTTCCATGCTCGCACGTCCCGTTGCGTTGACGACGGCGCCACGTCCTTCTCAGTGCGGTCCTAGCGGGCCCGCTTTGGCCAGGTCAGTCGACGGCCACCTTGCCCAGGCCGCCATCCACGCGCAAGACTTGAGCGACGGTGAAAGCCGACTCATCCGAGGCAAGGTAGCGCAAGTACCGTTCTGATGGCATACACCCAAAGCAAGAGAGTGGAAGGCCCCAGGTCGAAGTCAATGGGCGTATTGGGGTGGCACTGGTGGCTTGTCCACCAGTGGCGTGAGCCTGGGCCCACTGGTGGACAAGCCACCAGTGCCGCCCCATACGCCCATCTACAGAGCATCGGTTGACGGTGCGTCCAACACATAACTCCCAGGGATTTCACTCAGATCTTCCGGCATTTTGTAGGCGATCCAAGCGATAACCGCTCTAGACGGCGGTTTTGGCGATCTTCACGGCCTGGCCATTCCTTTTGATCGGAACCTGGTTTGCAAATTCTTCGTATAGCGCGGCCGCTACTTCGGGTCCGAGCGCCTTAAAGGCGTTGTCCAGCCCACGGTCAGATTCCACTTCGGACCGTTGTTGGCGTCTTTCACCGACCTCACGCGGTAGGTGTCGATGGTGCGTGCGGAGAAGAACCACGCACACTGGTCATGGCGGCTATTTCGGCTCGGAGGGTTCACTGGAGCGAACGGGCAGGACCAGGCTCACGGCGACGGCGGTTGCCACCGTCACCAGGAGCCGGGCCATCAGTCGCGTGACCCAAGTCCGGGAAATCGGGTCGTCCGTCTTTGCCCCAGGGAAGGCGACCAAGCCGATCAAATCGAAGGCCACCGCCCCGACCAGGGCACCGGCGAAGCCGGCGGTCAGGGCTTGACCCCAGAGTGGCCGTCTCCCGAGACCAACCGCGAAAGCCAGTCCGGCCAGAGCGCCCAACAAACCCCAGATCGCGCCGTGCATGAAGAACGAAATCACCAGGTCGCTGTCCGGGTAACGAATACGAGAGGCGATGCAAAACGGCAGGAGGGCTAACGAGGCACCGACTCCGGCAGCACACCCCAGGACCGAGCCCAGTCCTCCGGCCGCCGCCGCGAACAAGGATCGTCGAGCCAGCCCCCCGGCCAGCCCAAGGCAGCCCCCCAGGAATAGACCCAACACCCCGAAGGCCAGGGCGCCATTGCGCGCCGCGGCCACATTCTCACTCGCCACGGTGGGGGTCACCCTCGTGAGCCCCAGCGCGTGCTGTGTCACGCTCTTGGCCGGGATCAGGTCATAGACCGCCTCGCCAACCCCAAAGGCCAGCAAGCCGGCCAGAAGTCCACCGACCGCCAGGAGTCCCCGCGTCCGGCTGGACGCGGGTTCCCCTTGCTGTCCCTCGCCGAGGCCTCCGAGTTCCGACACCACAGATCTGTCTGAAGTCATAAAGCGGACCTCTAATAGGCATCTGATGAAATGACTTCGCCGCCCGCCTTGCTGCCGAGCTGCATCCAGGTAAGCATGTTGATCGAGTTCTTGATGAATCGGACGCTACCGTCGGCGAAGCCCGCATTGACACCACCCGAGTGCAGGCTGGACACGTTGGCATAGTGCGCCCCGGGACTGATCCCGCACCCTTGGCAGCCGAAGCGGCAGGACGCCCACTTAGCTTGCGTCGAGTTCGGCGGGAGGATCGTCGTGAAGTAGGTCGAGTTGGCACCCGCCAGGGCCCAGGAATAGCCGGCGCTGTAGATTCCCGAGGCGAGGTTGCTCCCACCGGCCTGGTAGGCCTGGTTGCAGGTCTGGAGATCGGCGTTGATCAGCGTCATGAAGTTGGGCAAGCTCATCACGTTGACAGCCAAGGCCTGCGGGTTGGCTGGGGATGGGGTGGAGGAGCCACGGTACGGCGTGTTGAGACCCGTGCTGCCCCCATCGGGATAGACAAGACTCTCGGAGAAGGCAATCGTGTTCGACGTCCCATCGGGCACGGCGGCGATGTTGATCGACGTGCCATAAGAGAAGAATCCCGGCATACTGCTGGACGGAAAGTTGGACGAGAGCCAGCCCTGCGTGTCCGTCGTCGGGCCCATGGATCCGAGGTAACTGTTGATGCCCGTCCTGCCAGCCAGAGCGTCCGACGGACAGAGAAGAGACTGAATCACCGTGAGCGTTGCCGTGGAGTTGACGCTATAACCCACATCGTAAGTGGAACACCAGCTGAAGTTGCACGCATTGTAGAGCGGGGTCTGATCCAGATAGGACAGCATGAAGGCTTGGGCGCTGAATGTGCCCCAGTAGGTCTGCCCCCGCTTAAACCCGGGGATCCATGAATAATTTGACCCAGACCCCGGAGGATCGGCATAAGCCACCGCGCCGCCGAGGGGGAACGAGTTCATTGCCTCGTGGTAGTTGTGCAGAGCCAAGCTAATCTGCTTGAGGTTGTTGGTGCACTGAATCCGCCGCGCCGCCTCCCGCGCCGACTGCACGGCGGGAAGCAAGAGCGCGATCAGGACGGCGATGATCGAAATGACAACGAGCAGTTCGATCAGCGTGAAGCCGCGTCGCGATTGCCGATGCATGACAAGTTCCTTGCTGTTGAACACATAAGATTCTGCTGTGAAAAATAACGCGTAATTGAAGGATGACTCAGCGTGACCGCCCGTTAGTCTTGGGCGTCTTGGGGGTGTCCATGACAGCCCGCATCTTTTCGATGGCCTGCTTGCGCTCGTCTTCGTTGACCTGAACTTGGGTTCCGTCCGCAGGCTGTTGGTCGCACCCCGCAAGGCCAGGGGAAAGCAACGCCATCGAGCACAGGGCCAACACGGAAGGGCGAACGATTCGTGGCATGTTATGAATCTCGAAGATCAGTTCTCGGGGTGACCACTCACGGTGAGTCCCACATTCCAGGGGTCCAAGCCCAGTGAAACACCGGGCATATCCGCGCGACGGAGGGCGGCCGTGCTCGGTTCGATGCCGGGCGACGGGCCGCCCCGGTCCCGCGGATCGTCAAGCCAGTTAATGCGCCGTGCGTGACAGGAAATCGGGGTTTGGCGACGAAGGGAAGAAACGGGATGAAAGGAACGAGACGTTCATTCTTTTTACACAATCCTATGAGTGTGTATTAGGTAGAATTCGAGTGTATACCGGGCAGAATCCGAGTGCATATCGGGTAGAATCTGAGTGTATACCGGGCAGAATCGCCTGACCGGCTCGCCGTCTCCCGCAGGCCCGCAGCCGCCGACCGTTGATGTGATGTAGGTACGTGACATCTGTCGGCCCGACATCGCATCGACGGCCGCCCCGGGAGCCGTCGGCCTCAGGCTCCGCGATCTCCCCGCGCGCACTGCGGCGCAGATCCATGCGATCTATGGCCGGCCCATCGGGCCTCCTAGAGCGGTTATCGCTCGGATAGCACACACTCAGGCCAGGGAGTGACCCTGTGGCTCGAAGGTAGTAAAGAGGCCGGTTGGGTGGTACTGACGGCTTGCTCACCCGTGGCGCAGGCCTGGGCCCACTGGTGGACAAGCCACCAGTGCCACCCCATACGGCCATCTACATAGCACCGGTTGATGGTGCATCCAACACAGAAATCCCAGGGATTTCACTCAGAGTGACTCTGTGGCTCGAAGGTAGTAAAGAGGCCGGCGGGGTAGCGATGGCGGTTTGTCCACTAGCGACCAAGCCACCATCGCCATCCCATGCGACCATCTACATAGCACCGGTCGATAGTGCGTCTCATACAGAAATCCCAGGGATTTCACTCCGATCTTCCGGGATTTCGTAGGCGACCCCATCGCAATCCGATCTAGCCTACGCGGCACGCGATTGGCGGTGTAAAGCCGTGTTTGCGATCGACAAGAGAACGGGCTTCGTTTCTGGGAATCGTCCATTTTTTGGCCGCCCCTCTTGAAATATTCCCATTAGGGCATATTATCTCCACGTGGCACGAGTTTCCACGATTTCCGACGCGTTCAACGCGGTCGCCGAACTGCGACGGCGACAGATCCTCGACCTTCTGGCCCTGGGTGAGAAGCCGGCGAACGACCTGGTCGTGTCGCTCGGCCTGGCCCAGCCGCAAGTCTCCAAGCACCTTCGGTTCCTCAGAGAGGTAGGGTTTGTCAGCGTGCGCAGCTCGGGGCAACAGCGGCTCTACAAATGAACGCCGATAGCCTCAAGACCATTCATGACTGGGTTCGGAACGTTGAGTCCTTCTGGGATCACCAGCTCGATTGCATCAAGGAACGAGCCGAGCGCAAGGCGAAAGAGCGATCCGCAGAGCAGGACAATTCCGCTGGGGAGGAATGAGTATGTCGATGAGCGATGTCGAGCAGGAAATCCAGGCCATCAGCATCACCAGGGAGATCGAGATCGAAGCGCCGATCGAGATCGCCTTCGAAGCTCTGCTGGAGCAGCTTGGTCCGGAATCGCAGATGCCCGGTGGTAAGCCGTTCCCGATGAAAATCGAGACGTGGCCCGGCGGACGCTGGTATCGCGACCTTGGCGAAAATAATGGCCATCTTTGGGGACACGTGCAGGTCATCAAGCCGCCAACACTCCTGGAGATTTGCGGGCCGTTGATGATGTCGTACCCGGCGCTCAATCACTTGCAATACCGCTTGAAGGCGGAGGGGGGCGTGACGCACCTTGCGTTCCTCCACCGCGCTGTGGGAGTGATCCCGTCCGAACATCGCGACGGCGTCTCCGAAGGCTGGACGTACTGGCTGGAACGCATTCGCGAGCTGGCGGAACGCAAAAATCGGTAGGAGGCACAACGATGAGCACTTGCTGCGATACCGCCAGCGATCGGGAAACGCCGACGTGGGTGCGAAGGGTCCGAGAGACTTTTGCATGGAGCCTCCCGAGTGCCACCTTGATATTGGTGCCCAAGTGTCCCGCTTGCCTGGCAGCGCACGTGATGCTTTGGACCGGACTCGGCCTATCGCTTCCCACGGCGACCTACCTGCGCTGGGTGCTGCAGTTCCTTTGCATCGTCTCTTTGCTTTTCCTGATTATGATACGTCTGGATTGCATACAGACGATTACCGGTTACTTCAAAACGATCTCTGGACGCTTCAAAAAGGAGACCGAGCAATGCAACACCATATAGCAAGTCGAGAGGAATGGCTTGCAGTCCGGCTTGAGCTGCTCAAGGAGGAGACGGAGTTAACGCGGCGCAGCGACGAGCTGGCGCGGCGACGTCAAGAGCTGCCATGGGTTCGGGTCGACAAGGAGTACCGATTCGAGACCGAGGAAGGGAGCGCCTCGCTGGCAGACCTCTTCAGAGGGCGTTCGCAGCTCCTCGTCTACCACTTTATGTTCGGACCCGACTACACGGCGGGGTGTCCGTCCTGCTCAACGATCGCGGATGGGTTCGATGGCTTCGTCGTCCACCTGGCGAACCACGACGTCACGCTTTCGGCGGTGTCGCGTGCGCCGCTCGCGAAGCTGCAGGCGTACAAGCAGCGGATGGGATGGACATTTCCCTGGGCGTCCTCGCTCAGCAGCGACTTCAACCTCGACTTCAACGTCTCGTTCACCGAAAAGCAACAGCGCGAGGGGGCCGTCGAATACAACTACCGGCGCGGCGGCCACGCGATGGACGTGACCCCGGCCCCGGAGCCCGTGGCCCAGCTTGCGGCCATATGCGGAACCGACGCGCCCACCTACTCGCGTGATCGTCCGGGCATGAGCGCGTTCGTCCTCGAAGACGGCGTCGTCTATCACACCTATTCCACTTATGCGCGAGGTCTGGACGGCCTCTGGGGCATGTACCAGTGGCTGGACCGCGCCCCCAAAGGGCGCAACGAGACCGGCGTCTGGTGGCGCCGCCACGACGAATACGAGCCGCTTCCTCAAAGCGCCGGCTCCTGTTGCCACGCGGCGACATCGCACGCGTGAACACACGCCACTGCTGCCAAGTAGCGACGCGGGACTGCGGCCACGCTCGTCGGCCTGCGTCGCGCTGGAGCCTCGCTGATGAGATCAGCCCCCGGGTCGGACCATTCCGAGCGTGACGTTGGCGCGGCTTGTCCAAGGACATCGACCAGGAGATCTTCGCACACAAGCACAAGAACCGAGGGGCAGGCTGGCCTCGATCCAGCGGCAACTCGATCAGGTCACAACCCGCCCGGCCCCGGGCGGGTTGTGCCTTGCGTCGTAACTGGCTCAGGGCTGTTGCCACGCCCAGCGGAACAGGTTCCGCGCGTCGGCGTATCGGCCATCGCTGGCGGTAGAGCCGAGGATGACGACGATCCGATGGCGGCCGTCGCGGTGGCTGCTGGCGACGAGGCAGTTGCCGGCGGCGGTTGTCGTACCAGTCTTCACGCCATCGTAGCCTTCGGTGCCAAGGAGGACGTTCGTGTTCTTCCAGACCACGTTACGAGTCTTGCCGTCGGCGGGGCCGCGAAGCGTGGCGCCGTGCTTCGCCGTAGAGACGACGCGCGCCAGCGTGGGCTTGGCCAGCACCAACGAGGCCAGCTTAGCGAGGTCGCGCGCACTCGCGTGATGGTCCTTGGCAGGCAGGCCGTGGGGGTTGGCAAAATGCGTTTCCGCCAGGCCGATCGACCGCGCCGTTCGGTTCATTTCGGCCACGAACCGCGCGAGCGGATCGGCCTCGCCGGGTGAGGCTTCGGGGGGCGCGAACCGTGCCCCAAAGTGCTCAGCGAAGGCCGTGGCGGCATCGTTGCCCGACGGGAGCAGCAGCCCATAAAGGAGCTCGCCGACGCTCACCGACTCGCCCTCCTTCATTCCCGACGTCGAGCCCATCGTGCCGTCGGCCCGACGGCTGAAGACGATGGTCTCGTCGTAGACCTTCGGATCTTTGGCGGCGAGTTGAGCAACGATCAGGGCCGTCATCATCTTGGTCGTGCTGGCCATCTCCCGGGGCGTGTCGGCTTCGTGACCGAACAGCAGGCGGCCGGTCTTGCCGTCGGCGATGGCCCAGGCTTTTGCGGTCGTGAAGGGCGGGCCATCGAGCGAGTCGGCCGGCTTACGGTGGATCGGCTCGGCGTTGACGACCTCAGGCGGCGGCACGGGGGCCGGCGCCTCCGCGGCGGAGGGCAAGGAGCCAAGCGCCTCCCACGTCTTCGAATCGACCGCCCCGGTGGCGGGCAATCCCTTCTGGCGTTGGAACCGCCGCAGGGCCGCGAGCGTCGAGGCACCGAAATCGCCATCAACGTCCAGCCCAGGCGACGGATCAAGCCGGGCGTTCAGCAGCTTCTGGAGCCGCTCGACCGCCACGCCGTCGTCGCCTTGCTTCAGGGCGGGCGATTGCCCGTTTGCGAAGGCCCCGAAGAGCCAGACGCACCCCGAAAAGAGGACTCGAATCCAGAAACTCGCCGATTGATTCATGGAAGGCCTGCTCCGCCGCTTCGGGTTAGTGTGGTTATTGCTTGGATCGCCTACAAAATCCCGGAAGATCTGAGTGAAATCCCTGGGATTTCTGTGTGGGACGCACCATCAACCGATGCCATGTCGATAGGCGGATGGGGTAGTCCTGGTAGCTTGTCCACCCGTGGCGCAGGAGGCCGAAAACGGCAAGAGCGATCCCGAGCCAACCGACCACCTCCTGCACAACGTTATCGAGATCGAGGTCGGCTTGCGAATACCTCACGACGTCATGAAGGTCGAGAAGTCCTAGCCGACCCACCGCAATCAGGATCGCAACGGTGCCCAAGAGGGCCGCGATGAGTAACAGGGCCTGAGGGCGAGTGATCCCCTCGGGAGCCAGTCGCCCGGCCCGCGCAGGTGAATCCGACGTGGCGTCTTCGGGCTCTCCTCTCATGGATGCCCCCACCGCCTAATTTGTAATTCTCTCGCGAAAACGTATTGATAATGATGGGCCAAAGTCGACCTGTCAATCACCGGACGTCCAAAGATGGTCCGATCGGTTCAAACGATTTCAGCCACACAAATCACATAACCATTTTTCAATAAACCCACAACTCGTCCGCTCAGTCTTGCGACAGGAGTTCAAAAGCAGCCTCGGTCGATCAGACCCGACGCGCGCAAGCCGCATCTTGACGCGGCATCCGCAGTGGAAGTGAGCGCCTACTTCGACGGAATCTTGTGGCGTACTTTCAACTGACGTTGCGTGCCCGAGACGGCGAGCATCATCAGCGGCCATGACAGCCATGAGCTGATGGTGATCGCCCCGACACAGTATGGCCAGTGGGCCAAGCGCCGGGACGATGACGACTGCGCCTGGAGGATGCGGCTACAGCGTTCGCAACATTTCCAACGCGTTGGTTTCAAAGATTTTCTGCCACTCGGGGGCGACCATGCAATCGCAGTCCTCCTGAGCATAACCCGTATTGGTCCGTTGCTGGACGGTCGGCGTGTAGTAGATGTAGCCGTTCGTGTAGCCGGCCACGAAGGCGTTCGGATCGCCTGCGGATTTTTTGATATTCATACCAATCTCAACAGTAAGTTCTCCCGGGAACGTCACCAGTTTGAAGTCTCCGATGCGCAATGCACACATCTCCACGTCGAGCGTGCGAACCTTTGAGGCGTTGTCCTTCGTCTGGTGCATCTTGAGGAGTGCCAGGTTCGTATTCAGCCGCGTCAGTTCTTCCATGATCTGGATGTTCGCCAGATATGCCTCGACCTCGGCGCGATTTTCGGCATCGAGCCGCACCAGGTCGTCGCGCTCCAGCTTCCGGTCGTGCAGGTATCTCTGGGCAGAGGCCGACGGGAACTCAGGGTCCAATCGCTGTTGGATGAGAAGCGGAAGAAATGTCTTGAAGTTGATGTTCGTACCTTTCAGAGAACTCACGAGCCGGGTGCGTTCGGCTTCGAGCGCATCGATCCTCCGCTGGTAATCTGCCGCCCGTGGAAGGGAGATCACCTGTCGTTTCACCGACAGCTTGCCGATCGGGGCTACCGTGATTTTTTGGATTCCCTCCAGCACGCGAGCACCCAGGAAGTTCCCCAAAGGCTCCGCGTCGGGAGGGCGATTGACCTCCTTGTAACGCACGGGGTTGATGTCACCGCCGCAACCTTGCACGAAGAAGGCCAGGGCGCCGGCGCCAATCGTTTTCTCGATCAGTGCGGAGGCAAATCCTGGGAAGTCGGCCGACGAACCTTTGCTCGGCGGATTCATGATCGGATGGCAGGCGAAGTTGTAGAGAACCGCCAGGGGACGGCCGTCCTCTCGATCGATTCGCACGAGTCCGACCTGCGGGTCGATCGGCCCGACCGAGGCAACCTCCTTGTCCCATGCGAGGGAATAGGCCCGCCGCATGTCGACCTGGCTGCCGTTCTTCAAGGTCACCCGCCGGTTCTCGCTAATCCGATCCTCAGTCGTCACTCCCGTGCCAACCTTGACACGAGTCATCCCCTTCCAGGCCTCTCTCACGACCTGGACTACCAGTCGGTCGACGTCGCTCCGCACGCTCCCATGACAGTGGCTGGCATTCACAATCACATGGGCCGGTGGAATCCCGGGGTCCTTTGCCAACTCCTGCCGTACCGAGTCCATGAAGGTGTCTCGAATGGCTCCGATGCCCCCGATGGCAACCGCGTCGACCGTGACCAGGACCGCGGTCATCTCTCCCTGACTCAGGACCAGGGCCTTCGCATAACAGGTATCGCTGACCCGAGTCGCCTGCGGATTGGTGATGTCGATCCTGGCCACGCCCGCCCGCAGCGGCTGCGCCGTGGCGATGCGCGGCGCATTCACGGCAGTCATCAAGAACAGAGCGAGCAAATAACGCGAGCAGTTCATGGCGAATCGCTCCCAAACAGCGAGAAGTCGTGTCAACGGCTCCGAACCGAGAGGCGCTGGGTCGGCCGCCGGCGAGGACCAGCATCAGAGAGCCGGTCCAAGGATGCATTGCTCGATCCCTGGTTCGACAAGACCTCGTAGCCCGGTAAAGATCGAAGGAGTAAAGTAGTGCAACCCTAAGAAAGGAAACCGAAGCATGAGACGCGAACACATGGTCGTCACGCTGGGACTGCTTCCAATCGTTTTGATCACGTCCACCTTCGCTGCGGAAACCGACCCACCGGCCAGCCCCGAAGTCACGGCGGCCATACAGCCTTACCTGAACCGCTACAAGATGGCAGGAGTGATCGGCATCATAGCCGACAAGAGCGGGAAGGTTCACTACAAAAACCTGCTGGGCTACGCGGACGTCGAGGCAAAGAAGCCGATCAGCGAAGACAACGTCTTCTGGATCGCTTCGATGTCGAAGATGTTCGCCGGTGCGTCCATCATGATGCTGGTGGACGAAGGCAAGGTTAGCCTCGACGACCCGGTGACCAAGTTCATACCACAGCTCAACAAATGGATGGTCGTTGAAGAGAAGGACGACTCTCACGTCCTGCTCAGACCCCTCGTCCGTCCCGTCACGGTCCGGCACGTGCTCAGCCACACCAGTGGCCTGACCGGTTCGTCCGAGCTTCAGCGGGTCACCGGATCGGACGGCACTCCTCTGAAGGCCCGCGCTCTGAGCTCGGTGACCGGCCCGCTCCAGTGGCAGCCCGGTGATAAGTACGCCTACGGCAACCAAGGCATGAACATCGCCGCGCGCATCGTCGAGATCGTCAGTGGCATGCCGTACGAGGCGTTTCTGCAAAAGCGATTCTTCGAGCCGCTGGGAATGACGGAAACGACCTTCTGGCCGAGCGAAGCACAGATCGCCCGACTGGCCGGCGCCTACGGCCCGAACCAGGAAAAGAACGGCTATGCCCGCGGAGACATCGGCTTTCTCACCAAACCGTTGAGCGACCGGGTTCACCGTTTTCCCGAGGCCGGGGGCGGCCTGTTCTCCACCACCCACGACATTTTCCGCTACGGCCTCATGCTGGCCAACGACGGCGAGTTGGATGGCAAGCGCTACCTGTCGCACGCCGCGATGGACGAGCTCCGCAAGGAACAAACCGGAAAGACCAAGGTCAATTACAGCCTCGGCTATCATCTCCGCAACGGCCTGTTTGGCCACGACGGAGCCTACGGCACCGATTTATCCGTCAGCCCCAAGACGGGAATGGTGGCCATTTTCATGGTGCAGTGCACGAGCGGCGACCAGTGGGCAGCCCGCGATCTGTTTCTCAAAACGGCCACACAAGTCTTTCCCAAATGAACTCGCCACCGCGGTCGATCAGACCGACTCACGCAACTGGCCAGGCACGGAACTGACGTTCTCCAACAATCCATACGAAGAGCGTCCACGCTGCGGATTTTTTGCCGAAGATGGCCACTTTCGTCCCGGCGTCTCAGAGGCCCATGAACGGCTCAGCCGGAACGGGCGGACCCTCGCCAGACGGATCGACGCGGCGTGGAGGCCAGCCATAAATTCCGGACTCGGCTGAACACTCGACCGACTCGCGCCGCTCGGTCTGGAGACGGGGTCGCGTTAACGGGGATGTAGAGGACGTTGCCTTCGCGTCGGGCGAGCACGTTTTCGACCAGGACGGCCCGGAGCAGCCACACCGCTTCCTCCTCGCCTGTCGTCTCGACGCCGACCCAACCCGTGTAGCGGCGCGGCGACATCGGCAGTTCCGCTGCGCGCAGACCGTTCTCCATTTCATTCATGGCCGTCTCGTACTCGGCTGGGGTTGCGGCCGCCTCGGTCGGGGTCGCCGCCTCCCAAACCTCTTTCCCGGCCAGCGTCTGTTGGGCGCTGGTCAGGTGGCCGTCCCAGTAGTGGGATGCCTTGAGCAGCGCCACGACGACGTTCTTGATCTCCTTCTGGACGCGGAACGCGGGGCCAGCCGGGAGCTGGAGGACATTATGTCGCCTCCGGGCGGACACGTTCTCCGCAGTCACGGCGAATTGGAGCCAGGCAGCCTCTTCCAGGCCACCGCACCGCACGCCGATCCAGCCCGGGGCGTACCCGTTCACCACCGGCAGGCTCGCGGTCAGGCCGATGGCTCGACTGATCTCCGCAACCACTTCCCCGTAGCGTCTCGGCTCGGTCATCACCTCCGCCTCGGACACCGGCTCCAGGAGCGTGCCCCGGTGCGGCGGCCCTCCGGCCAGGGCCAGGTCGCAGAACGTCGTCCAGATCCGGTCCCAGGCGACCTTGCCCTCCGAATCGTACCTGAGCTCGGCCGAGCCCATCGAGGTAGGCGGCACCGACGTGTAGCAATGCTGATATCGGGGTGGCAGGAGGGCGTTGACTTTCACGTCGAGCGCCGCCAGTTCCCCCGCCAGATCCTTGTGGTCGATCGATTTCACAATGAAGTCCTCACATGTTGAATCCGCCGAGAGACGGGACGGAATGACGCGGCCGATTAGGTGAGCAGCTCGGGCGAATCTCGGCCCCCAATGGAGGTCCCTGGCTCGGATCTCCAAACCTGCGCGTGGAAGGCTTGACGGTCCCGCCCCCCCGCGGCCAACTGTAGCCACGGCCATCCCTGAATGTTACGATACCTCCATTCGTAATAACAGACGAAACCGTCGGATAAGTGCCCTCCCCCATCCGCCGATCGCGGCGACGACAGAGGCCACGGCCTTCTCACCCGCGGAGCCGAGACCTCGATGACTCGTATGGTCGTCCCCGGCCTCGAGGACTCGACGTTCGATCGTACCGGTCAAGAGCTGCAAGCGAAAAGTGAACTTGTCCGCAGCCGTGGGAAAACGGGTCCGTCGACTGCATGGTGCCACCCGAGCAGCCGACGGAAAAAACGCGCGGGATGGAACGTCCGCAACGTCAACACTCGCCACTGTAACGGAACCAGGCAGGCGGCAGCATTCCTCGAAGCGCAGACTTATCATCGAATCCAAATAGCAACACACAATCAATTTCCAATTCGAAAATTGTGGCCCGCACAGGTTCCTGCGATCTCATGATGCCTTAAGTGTGAAAGTTTACGTCCTGCCAATCACGCGGAGAGGTTGAATTCCCAAAAGTGGCGGCTTGATTCGCCTCGTAGGATCTGGTATCACGATTTTTCGAAAAGTAATACCGTGTTCCGCGAGGCTCCTGATTCGCGGCGCCCGCCTTTGGGGACGGTCTTGAACATGAAGACACCAAGAGGCTTCACGCTGATCGAGTTACTGGTGGTCATCGCGATCATCGCCGTGCTGATCGCTCTGCTGCTACCCGCCGTGCAAGCGGCGCGCGAAGCCGCGAGAAGGGCACAGTGCGTCAACAATTTGAAGCAACTAGGAATCGCGCTGCACAACTATCACGATACGCTGAGTTGCTTCCCGTTCGGTCTCATCGTCTTGCCCCCCAACAATCCGTTGGTTCTTTCCGGGTTCACGCATCAGGGCCATTATCGGTGGTCTGTCCTGGCCGAGCTGACGCCATTCCTGGAGCAGACGACCGTCTTCAATGCGCTGAATCTCTCGCTCCCCATCTTCGACCCGAACAACGCGGCCATCCCACAGAACACGACGGTCTACGCCACGAAGGTCCAGACATTCCTCTGTCCAAGCGACGGCGGAAGCCAGAACGTCATCGTGCCTCCCTACACGCCAAGCAGCTATATGGCCTGTAATGGCGATGGTGTGCTGGGGGGTGGGTTTGGCGGTCCCGACCCGTCATTCGGCACCCCCGACGGTGTGTTCTATTTCAATTCGCAGACAACGCTCGCGCAGATCACGGACGGATCGAGCAACACGGCCCTGATGAGCGAGAGCATCGTGGGCAGTGGGGCGGCGACGTCCGGCACACCTCCCGGCTCGGCCGACCCGACCAATATCATGACCCTGCTCCCGGGCAGCAGTCCGATCTATCAACCTCTGTCGGTGACCGAGTGCGCCTCCGCGTCGTCCTTCTATTACCAGAGGAACTCGGCCTGGGTGCAAGGCGACTTCCAGCACAGCCTCTACTCGCACTTCACGACGCCGAATAGCAAGACGTACGACTGCCTGCGGCAGCAATACCACGGCTGGAAGGCCGCGCGCAGCCGTCACTCAGGCGGCGTCAACGTCCTGAACGGCGACGGCTCCGTCCGATTTGCAAAGGACTCGATCAATCTGCAAACCTGGCGAGCTCTGGCCACCCGCAACGGCGGCGAGGTCATCAGCGCCGACGCTCTCTGAGTCGTTTTGGTCGAGGCCCTCAGCGCGAGCACGAGACGGAGGAAAATGATCACATGTTACAAGCCTCTTCTCTCACCAAGGTGTATCAGGGTAACGTTCCGGCTCTCGACCGGCTTGATCTGACGGTGAATCCGGGAGAGGTATTCTGTCTCCTCGGTCCCAACGGCGCGGGAAAGACCACCACCGTCAATCTCTTTCTGAACTTCATCTCACCCAGCTCGGGGCAGGCGCTGGTCTGCGGAATCGACAGTCAGCGCGACCCACTGGCCGCGCGCAGGAAACTCGCCTACATCCCCGAGAACGTGATGCTCTACGGAAAACTCACCGGCCTGGAGAACTTGCAGTATTTCAGCGACCTGTCCACCGGCGTGAGGTTAGACCGCGCGGATCTCCTCGGATTGTTGGAAGGAGCCGGCTTCCCCGTCGAGGCAGCCGACCGGCCGGTATCCGGCTATTCCAAGGGCATGCGGCAAAAAGTCGGGATTGCCGTAGCGCTCGCCAAGAAGGCCGAGGCATTGCTGCTCGACGAACCCACTTCGGGTCTCGATCCCCTGGCCGCCAACGAATTCGCCCGGCTGATCGATAACTTACGCCAGGGAGGCATGGCCGTGCTCATGGTCACCCACGACTTGTTCCTGGCCCAGCAGTGCGGCACGCGGGTGGGGATCATGCAGCGAGGCAAGCTCGTCACGACCCTCAACACCTCGGATACCGATCATTTGAGATTGGAAAAGGCCTATCTGGAAGCATCGCGCGTGACGGAGGCCGCATGACGAGTGTTACAAACCTACCGACCGAAATCGCACCCAACCCATCGGGTCATGGACAGTCGACGGTGTTTGTCAATCCGGTGATGACCGTCGCACGCAAGGAGTGGCTCGACATCCGGCGCGATGCCCGGTGGCGTTCCCTTGCGGCCGCCACTTTGCTCCTGATGCTAGCGGCACTCGCCTCGGGGTTGCTGCAAATCCGCCGCCTGGACCACGAGCATCACGTCGCGGAGTCCGGAGACCGCCTCGTCTGGACCTCGCAAGGCTCCAAGAACCCCCACTCCGCAGCCCACTTCGGCCAGTACGCCTTCAAGCCCGTCGGGCCCCTGGCTCTGGCTGACCCGGGGGTCGACGCCTATGTCGGCAACGCGGCCCACCTTGAGGCCCACCGTCAGAACGAGGTCCAGTTCCGGGCCGCTCGCGACGCGACACTTGCGGCCCGCATGGGGCATCTCACCCCGGCGTTCGTACTTCAGACGGTACTTCCCCTGATGGCCATCCTGCTCGGGTTCTCGGCATTCTCTGGCGAACGTGAGAAGGGGACACTGCCTCAACTCCTGAGCCTGGGTGTCCGGCCTGTTCATCTCCTCCTCGGCAAGGCACTCGCCGGTATCAGCGTGTTGATGGGCTTGCTCCTGCTGGCCTGCGTCAGCCTGGCGGTCGGCCTCGTTGTCCTGGCACCACATCAGGCGGTCGAGCCGGGCGACGGGATGAGGTTGGCCGGCATGTTTCTTGGCTATGTCCTGTACCTGGTCGGCTTCCTCGCGTTAGCACTCGCCGTCTCAGCGCAGGCGAGCAGTTCGCGGTCAGCCCTGGTGGGACTGCTGGTCTTCTGGCTGCTCAACACCTTCGTTGTGCCAAGGCTGGCGACCGACCTGGCCAATGAGGCCCGTCCGCTCCCGACCGCCCAGACCTTCCGGGACGCAATGGCCCAGGACAAGCGGGCGCTCTTCGGCCACGATGAGACCCACCCGGGTTTCCTCGCGTTCCGCGATCGAGTGCTCAAGCAGTATGGCGTCCGTCGTGTCGAGGATCTCCCTGTCAGCTTTCGAGGGCTCTCACTCCGCGAGGACGACGAGGCTGGCTACCGCGTCTACGACCGACATTTCGGCAAGCTTGCATCCCAGGTCGAGAGGCAGGATGCGCTGCGAAGCACGCCCGGATTGCTCTTTCCGATGTTGGCGCTGCAGCCCATGTCGATGGCGATGGCCGGAACCGACAACCGTCACCATCATCGATTTGTCCAGGCGGCCGAGACACATCGTCGCCTGATCCAGGCCGCCGCGAGCCAGGATCTCATCGACCACGCCAAGAACGGCGACTCCAACTACGTCGCACCCGACTCGCTGTGGGACCAGATCCCGTCCTTCCATTATCAACGGCCGAGCGCGGCTTGGGCGTGGCAAAGTCAATGGCTCAACCTGCTGTCGCTACTGCTCTGGTGCTCGGTCTCTTGCTTCTTGGCCTGGCGTGCAGCGCTCCGTCCTCGACTTCTTTGAGACATTCGTATGAACACGACTTTAACGGGCGAGGATCCGGCCATCTCGGCACGACGGCGTGGTCTTGCCAGGACGTCGGTATTGAAGTCATCGATGTCCTGCGAATGGTTACTGGTCCGCAACGACCTCGGCTGGTGGGCGGCTGTCGTGGTTCTCCTGGGATGTGTCGCCTATGCACTTCATAACGGCCGCGTTCGACTCGACGAGCGTATTGGCAATGTGGCCGATGCCCAGAAAGATGAAGTCCAAAGACTGAAGAGCCTGACGGGCTTGCTAGGCCGCGTCGAGCGGGGCGAAGTCAAGCCTCCGGACGCCCCCTACCGTGACCCGAGAAATGCGATCTACGTCGGTCGAGGTCAGGGTGCTACGGTGGCGTATCTTCCCGATGCGCCTCTGTCCATCGCGGCCGTTGGCTTGTCGGATCTCTATCCACAAGTCCTGAAGATATCTGCGAGCAGCAAAGACAGTTTCCTGTTTGTTGACGAGATTGCGAACCCGGCTCATCTGCTGAACGGCGGTTTCGACCTGGCCTTCGTCCTGGTTTACATTGATCCCTTGCTGATTCTGGCCGTCTGCTACAATGTGCTCTCGGGCGAGCAGGAGCAAGGAACGCTGGCACTCACCGCCGCGTCATCGGCTCCGCTAACCAAGGTCCTCCTCGGCAAGCTCATCGTCCGGGCGGGCGGACTTATCGTAGCCGAGACCCTTGGCATCTGGGCCGTACTGACCATCGTTTCTCCCTCCAGCTTCCGTGGCGGAGGAGTGGCAACCTTGGTGGTGCTCACGTTGGCAATCGGACTCTACGGCACGTTCTGGGCGGCCCTGGCGCTTTTGGTGAATAGCTTCCGGCGAGACTCGGCATTCAATGCGGTCGCCCTGGTCATGGCCTGGGTGCTGCTCCTGCTTGTCGCACCCGCAGCGATCAACGCATTTGCCCAAGTGCGGTATCCGGCGCCGGCACGCTCGGAGATGATCCTGGCGGTACGCAACGCGGCCATCGATGCCGAGCGTGACCGCGACGCGACCGAGGCACGCTACCGCGAGGAGCATCGCGGCGTGAGCGGGCTTGCCGCCGAGAGTCGTGATCCTATCAGCAACGATCGCACCCGGCAGACCCTGGACGTCACGCTCGCGGCCGACGCCCGGGCCGACGAGGTACTGGCAGATCAGGAACGTCGCGTGAAAGAGCAGCGGCACCTCTGCGACCGGTTGGCGTTCCTTGCCCCGCCGATTCTCTTTCATGATGCGGTCGCTGAGCTCGCAGGCAACGGCCACACGCGCTGGGACGATTACCTGGCACGCGTCGGAATGTTCCACAAGACCTGGAAGACGTTCTTCGTCGAGCGGGCCAAGCAAAACACAGCCCTGACGACGACCGACTACGCCCGATTTCCACGATTCCCTGTGTATGGTTCTCGCTTCGTCTTGCCGGCCGAGGGTAGGAAGCGGATCGCCTGGTCCTTAGCCTGGATTTGTACGGTCGTGGCCGTCCTGCTCATCTGGGCTGATCGTCGTTTGTTGCGTACGGAATAATCGGGTGTGCTCTCTCGCGCTCATCTTTCCCCGCCCATCCGACTCGAAGTCCCAAGAGCGCTTGCCGGTCCCTGCACCCAACGCCGCTCGCCTGGATTTCCACGGAGGGAAAACTGGCTAACACTAATCGGCCCTGGCCGAAGCCAGATAAGCCATATCGAGAGATATACAATAAGGCCAACGTTCGTCTCACGCCTTGTCGCTCAAGCGCCTTCTTGCCCGTCAAGCTCGTCGTACATCCGCAAGCCGGCCGATGCCGGCGCGAACTTGGTCTACGTCGATGCATGGGCCGAGGGCTGGAAGCAGGGAGACCGGATCATCGTCACGAGCACTCGCCGCCAGCGCGATGGCCGTGGTGTTGGCGGGGACTTCCTCGCTGGTGCCCAAACCGAGGAGCGACAGATCAGCGGCCTTTCTCCCCGCGACTTCACGGGCGGTTATGCGGTGCGGCTCGACCGTCCCCTCGCCTTCTCCCATTACGCCGAGGGGAATTTTCGCGCCGAGATTGCAAACCTCACACGTAACGTGGTCGTTGAGTCGGCCGATCCCAATGGGGTTCGCGGCCATACCACGTACCACAAGAACTCGGCGGGCTCGATCAACTACGCGGAGTTCCGCCACCTCGGCAAGCGCGATGAGAAGGGGCGCTACAGCATCCACTTCCACCTCGCCGGTGAAACCATGCGAGGCAGTTCGGTGATTGGAGCATCGATCTGGGACAGCCACAACCGCTGGATCACCATCCACGGCACCGACGACCTCGTGGTCCGCGACAATGTCGGCTACAAGAGCGTCGGCCACGGCTATTTCCTCGAGAGTGGCACCGAGATCAACAACATCCTCGACCACAACCTGGCGGTGCTCGTCATGCCCGGCAAGCCGCAAAAGGATCAGGAGATCCCCTTCGACCTCAACCGAGGGGCCGGCTTCTGGTGGGCGAACAGCCAGAACAGCTTCACTCGGAATGTGGCCGTCGAATGCGCGGAGTATGGCTACCGGTTCGACACCAAGAAAACCGAGAATTACAACCCGATCCGCCCGGTTCGGCAGCCTGACGGAACAATCAAACCGGAAGACTCGAGGATCATGCCGTTCGTCCGATTCCAGGACAATGAAGCCCACACGATGAAGTTCTTCTGCCTCAACCTGCGGGGGGTCACCCGACCCGACCGCGGTCTCGACCTCTACAGCCAGAACGAAAGCCTGGCCCGCGAGGCTGCCGAAGCCATGCCGAAGGCGGAACATCCGTTCTGGATCAGAGATTTCCGTTGCTGGGAGGCCAACTGGGCGACCCACCTTGGGACGACCGGCGTGTTCATCGACGGCCTGGACGTCTTCCGCTCAGACGTAGCGATCTGGCGCTCGATCATGGACCGCTCTGGCTTCCGACGGATGACAACCAGCGACATGCGAGTCAACGACATCCACAATCCGCTCAGCTCGGGCTACGTCCCCTCCCGGTCCGAGGCCGAGAGTGGCGCATTCCGCGGAATGTCGAGCTTCAGGGACGACATGCCGCCGGTCACAATCATCACGAGCGCCGTGCGTGAAGGCAATCTCGTCGTAGTCAAAGGCTCCACCGCCGACTCGAGCGATGTACGACGCGTCACCGTCAACGGCCATCCCGCCCATTCGACACGCGACAGCTTCGCCGAATGGGAGATCGCCCTTGATGCCCCAGCCGGTCAGCCGTTCGAGATCAAGGCCGGAGCCGAAGATGTCCGCGGCCACGTAGAGCCGCGGCCCCATATCATGAAGATAAACGCATTTGACAATCTCGAACAAATCTCAAACTGACAGGAAAACAAGAGACGTAAGACGGAGAATCTGCGAATCAGGTGATCAAACCACTTAATGGAGCTTGCAGCAAGTCTCTTTCTTGTAGGGTGGGCATTGCCCACCAGGGATTGAACCCTGGTCGAAGCTACGAGATTGGTGGGCAGTGCCCACCCTACGGGAAAGCAACTTGGTGGATGAGCCAAGAGGCATGGGACGAAATAACCTTTACATCCGGCTCACGTCGAGTTCTTATCAAGGTGAAAACAGGGGTGACTTTCGGGCGAGTATTCGTCGCGCATAAGGACGGGGAGCAAGTGATGCGTCTGCCTGAGCCATCGGCTTGGCAATTCCTCTCCGGCCTCGCATCGTTGTTCTTGGCCTACCTCCTCGCCGTGGGGAGTGGGATGGACATCGATGTGGAGCACGATCAGGAGCATCGATGGATCGTCCTGATCTCCTTGATCATGGCATTCGGCGGGGCGTTTCTGCTCTGGCTCTCACTGCGAGGGCCTTCGAAGGATCGAAGGTGACAGGCACCCGTGAAGTCATCCGACCTTGACAGATGAGGAGTCGCTTACGGTCATCGTCTTCCCTTCGTGCGCAATTTGATCCTCCCTCGTAGGCGGCGATCCAGTCATGGACACCGACCACGCGGCCCGTGTTGCGTAAGGCCACTCACAATGCATCTGCACTGATGACCTCGCCACTGTTTCTTGTGGCCAAGGCGCGCCACGTCTGGACGTTGACCGTATCCTTGATGAACTTAACGGAGCCGTCACCGAACAGGACATTGACTCCACCGGAGTGCCGGCTCCGTGCAGCCTTCCAGCCATGGTATTCCTGCCGGAGACAGTCATAGGTCTTGCTGTTGGGGGTCAGGTAATGCGTGTAGAGGGCATAGAGAAAGTCGCCCTGTACCCAGGCCGTGTTCCGCATAGAGAAAAATGAAGTTGCGGTAGCACACTCCGCAGTCGAGAGTGGTTGGTAGACCGGGCTACCTCCTGGAAGCAACGTCATGATGTCGGCCGGGTTGGGGGCACCAGGCGGTGTGCTCGTCGTCGCCGCACCGTTGCCGATAATGCTCTCGCTCATCAACGCCGTGTTGCTTGACCCGTCGGTCACTTGCGCCAGGGTAACGGGTGTATTGAAATAAAACATCCCGTTGGGCACGCCGAACGCCGGGTCGGCTCCTCCAAACCCGCCTCCCAGCACACCGTCTCCGTTGCAGGCCATGTAGTTGCCCGAAGCGAAGTTGTCGGAGCGTACCTTGGCATTACTGCCGTCGCTCGGGCAGAGAAATAGCTGGACTTGCGTGCCGATGACGGTCGTATTCGGCGGGAAAACGATCCCGGACTTGTCAAAGACCGGCAGACTAAAATTCACAGAATTATATACGTTGGTCTGTTCTAAAAACGGAGTCAATTGAGCCAGGACCGACCAGCAGTAATGCCCTTTGCCGGTAAACCCGGAGACGATCCTGTAATCGGTCGCCGGCAGAATCGTCGTGGCGAACGGGAAGCTCCCCAGCGTGTCGTGGTAGTTGTGCAGGGCAATCCCCAATTGCTTCAGGTTGTTGACGCACTGAGCACGACGAGCCGCCTCCCGCGCCGCCTGAACGGCCGGCAACAGCAGGGCGATTAGGACCGCGATAATCGCGATGACGACAAGAAGTTCGATCAGGGTGAATCCGCGACGCCTCGGCATGTTTGGGCCCCTTCTCTGCGGCAGTCCATGCAAAACCGGGGGACAGTGTTACCTTTCAGAAATTAGTAATACCAAATAGGGCGTCGGGCGGCAAGGAACTGGGTTGTCAAATTCGTGGCAGGACGGAACCGCGATGAGAAATTCGCCGTCCATCACATCGGGATGACCACCGCCTGCCCCCCCAACAAGAAAACGCCGGGCAATTCCGGGTACAGTCTGCCAGGCGTCGATATTAACAGCGAACGCAAGCGGTTCGGCGGCCCAATTTACGTGGCGATCACCTCACGGACCTATCATCCCGGCGGCGTCACCCAGTTGGCCGGGCGGGACTTGCACCCGCTGGGATGACATTGTCTTATCACAACACACTTTTACATTCTATTCTATGGTGATTCCATTTTCCGATTCGGGCAGGTGTCGAGGCGTCCACGGGACGCATCGGCTTCCGCGGACGCCTGCGCCGATTTAAGACTCCAGGATCGGTAGCATCGGGAACTCGGTTTCGAACACCTTGCTCGGATCGGCGAGGAACCACTCTTTCAGGATCGTCGCATAGACCGAGCGAAAGTCGATCTTGAACCGGAGGTCGCCGCTCTCGAGGTTGCCCAGGTCCGGTGCCTCTCCGTGCAGGCCCGGCTTGACCCTGCCCCCGGCCAGGAACAGAGGTGCAGCCGTGCCGTGGTCGGTGCCACGCGAGTCGTTCTCCGCAACTCGGCGGCCAAACTCGGAGAAGGTCATCACGAGTGTGCGGTCCAGGTGCCCCATTTCCTTGAGGTCGCGGCAGAAGGTCGCTAGCCCTTGGCTCAGTTCCTGGAGCAGCGCCGCGTGCCGGTTGGTTTGGTTGGCGTGAGTGTCGAAGCCCCCCAGCGAGACGTAGTAGACACGCGTTGGGATCTCGGCCGCGATCATTTGCGCCACCAACTTCAGCGATTGCTGGAACTCAAACGGTAAGTACTCCTTGCTGGTCTGGCATCGCTCAACCGCCTCCTGGATTTGGCGGGAGAGCCCGAGCGTTCGATTCGCCGATCGCTGGAGGAAGTCAAGCGTCTCGTTATCGGTCGCGCCAATCGCGTTGAGCCGATCCATTGCTACGGCAACCGGATCGCTCACGGGCCACTTGAACAGGTCGACGTTGCCCAAAGTCACGGTCCGCGAGGCTCTGTGTGCGAACGTCTGCGCAGGGCGCTCGCCGACTTGGAGGCCCAGCATCGGGCTGGGCACACCACGGCATTCGTTGTCGAAATAGCGGCCGATCCAGCCGGTCTGGGTCATCCGCGTGGCATCCGTCGCCGTTTCCCAGATCTCGGTGGCGCGGAAGTGCGAGCGGTTCGGGTTGGGGTAGCCAACGTTCTGAACAACGGCCAGCAGCCCCTCATCGTACAGACCTTTGAGGTCGGTCATCTCCGGGTGAAAAGCGAGAGCGTCGGAGATTTTCAGCACCTGGTTGGCGTTGAGCGCCAGCTTCGGGCGGGCCTTGTGGTAAGCATCGTCGACGAACGGCACGACGGTGTTCAGTCCATCGTTGCCCCCCGCAAGCTGGACCACCACCAAAACATGGTTGTCCTTCAGCCCCTCCAGCGGTGCGGTGTGGCCACCTTGGTCGCCAGCCAGGGCGTATCCGGTTTTCTCCAGGAATCTGGGCAGGGTGGCCGTCAGCGCGGCGACACTCAGGAACTGGCGGCGATTGATCGAAGCATGCAGTCGCATCAGTAGTCGCTCCTTGTTTCAGGCGATTTGGTATTCGGGCATCATGAGGATGAGACGGGCCACCTGGGCCGGTCGGTCGGCCTTGCTAACGGCCCGACACGCTTCGATCAAGGTCGAGCGCGTTTCGGGACGCGGCGGAACGACCAGTAGGTGGCTGAGCATGGCGTCGACGACGGCCTCGGGTGTGTCGGGTATGCCCTCGGAGAAGAGGCGAGCCGGGATGAACCTGGTCTTGATGCCTCCTTCGCGGCGTTCTCGCTTGCGCTGGTCGTCGAACTGTTCCAAACGCTTGAGCAGATCGCGGCGAGCCACGGGATCGGCTGGAAGAGTAAGAAATCGCTCCCGACCGATTGGCTCGAGACCTGCCGGCTCCTTGCCATCGAGCAGGCTCTCAGGCAGGTGATAGCGTACGGCCAGCGTGCCCGTGCTGATCCAGTCCTTGCCTCCCGGCCAACCCTTGACGTTGGGCGGACGGAACAGCTCTTGTCCCATCGCGGCGGTCGTCTCGGCCAGGAGTGGAGTCGGCTCGACGTCAAGCTGAAGCTGTCGGCAGGCGCCGACGAGCAGTTGCACGGGGCTCTTGATCTGGTTGCTTCGGCTGGCTGGGGCGTAAAGCTCCGGCGAAACCAGCAGCTCACGGACCATCGGCCGAATCGCGTGACCGCTCTCGCGGTAGGCACGCGCCATCCGCTCGCGCAGCGCGTTGTCGGGATCGCTGGTACCGAAGAATGTGATCATCTTTCCGGCGAGGAAGCGGCCGGTCTGGTCCTGACAAGCCAGAATGTCGACCACGTCGTCGACGCCGAGGTTCCCCGTCCTGCCGAGGATGGTCTTCGTCCCGTTGTCGTGATGCTCAGGGAGGAACTTGGCGGTCAGTCCGTCGCGGGCAAACGAGCGCGGAGCGTCGGACGGCGCCTTCGGCTTGGGCGGCGTACCGGCCGGTGCATCGAGCGTCCAGCCGGTCAGCGCCCGGGCAACTTCCTTGATGTCGCGCTCGGAGTAGTTTCCCTCGCCTAAGGTGAACAGTTCGAGCAGTTCGCGTGCATAGTTCTCGTTGGGTTTCTGCCTGTCGCTGTCTTCCATGTCGAGGTAGAGCATCATCGCGCCGTCGAGCGTGATCGCCTTCAGGAACTCGCGGAAGCTGCCAAAAGCGTACTTCCGAAGGGTGACGTTTTGCTCGTAGATCGCCTGCGAAATAAAGACCTTATTGATGGCTGTGGTAAAGTGGCCATGCCAGAACAGCGTCATCACCTCACGTAGCGGGGCGGGTCCGGAGATCATCTCCTTGAGCCACCAGCAACGGAGCTGGTTGCGCTCTCGGGTCTGACGTTCGCCAGTCTTGCGGTGGTTCTCTCGGCGCTCTTCGGCCGTGGTGTCCTGGTAAACGCGCTCGGTGTTTACCCAGGGGACTTTGACCCAATCGGGAGGGGATGGCGGCTGAGCAGCAGCGGCAGTGTCGAGCAGTTCATCGACCGCCTTCTCCAGAGGTTGCGCCGCGAGCAGGGCGGCCTCGCGAGGTGTCGAGGCAAACGCGGCCCGGCTAAGCAGGTGCGCTGCCGCGCCCGCGTCCCACAGGACAGACAAAGATCTCTTCATTGCTGGTCTCCTGGTTGAGGGTTCCGGCCGGCCCCCATGCCACCAGCGGGGCCGACCGCTCAAGGTGAATACCGCTTAGAAACCGTCGGTGCTGATGATCTCGCCGCCGGCACGCGTGATGACGGCCGCGAAGACGGCCGGATTGATGGTCTCCTTGAGAAAGCGGGCCGACCCATCGCCCATGACCGCATTGGCCCCGCCCGCGTGCGTACTGTACACTTCCCAATTATTTGTGCAATTGATCACACAAGGTCCAGGCTTGCTGTAACCGTCCGCCGTGGCCCCTTGAGGCCCCAGCATCTTCAGGTCGCTGGCCCACGGGCCGCCGAAGATGACGAGACCCGAATTGTCGGTGGTGCCGGCATAGCTGCCCGTGACGGCGCGGGTGCCGAGTCCTTTCTTCACGTAAAGTGTCGGACGGTTGGCACATTCCGTGACCGCGACGGTGTTCGACAGCCCGTCGGTGATCACCGCCAGACGATAGCCCGGTGTGCCGCCGTCCGGAGGGGGGAATTGAGTGGGCTGAGTGATCATCCCTTGCGGGTAACCCCCGGCCGGTACAGCCATCCCATTGGCTGTGTAGAACGAATTATCGACATCTCCCGTGTTCGAGTAGTCACTGGTGGAAGCCGAGATCGGGTTGCCGCCCAGGTAGAACAAATCATCGATCACGCCTTTTGTGATGTGACTGCCAACGGCCGCCGGACATTGATAAGCATTAATCCCAGTAACGACAACAGTCGAATTGGGCGGGTCGTACCAGTTGGCATTGAGGTTGTAAAGGTTATAGAGCGGGCCCTGCTCCACGTACGGTAGAATGAACGTCATCCAGCCGTGATTGAAGGCCGATCCGTCGTTGAACGGTCCGACACCCGCGGCCGGGAGATAACCGTTGGCGGTTTCGAAGTTATTGAGAGCCAGACCGATCTGCTTGAGGTTGTTCAGACACTGGGCTCGCCGGGCAGCGGCACGTGCGTTCTGTACTGCCGGCAGCAGCAGTGCGATGAGGGCGGCAATGATGGCGATTACCACGAGCAACTCGATCAGCGTAAACGCCGACGCATAACGTTTTGCGCGGTAAGTGAGCATGTAAAAGGCCTCCGTTCTTTGCTGGAATTGTGTAGAGCTACCTGCGCTTCATTCCCTTCGCGGCTCGCGACCGGGCTTTTGCCTGGAAAGGTGCCAGGCTGTTGCTTTCCGCTCTGATGGTTGCACGCAATGGCGACTCCTGTGGTTGGCTGAATTCGGGTGCGATGAGGCTCGGCCCTTTCGGACCGTGTCCCGGGACGACCTTTCGCCAGTCGAGGGTCACGACGTATTCGCCGACGGGAGCGCCGTCGTTTGCCGCGTATGTGGACAAGATGAAAGTGCCGCCGGGCTTCACTTGTCCGTGTGGACGCATGGGCTGCGCGTCGGAATCGTTCGCGGGATGGAACAGAACGTAGGCACCGACGGCGCTCTTGCCATCGACGAACACCTGCCCTTGAACCGGATAGACGGGTTTACGGTCGACGTTGTTCCCGCACGACACGGCTGCGAACGGGAGCAGCCCAACGACCAGCCTGCACAAACACTCACTATTTGTCATATGTTCTCTTTTTTATTTATAGGCGCAGCCTTCGGCTCAGGTCGACGGTCGGTCAGCGAGTCCGATCATCCACGCCGTCGATGGTGGACGGAGGCGTGCCTTCCCTCGCCTTTTGGAACGAGGTGCTAAGCTTTGCGCTCTCCTCGCAGCCTCGGGGCCTACGAGGCCTAGAGCGGTTATCGCTTGGATTGCCTACAAGATCCCGGAAGAGCTGAGTGAAATCCCTGGGAGTTATGAGTTGGACGCACCATCAACCGATGCTCTGTAGATGGGCGAATGGGATTGTACTGATGGTTTGTCCACTAGTGGACCAAGGCCTGCGCCACTGGTGGACAAACCGCCAGTGCCACCCCAATACGCCTATTGACTTCGACCTGGGACTTTCCACTCTCTTGCTTTGGGTGTATGCCATCCGAACGGTACTTGCTCTAGTGTTAGCCGCCGACCATCGGCACAAAACGCCGCAGCCGACGCACGTTTGTGGTGTTCAGCGTTCGGAAAAATTCGATCGCGAGCGCTTTGAGCTCACCTGGGCCGTTTCCCGGGCAGTCCCGCACGGTGACGAAACCGCAGGCAGGACGCCCTCTGACGACGGAAGGACCGTCGATCGGCGGAGGGATGGACCGCGATCAGACGATGTGAGCGGAGGGAGGGGCGCGACTTCCGTAGGCTCGCTGCGGCTTGGTGTTGTGAAGAATGGAGGGAAGTGGCGACGTGGAACGCACCGACGAAATGAATGCGACGACATGGACCCTTTCCGCGAACATCTTGCTCTGGGTCAAGTGTTCGCAGATCGCGCACGACGCGGCGCTCTTTTCGCCCGAGACGATGCGCAGGTCGTCATTCTCATCGGTGTGGTCAGCCTGACCCGCGATGGCGTGATGTCCACACCCGGGCAGAGCGTGCAACCCGGGGCCGAGCACCATGACCGTGCCGTTCAGGACGGTCATCAACCCGACCAAGAGAGTGGAAAGGCTTCGGCTCGCCATCGTCAGGTGAAAGACTCTCGAGAAGTCGAAATCAGGGGCGTTGGCCTCCCGTCGAGGACACTTTGCTCGTGGCTTCTCGGCTGTGATCGACGCCCTTCTTGATAAAGCAATATCAATAACGCCAGGCGCGTGTCAAGGATCGGGGCGGATGATTTCCCCAGGCCGCCATGAACGACCCGGGATACGAGGCAGCGCAAAGCGATCAGCCGCTCGTCTCAGGAAGCCGGCTGGCCGGTCGATACGGCGGAGGTGCCGGACATTGCAAAGCATGCAACTTCGCAGTCATGTCACTATTAACTTTTGATTAATCTGTCTTCGCCCGGCGTTCGCATTCACAGGTCTGTGGGCACCGGGGCCGTGCAAATTCCACGCGCATCGCGCAGACCGGTCGGACCGACGCTGCCTGGTCGTGGGGCACGTTGGAGCGACGGCGGCCAGAAGGAAGCCGACCGCCATGCAATCGCTGATTACCGGTGAGATCCGAGCGGTTTTCGGCCCGATGGTCGAGAGTTGCCCCTCGCCACTCGCCCCCGAGCCGGAAGTGTACGACCGGATGTTCTTCGAGGCTGTCCTCTACTGGGCCCGTACCGACATTCCCTGGCGCTCCTGGTGGGACGGCGGTGTGGAAGGCCCGACTGCGACGCGCTGGAACGTCCGGGGATAGCCGACGATCTCCGTGATCGACCGCGAGGGCATCATCCGCTCCAAGCGGAACGAGGTCCTCGGCCTCGAGCCCGTCGAGAAGGCCGTCGCGAAGCTCTTGGAGTAAGGCGTCGTCGCCGAGGAAGAGACCAAAACGGTCGGAGTAGGTCCTTGGCAACCTCTGTCGCTATAATTGGAGCTTTTGAGACTTGGCTGGAGGATCGGCATGCCCACTTCGACCGTTTCGGTCGCGGATAACGACATCGTCGGATGGCGGTTTGATCATACTTACGCGCGGTTGCCGGATGACCTCTTTTCCGCTGCCAGTCCGGCCCCGGTGCCGGGGGCGCGGGTGGCGATCCTGAATCATGGCCTGGCGGGTGCGCTTGGCCTCGACCTTGGCGCGCTGTCGCCGGATGCGGCTGCGGCGCTGTTCGCAGGGCAAACCCTTCCGAGCGGATCCCGGCCGATCGCTCAGGCTTATGCCGGCCACCAGTTCGGCGGCTTCACGATGCTTGGCGACGGCCGCGCCATCCTCCTGGGTGAGCACCGGACGCCGGACGGACGGCTCGTTGACGTCCAGTTCAAGGGGTCGGGGCGGACACGGTTCTCGAGGAGCGGCGACGGGAAGGCTGCCCTCGGACCGATGCTCCGCGAGTATGTCATCAGCGAGGCGATGGCTGCCCTCGGCATCCCCACCACGCGGAGCCTTGCGGTCGTCACCACGGGCGAACGGGTTTATCGGGAAACGGCTCTGAGAGGGGCGATCCTGACCCGCGTGGCGGCCAGTCATATTCGGGTCGGGACGTTTGAATATGCGGCTCGAAGAGGGGAATCGATCCTTCGTGCGCTCGCCGACTACGCGATCAACCGCCACTACCCCGAATTGGCCGAAGCCCCGCAAAAATACCTGGAATTCTACCGAGCGGTTGTCGACCGCCAGGCCTCGCTGATTGCCCGGTGGCAGCATGTTGGGTTTATCCACGGGGTGATGAACACGGATAACGTGGCGATTTCCGGGGAGACGATCGACTACGGCCCGTGCGCCTTCATGAACGCCTTCAATCCGAACACGGTGTTCAGCTCGATCGACCGCAACGGGCGCTATGCTTATGGCAACCAGCCCAACATCATGCGGTGGAACCTGGCCCGATTTGCCGAGACCTTGCTGGCACTTCTCGACCCCGACCCGGAGACAGCGGTGGCGCTCGCCACCGAAGTTCTGGAAGACTTCCCTGCCCGGTTCGAAAAGTACTGGATCGACGGAATGCGGAGGAAAATGGGGCTTCAGAGGGACGAGGCCGGGGACGACGAGCTGATCCGGGCGCTGCTCGACTGGATGCAGAAATCAGGGGCCGACTTTACCAACACGTTCCGGGACCTGTCGCCGGGAAGGCTGCCGGTCGCGGAACGGTATCAGGATGGGGAATTCCAGGCTTGGCATTCCCGATGGCAGGAGCGACTCGGTCGCGAAGGGCAGCCCGGGGCCGACGCCCTCATGCGGTCCGTCAACCCGGCCGTCATCCCCCGGAACCATCAGGTCGAGGCGGCCTTAGCCGCCGCCGAGGAGCGTGACGACCTATCGGTGCTGCACCGGCTGCTGGAGGTGCTGGCGTCGCCGTATGAAGCGCGGCCAGAGATGGCCCAGTACCGAGACCCACCCGCCGACGAGTACGGCTACCGGACGTTCTGCGGGACGTAGCCGATCGGCCGGCGAAGCCTGACGATAGCACACGGGGCGAATTTCTATCTCCGAGACAACAAACCGTGTCCGATCGGGTGCCAACGACGAAGTCGCTGCACCTTCCAGCAGGTTCTGATGCGCGAAGAAACGCTGTGGATGTGCACGCGTCCTATCGAACTGATTTGCACTCTTCTTAGGTTTGCTCTTGTAACGATCGAAGCGGTTCTCACGTCATGATCAAAACCGGGGAAACGTTTGACACTTATTGAGCAGATCTTGCGACCCCTCGGGCGTTGCTGAGGTTTGGTTATCCTCTTCACAGAAAGTGGCATCGGGCCGGGACGACGCGACGTAAAACATCGCTTCCTCTTTCTGAGGAATTCTCCGCGGTGCAATCATCGGCGTGAGAACGGTTCTTTCCGTCGACGACATGCAAAGGAGCCCGAGGTTCGCTCTCGGCCGGCGCGTGACGGGCGCAGCGGAACAGACGAGGTCGTCCTGGGTGATCTGCTCGCTTCGGTACTTGATGTCCATCATTGCATTTGTTGGAGGGTGATCCCGATGCGACGACGATTCCTGCGCCACCTCGTGGTCGGGAGTGCTGTTCTTGTCCTGGGTCCGGTGGCACTCGCGTGGGGGCAGACGGACTCGAAGCTCGAACCGGCACCAAGCGGCTTCGCCGACCGGCGCGACGGTGTCGAGCGCGGCAAGGTCGAAACCGTGGAGTACGACTCGAAATCGGTCGGCGACAGCCGCAAGATGACGATCTACCTGCCGCCCGGTTACTCGAAGGACACGAAATACCCGGTCCTCTATCTGCTGCACGGCGCCGGTGACAACGAAGAGGGCTGGAACAGAAGAGGTGTCGCCAACGTCATTCTCGACAATCTCTTCGCCGACAAGAAGATCGTCCCTATGATCGTGGTCATGCCCAACGGCTCTCCTCAAGGGCCGAGGCCGGGCACGGTCCTCGCAGGGACGATCATGAAGCGAGCCGATGCCGACAAGAACGGCGTCGTGTCGAGGGAAGAATTCCTCGCCGCCGCCGAGTCCTTCTACAAGGAACTCGATACCGGCAAACTGGACGAAAAGCAGCTCGCCAACGGGCTCAATCGCCTCATGCCGGCCCCCCGCGCTCCGGGTGGCCGCCAGCGTGGGTTCGGCGACTTCGTCAGCGGCTTTGAAAAGGACCTGTTGAAGGACATCATTCCCTATGTCGAATCGCACTATCCCGTGCAGGCGGACCGCGAGCACCGAGCGATCGCGGGGCTGTCGATGGGTGGGGGCCAGGCACTGACGATCGGCCTGAGGCACCTGGACCACTTTGCCTACGTCGGCGGCTTCTCTTCCGCACTCTTCGGCAATACCAGCGCGCTTGTCTCCGATCCGGCCGCAGCCAGCAAGCAGCTTCGCCTCCTCTGGCTATCCTGCGGCGACGAGGATCGGCTCATGGACGCCAACAAGACCTTCCACACCAGCCTGGAGCAGAAGAACGTGTCACACCTTTGGCACGTCGATTCCGGCGCACACGCCTGGCCGGTTTGGAAGAACGACCTGTATCTCCTGGCCCAGCGGTTGTTCCAAGACAACAAGGCCGGCTCTCAGTAAACAACGATTGCTGTAGACGCAGCAATGATCATCCCACTTCCATGGTGGGAGACCTGGACGCCTTGGACCGAGTCGCCCTGGGGAAGTCATCCCCGCGGGCGGCTCGGCCTTTGCTCCAGGCAGTACACTGATCCCCCGGAACCCGCTTCGCGAGGCCGACGCGTCGATCAACCGCGCCGGCAACGAGGTCACCCGCCCCCCCTGCCAACTCGGGACGCCTTGCAAACGAATCCGACATCCACATCGAACAGCAATGTCGCCTAATGGGCTGGCTTGGCAGCGCGGACTGGTTTCGGCAACGGTTGCCGATGTGCTCGGCCGAAGAGGATGTCAATGCAATCCTGCAAATCGAAAGGCTGGCCGATGGTGAAGCGGAGGATCCCTTCGCGATCGATGAGGAAGAACATGGGAAGCTGGGTGATCCCTGCGCCGTCGCTCCAGATCCGCCGGGTCGTCGGATCGTTGGGAATGACGACGAGAGGACCGTCAATCTGGGACTTGGCGAGCGATTCCCGAGCCTCGTCAATCGAACCCTCGAACGAAACTCCGACGATAGCAAGCTCATCCGTCTTGTTGGCCTGACGGATTTGCTTGAGCGGACTCCACCCAAAGGCACCTGATGCACCAGGTCCCCAGACGGCGACAAGTACGACCTTACCTCGGAAGTCGCCGACTCGAACGCGTTTGCCGTCGGTGGCGATAAGATCGAACGGATAGGGTTCGCCCAAGCGAGGAGGCGGCAGCATCGCGATCTTCTTCTGCTGAGCCTCTCGCTGCGCGGCGTCTACGAGCTGCTTCGCGGCGCCGGGGAGGACCCGCTCGACCCCGAAGTACGCGACCTTTTCGGGAGCGAGTTGCCTGACGGAGTTGAGGTGAAACACATTCAAGGCGTACACGCCATCCGAACTGCTTGATATGCTGTGCCCCGCGGCAAACGGGACAAAGCGGTTCGCCTCGGCGTCGAAAAAGACGGGACGTAACTCGGCCTTCTTTCCGTTCTTCCGAGTCGACTGGATGAGAAGGTAGCGGAGGCCGCCGCTGGCGGCATCAATCGACGAATCTCCGCCGAGGGCCAGTTCAGCGCTGGTCGAAAGCCATTCGTTGTTAAGGCGGAATGGTCGAGGCTCAATCACCCAGTTGCACCCGGGTGTCGGAATCAGGTCAACACGATCGGCCCTCGGCCCAAGTCCCGCGTAACCCCTGTTGAGATTCGCCGGCTCGGGAACGGCCACAGCTTTCGGCAACGTGGACGGTCGAGCCGCCGAAGGGCTCGTCGGCATGCTTGTGGGCGCAGGCAACGGCAAGGGGATGAACCTGAAGCCAAGCCCACTACTGACAAACCACACCCCTCCGACGAATCCCAGGCCCAAGGCCACGGTCGCGATCCCGAACACCCTCCCCGCGTTCATGATGGTTCATCTCCTCCAAGGATTTGACCGTGGAGAAAACCAGGCCCTCGCCCAAGCCTCGAGAAGCCCCTGGCGATCACCACCCCATCCCGCTCCCCGCAAAACTAAGCAGCCATCACCATCCTATCATGCAATGACCGGTTATTGAAGCGCCTTGGTTGAGAATCGGACCATCCGGAGGAACGATGCCCTCGGTGGTTCGTCTTCGGGCTTGAGGAAAATCAGGTGAGAGTGAAGTGAAATGAGCTCGCTTTACGCATGATGTCTTACCCCCCCTCAAAAACAAGCAGCCCCGGAGAAGCCAGAGATACTTCGGCTTTATGAAGACCCCGTGAAGGCTCAATTTTATCGCATCAGACAGGTTTCGAATAAACAAAGCGACCCTGTTCACAAAAGCGGCCAAGCCAACACGAAGAAATTCCAAACCTCGATCCGAGGTCTCGAAATATCGTCGCTTTCCGGAATGATGACGGACCACACCGCCATCAAAACTGGTGACCGCCTGATGATCGACAACGCGGCTGCCTGGAATCCCGAATTCTATATAATTGCAAAATTTCGTGATTGCACAACTATTAAATAATAATCGGGAGTTGAACGATTGCCGCTATTACCATATAACATGACATCATTCCCTTTCTTTCACAGGAGGTCCTTTATGCAATTACGGTGTCGTCGTGGATTCACTTTGATCGAGCTCTTGGTGGTGATCGCGATCATTGCGGTCCTGATCGCGCTGCTGTTGCCGGCGGTCCAAGCGGCGCGCGAGGCGGCGCGGCGTACCCAGTGCGTCAACAACTTGAAGCAACTTGGGTTAGCGATGCAGAACTACCATGATTCTCAAGGATCGTTTCCGATCGGCCGGACGGGCCTGAACTACAGCTATCCCTTTTCTTCCCAGACCAACGCCCGTCGAACCTGGGCCTTCGGGATCCTTCCCTATCTCGAGCAAGGCATAGTATTTCAGGCGATCAACTATTCGTTCGCCAACTGGCAACCCGAGAACATGACCGTGGTGCGGACCGTGGTTTCGGGATTCCACTGCCCGAGCGATCCTAATTCCTTTGCGGTCGAGTCAAGCAATGCCGGGCAACCGCAACGGTACGGTGGAAATTACGTGGTGAACTGGGGGAATATGCACTTCACCCAGGCCGATTGCCCTTCCTCGACTCCGGGTAACTGCAGCTCGTGGAATTGGCCCAATCCGTGGACCGGCGCCCTCGGCGACGTTGTTACATTCCTCGGCGCTCCTTTCGGGGGCAACGTCTCCCGTAATATCTCCTACCTGTCAGACGGGACCAGCAACACGCTGATGATGTCCGAGGTGGTCCTCGGCGTGAATGCGACAACGGCCGATAACCGAGGTGACATCTACAACGACGACCACAACTGCACGACGTTCATGGCCTACACCGCGCCCAACTCGACCACACCCGACTGCATGGAAGCCTGTAATTACCCCTTCGGGACAAACCCTCCATGCTGGGTCCGGGGAAATGTCTCGCAGTGCACCGCCGATTACAACGCGGCGCGGAGTTTCCATTCCGGAGGTGTGAACGCCTTAAAGTGTGATGGGAGCGTCGCGTTCCTCAAAAACTCGGTGAGCATCCCCGTCTGGCGCGCGTTGTCAACCGCGCAGGGGGGCGAGGTCATATCGTCCGACGCCTATTGAACCTCGTACGCAAAACGTGCGACGCTCGGGCAGGTGTTGTTACCGCCCGGGCGTTTCTTCCGCCTCTTACGAATTTACCTTGTGAAATAGCCACGACATAAGGTCATCTTGGTGCAATACGTAACTTGTAGACCTTGAGTTTGTTGCAATATTCAAGGTAACTGACAAGAACTCGACCGCTCCATTTCGCCGCGCCAGTAGTGCTGACAAGCTCTGACTAGAGCGGTAATCGCTCAGGAATGCCCCCTTTTTCTTTCCGCACCGAGCACCCCTCGCGAGTTCCGATCCGTTCGAGGGATGCAACGCCCGGTCAGTCCCTCACCCGCCTCGCGGTGAACGTGAGGCTCCTCTCGTCGCCGACCTGCAGGCCCTTGCCCGCGTCCCAGATGATCGTCTCCCCCGGCAAGACTACCTTCGAGAAATCGGTCTTCTCCAGCTTCGCGTCGGTCACCTGGTACGGCAGCAGGTAACAGAAGATCCGCCACCCGTCGTACTTCTCGGCCGTCCGCTTATTCCCCTCGCCGACGAAGTTCACCTTCACCTTGTAGGTCATCCGCACGACGTCGTTGTCCCCGGTCTCCTGGACGTCGAGTGTCTCGGCGAGGGCCGGCTCGCGGGTCTTCTCCACCCGCCCCTCAAGGGCCGGGTCACCGTACAAGACGAAGATCCCGTCGGTGAACTCCGTCCCTTCTCTGTCACGGCCGGACACGACGTTCTCGGTGAGCAGGTAATTCGACCACTGGCGGAGGAGGAAAAGCGACTCGGAGAACGTCCACCGCCCCTCCTGCTTCAGGAACCAGTCGGCCATGTTCCAGTTGAGCTCGTACCAGGTGGACTGGACCGCGCCGATGTACTGCTTGGTTCCGTTCTTCATCCATGCCAGGGCATAGGAGTTCTTGAAGTTGTTCTGGCTGGTGTTCACCACGCCGGTCAGGCAGTTGCCGACCGCCCAGTAGATCTTGGGCCTCGACGCGGCGAGGGGCAGGTTCACTCCCGGGGCGATCATGGTGAGCCGGCCGTCCCTGGCGGTCAAGTAGCCTTGGCCCCTGGGATACATGAGCATCCAATTGTGGTGTCCACCGTGGCCGGACCCGATGATCAGGTCGAACTTGTCATCGGACAGAAGCTCATGGACGTATCGGGCGTCTTCCGCGTCACTGGTCGGCCCGCCGGACTTCAATGCAAAGCCCTCGCCTGCCTTTTTCTCTCCCAGCTCGCCGCGGTCGCGGGTCCACTCGGTCACGTAGTCCCCCTCCGGCACCCAGTTCAGCCACGCGCCGAGGGTCTTGGTGAACGCCCGCCGGATCACCACCGGCTCTGCCTTCGCGAGCTGCAGCGCATGCTCCTCGTCGAACCCGGTCAGAATGCCCCAGACCGCGTCGACGTACGGGTCGTCGTCGAGCGTGCGGCAGAACTTGTTGGCCTCGAGGGCGAAGTCCGGGAAATTCTCGGTCGGCAGGCAGATGAAGCAGACGTAGCGGGGATGGTACACCCCGACGTCTCGGCGGACGTCGTCGGGGGACTTGCCGTAGGCGAAAGCCTTCCCCCCGTACTTCGCTTCCAGGAACCGGACGACCTTGCCCCAAGGACCGTCTGCGACATCCTTCCTGACGACGATCGCATACCGCCCAGCCGGCTCGGCGGCCCCAGCCGACGCGACGAAACCGACCACCGCCACCAGCCCCGCGACGGACAGGCGAGTCATGGCACCCCTCCCAAGGAGAAAAGCCGCTGTAACAGGCCGATCGTACTGACTCGTCCAGGCCGAGTCACGAATTAATCGCCGCCTGTGCGTTACTGCCGCCCGAAAGGGAAGCCGGTCCTTCCGGTCTGCACCGCGCGGCAGATCGGGCTCGCCGACACCAGGGAAGGAGAAAATGGACATTCTGATAGAGCTTGTATATCAGAACATCCCCTTTTTCTTATCAAGAGCCTTCGAGCTTTTGTAGGCGATGCGTTCGCGTACCGTTATAGCCCCCCTGATCGGAAGATGCCGCCGGTTTGCTCGGGGATCGATCGCTCGAATCGACAGAAATTATTCGAGGCCGAAGCAGGAGGAGTTGATAATCCTGATGAGAGAGAACTTTCGAGGCTCCTTGCCGATCCCCACCGCCTCTTGACGTAAAGCCTGCTGCGGCTTGCGTGTCCGATCATTTGCACCGTCCCCCGTGAGGATGAGAGCGATTCCCAACTGGGGAGTTGAGCGCGAAGTCTCTCATTTTCAGGTACAGCACGGAAGCCGCTCATGCCGAACATCAAAACGTATTCCCCGCCGATCGGGTAGGCAAGCCATCGACATTGATAAGAATCACGGGCCAGGACGGAAAGGACGGACCGAATCCGCACGCTCGGCCCATCGTGAAGGAACGCAAGCGTGAATTTCGCGAAGATTTTTCGATATGGCACCTACCTGTTGTTGATCGTGCTGTTACGTGTCCAGCTTTACCGCCATACTCCATTGTTATTGACCGCCGATTCTTTCGATTATATTGGTGCGACGACCACGATCGGCCATCGGCTCGATTTCTCATCGAACGCCGCTTGCGGCCTACGAGACTGGCGGGTCCCCGGCTATCCGGTGTTCCAGGCGATCTTCCTCCCGCTCACGCGACTACAGTCGGACCGCATCCTACTGCTGCAGACGGTACTTGGGCTGGCGGGGGTCGTCGTCGGATGGCTCATCGGCCGCGCCCTGGGGTCCGCGCTCGCGGCCGAGGCGCTCATGGTTTTCCTGGGAGTCAACCCGCTTTATTTATTTTATGAACACTGGTTCATGTCGGAAGGACTCTCCCTCGTCACGGTCCTCGGCTTCGCCCTGACCGCTTCGAGGTGCTTTCGGGACGGCCCGAGCCCCCGGCGCGGCGTCCTGATCGGTGCGCTGTGCGGGGCCTGTACGCTCGTCCGGATCAACTCGCTGCCGTTCTGCGCGACGGTGACACTCGGCCTGCTGGTCGTGGGGGCTCACCGGCCCCCCGACGTTGTCGGGTCCCGGCGCTGGCGGCCGACGGCCGCGTTCGCCCTGGCGATCGGCCTGGCCTTCACCGCCGTCGTCGGCCCCTGGATCCTTCGGAACTACGGTATGTATCGTCGTCTTTCCATTAATGTCAATACAAACAGAAATTTGTTAATCTATTACTCCTTGCATCTTGGTATCAACAAGCAATTGCCGGAGCTCAGCCGTGCGAACGCCGAGCTGAGCGACGACTTGCTGTCGTACGAATGGCTCCAGAAGCTAACGACCCATTACGGGGTGATCGGGGCGGAAGATGTGGCCGGGAGGGTGCTGTCCGAGCAGAGGGCGGGGCGGGAGGCCGAGATCGTTCAAGAGATGCTCCGGTCGTTCCTTCGATTCGGGGGCCACTATACGGCCTTGGAGAACGACCTGGCGATGATGCGGTACTGGTTCGACCATCACATCGGTCGCGCCTACTCTGTCAAGAAGCTCCACGACCGTTGGAAGCCGTTGGTAACGGACCTGGGTCTTACCTATGCCACGCGCGGCACGAACTCGCCGTGGACGCGTTCCTGGCGAAACGCCGGGCGGGCCTACCTGATCCAGGGGCGCCCGCTCCTTTTCCTCGGTTTCTTCGGGGCCCTGTGCTTCAATGTTCTTTCGAGGAAGGACCGCCCGCTTAACGTCCAGGATGCGGCGATCCGCTGGTTTGCCGCCGGCTACCTCGCTGTCGCGCTCTTCCACGCGACGACGCTCACCGAGAGCGACCGGTTCGCGAGCCTCTACGACTGGGTGGCCTTCCTCGTCGTGCTCCTGGTCGCAGGCCGGCTCCTCCACCGCCATCCCTGCTCAGTCCCGACAGCGACCACCGCCCTGGGAAGGGAAAAAGGGACGTTCTGACATCGTGCGAATATCAAAATATCACCTTTTTCTTTTCATTCCACCCTGCCTGACTTTATTGGGCAGTAGTGTAACGATGAGCTTACAGGAATAACCTTCGTCGCCCGATCCTCTGAAAGCTATTACATGAAAGTATTTTTTTAATTTTACACAGTAGCAACTCTAACCTACACGGTCTTGTCATGACTATTGGTCAGGTTTCCGTTTGTAAACCCTCAATTCCCGCTTCGAACCGGTCTTGGAGGTAAAATCCTTGGGCCTACTGTCCGCCGATTCAGACGCGCAAATTGTGAGTGTGTCGCCATCGAGCTTGTAGATCCCGTAAAGGACCGTACCCTTGTCGTAGCCTTCTTCATATCGAAGATCGATCCGCTTAGGGTCTTTTGTC
>Ga0153954_1000302_pt1 | contig 42463 bp, 40 predicted proteins | sample TSFL038MetaG_FD_102277 | JGI IMG/M metagenome (GOLD analysis project Ga0153954, IMG submission 102277) | Attine ant fungus gardens microbial communities from Florida, USA - TSFL038 MetaG | ecosystem: Host-associated > Fungi > Mycelium > Unclassified | place: USA: Florida, Wekiwa Springs State...
CTCGGCGCGCGGATCGCCGGCCTTGGTCTTGTCGGCCACGCCCTTCGCAATCGCGGCGACTTCCTTCATCTTCGACAGCGGCACGATCATTCGGGACGGCGCGTTGCACGACTGGCCGGAATTGTTGAACATGTGCATGACGCCGCCGGTCACCGCCTTGGTGAGATCGGCGCCTTCGAGGATGACGTTCGGCGACTTGCCGCCCAGTTCCTGGCTCACGCGCTTCACCGTCGGCGCCGCGCGCTTGGCGACGTCGATGCCGGCGCGGGTCGAGCCGGTGAAGGAGATCATGTCGATGTCCGGGTGCTCGCTCATGGCGGCGCCGACTTCGGGACCAAGGCCATTGACCAGGTTGAACACGCCCTTCGGCACGCCGGCTTCATGCATGATCTCGGCGAAGATCAGCGCCGAGGTCGGCGTGAACTCCGACGGCTTCAGGATCATGGTGCAGCCGGCGGCGAGCGCGGGCGCGACCTTGCAGGCGATCTGGTTCAGCGGCCAGTTCCAGGGGGTGATCATGCCGACCACGCCGACCGGCTCGCGCACCACCACCGCCGTGCCCATGGCCTCCTCGAACTCGTACTTCTTCAGGACGTCGAGGGTGTTCATGAGGTGGCCGAGGCCGGCGCCGGCCTGCAGCCGCTCCGCCATCGGCAGCGGCGCGCCCATCTCGTCGGAGACGGCGGCGCCGATCTCCTTCATGCGGCCCTTGTAGATCTCGACAATCTTGGTGAGCAGCGCGACGCGCTCCTCGCGGCTCGACTGCGAATAGGTTTCGAACGCGCGCTTGGCGGCTGCGACCGCCTTGTCGACATCGGCCTTGGAGCCGAGCGCAACCTCATACATCGCTTCTTCCGTCGCCGGATTGACGACGGCCGTGGACTTCTTGACGACCGGGTCGACCCAGGCGCCGTCGATGTAAAACTGCATGCGATTGACCATCGAAAACCTCGTTATTTCAGGGGCGTAAGGAGGGGAACGGACAGCGTTCGGCAGGCATCCTTGCACGAAAGCCCCGGCAATTGAACCCGCCATTTGCGGGACGCCACGTCGCGGCGGACACTGGATATAGGGAGGGAGTCGTGAGGGTGGCAAGGCTCCTCATCTGTCGTCCTGGCGAAAGCCAGGACCCATTACCCCAAGGAGAAGTTATCGGCCCCGGTACTGGCAGCGAACAAACCAGCGGCATTCCGCGGTATGGGTCCTGGCATTCGCCAGGACGACGGCGAAGAGGACGACAGCGTGATCACACCGCCATTTTGCGATGCAGGACCGGCGCCCCCGACGTCAGGCTTTCGGCGGCGTCGATGATGGCGTTGGCGTCCAGGCCATACGCACGATAGAGGTCGTCGATGGTGCCGGTCTGACCGAAACGCTCGACGCCGAGCGCCTCGACCCGGTGGCCGCGGACGCTGCCGAGCCAGCCCAGCGCCGCCGGATGGCCGTCGATCACGGTGACAATGCCGCAATCGCGCGGCAGTGGCGCCAGGAGCTTCTCGACATGGCTCAGATGCTGCACGCCGCGGCGGTCGCGCCGCAAATTCCGTGCGGCGGTCCATCCCGCATGCAGCCGATCCACCGAGGTGATGGCGAGCAGCCCGACATCGCGCCGGCTCTCGCCGACGAAGCCGGTCGCCTGGATCGCCTCGGGGGCGACCGCGCCGGTATAGGCGACAATCACCTCGGCATTCGGGCCCGGCTTGCGCAGCCAATAGGCGCCCTCGGTAATGTCGCGCTGCAAATCCGGCGTCATGATCCGCTGCACCTGGTCGATGCTGCGGGTCGAGAGCCGCAAATAGGTCGAGCCGCCCTCGCCGGCCTCGCGCTGCATATGCTCGAAACCCCAGCGCATGATCACGGCAAGCTCATCGACGAAGGCCGGCTCGAAGGATGCCAAGCCATCCTGCGCCATGCCGATCAAGGGCGTCGCGATCGACTGATGCGCGCCGCCTTCCGGCGCCAGCGTGATGCCGGACGGCGTCGCCGCCAGCATGAAGCGGGCGTCCTGATAGCAGGCATAGTTCAGCGCATCGAGGCCGCGCTCGATGAAGGGATCATAGAGCGTGCCGACCGGCAGCAGGCGCTCGCCATTGATGGAATGCGACAGCCCCAGCGCCGACAGCAGGATGAACAGGTTCATCTCGGCGATGCCGAGCTCCATATGCTGGCCCTTTGGCGAGGCATCCCAATTATAGGTCGACGGGATTTTCTCGCTGCGGAATGTGTCCGCCTTCTCGGCGCGCGCGAACAGGCCGCGGCGGTTGACCCAGGCGCCGAGATTGGTCGACACCGTGACGTCGGGCGAGGCCGTGACAATGCGCGCCGCCAGCTCGCTGTTCTCCCGCGCGACCTCGTTCAGCACCAGGCCAAAGCCCTGTTGCGTCGACATCTGCGCCGCCGGCTTGAACGAGAGCTGCGGCACGTCGATGACAGGCGCGGTCAGGCGGCGCTGGTCATCGCGATTGAACGGGACATCAGCGAGAAAGGCCTGCAGCGCGGCAGGATCCTGCGCAAGGCCCTCGAACTTCTCCCACTCATGGCCGGGCCGGATGTTCTGCGCCGCGCGCCACTTCTCCATCTGCGCGACCGTCATCAGGCCGGCATGGTTATCCTTGTGGCCCTGGAACGGCAGGCCGACACCCTTGATGGTGTAGGCGATGAAGCAGACCGGGCGGTCGTGGTCGATCGCCTCGAAGGCCTCGAGCATGCTCTCCATGTCGTGGCCGCCGAGATTGGACATCAGCGCCAGTAATTCGTCGTCGCTGCGGCGATCGATCAGGGCCGTCACCTCGCTTTGATCGCCGATCTCGTCCTGCAAGTGCTTGCGGAAGGCGGCGCCGCCCTGGAAGCAGAGCGCGGCGTAGAGCGCGTTCGGGCAATTGTCGATCCAGCGCCGGAGCGCCTCGCCGCCTGGCTCGGCAAAGGCCTGCCGCATCAGCTTTCCGTATTTCACGATCACCACGTCCCAACCGAAATTGCGGAACATGGTCTCGAACTTCTCCCATAGTCCCTCACGGACGACGGCATCGAGGCTCTGGCGGTTGTAGTCGACGACCCACCAGGTGTTGCGCAGGCCGTGCTTCCAACCCTCCGCCAGCGCTTCGAAGATATTGCCCTCGTCCATCTCGGCATCGCCGACGAGAGCGATCATCCTTCCCTCGCGGCGATCCCTCATCCAGCCGTGCGCCTTGACGTAGTCCTGCACCAGCGAGGAGAACAGCGTCTGGGCGACCCCGAGCCCGACCGAGCCGGTCGAGAAATCGACGTCATCGGTGTCCTTGGTGCGCGACGGATAGGATTGCGCCCCCTTGAAGCCGCGGAAATTTTCCAGCTTGTCGCGGGTCTGCCGGCCAAACAGGTACTGGATCGCGTGGAACACCGGGCTCGCATGCGGCTTCACCGCGACGCGATCCTCGGGGCGCAGCACATCGAAATAGAGCGCCGACATGATGGTCGCGAGCGAGGCGGAGGACGCCTGGTGCCCGCCGACCTTCAGCCCGTCGGTATTCGGCCTGATGTGGTTGGCGTGATGGATGGTCCAGGACGACAGCCACAGCACCTTCCGCGACAATGCGGACAGCATCTCTAGACGTGCAGCTTCGATCGCCATGGCTTGCCTCCGGACCGCGGGGTGAATCCCTGCAATGGTAGTCCGCTTGCGCACCCGGAATTTCTCAAATTTTCACACTATACCGGCACGTATTGGGATATATTCTCACGAATGTGCGATTTAAGCGGATTTTATCCCAATGACCGAGCTCGACGCCATCGACCGCAAGATCCTGTCCTCGCTGCAGTCGGACGGCCGCATCACCATGCAGGAGCTGGCCGACAAGGTCGGGCTGTCGGTCTCGCCCTGCCATCGCCGGGTCAAGCTGCTCGAGGAGCGCGGCGTCATCACCCGCTATATCGCAACCGTCGACCAGAAATCGTTGGGCCTGCATGTCTCGGTTTTCATCTCCATCAAGCTCGCACGGCAGAAGGAAGAGGACCTCAACCGCTTCGAACGCACGATCTCGAAATGGGAGGAAGTGCTGGAGTGCTACCTGATGACCGGCAATCGCGACTATCTCTTGCGCGTCGTCGCCGCCGACCTCTCCTCCTATGAAGCCTTCCTGAAGAACAAGCTGACACGACTCGACGGCATTGCCTCGATCGAATCGAGCTTTGCGCTGAGCCAGGTGAAATATTCCATCGCGCTGCCGGTGTGAGGCCGACGAAAACGCAGGGTGGGCAAAGGCGCACTTGCGCCGTGCCCACCATCTCGCGACAAGCTCGTCCTGGACGGTGGGCACGCTTCCGCCCGTGCTCGTCGAGCGGCCTGCGATCGCTGCCGCTTTGCCCACCCTGCGGAATTCCCTTGGTTGGGACGACAGCGAGGAAGCGTCGAATACGACCGGCGTCAAATCGCGATTACCGCAGCGCACGCAGCACGCTTGCCGATCGCTACGCCGATTTCGGCCGGTTCTGGAGCCGGACCAATGCACGCCGGCCGACATAGGTCAATTCGCCCAGGGCCGTCTTGCCGCCGCGTGCAGCCTGCATGAGCTGCTCGGCGATGAACTTGCGGCTCTCATGGTCGCCGCCATGCGGGAGTTCGCTGCAGATTTGATCGAGCACCACGTCCATGCTGGCCAATGTACGGCCGTCAAATTCATTCACCATGCAAACTCCCTGAAAAAGCGGCTTCGCGCTTCAGCGCTACGCCAATACCACTTTTTCCCGACCATTGGAACGAACGGGAAGAGAGCCATCTGCGCATTTCTACTCAAACAACAGCATTCTTTTCCTGAATGCGACGACCTCTTCCTCACCGCCGTTCAGTGCCCTCGAATATGAGGCCCTCGAATATGATGATGGCTCCAGCGCGTGGTAAGCGCCGGAGCCATCGGGAAGGTGCTTGTGCTTTTGCGAAGCAGGTTCGTTTTTCAAGCGCAGGCACAACTCCGCCCGCAGCCGGTTGTTCCGGTTTTTCCTGAATATTTTCCCTGGTGTTACTCCGCCTTTTCTTCGCCATGCCGGAACAGCAGCCGGGCTCGCCTGTCGGCGGCAGGATCAGCCGAGCTCCATCTCGACTGCGATGCGGACAAGGTCGGAATGATTCTTGGCGCCGAGCTTCTGCTTGAGCAGCGAGGTGGTGTTGGCGACCGTCTTGTAGGAAATGCCGAGCGCGTCGGCCACCTCGACGATCTTGTCGCCGCGGCCGAGCAGGCGCAGGATCTCGAGCTCACGCGGACTCATCTGTGCCGACGGATTGGCCTTGATGGCGGCGCCCGAGAAGGTCACCGCGGCCGCCAGTTGCGGCGAGATGAATTTCTCGCCGGCCGCCACCTTGCGGACCGCCTTCACGAGCAGCTTCGGGTCGTCTCCCTTCGAGATATAGCCCTGCGCGCCGTGCTCGACCGCCCGAACCACGAAGGCCGGGTCGTCGTTCATGCTGAACATGATGATCTTCGCCTGGGGATCGTCCTTCCGGATCCGCCGCATCAGCTCGAAGCCCGAAACGTCGGGAAGCTTGATATCGATCACGGTGACGTCGGGCCGCCGCTGCGCATGGGCGCGCTGGCCGGACTTGGCGTCGGAGGCTCCGTCGATCTTCACGGTCGGGTCGGAGGCAAACAGCGACCGGCATCCCGACACCACCACCGGGTGGTCGTCGACGATCAATACCCTGATCGGAGATTTCGGCGTATCCTGCACGGCTTCCTCGCGTCGGCAAACGATAGGATATCGGAGAATCGTCTCAATGTGGAAAAGACTTTCTCTACGGGCCCGGCTGTCCTTGCCGATGATGGCGATGGTGCTGGCGGCGCTCGTGCTCGGCGCCGTCGCGTTGAAGATGGTTTCACCCGAGCAGTTCGAATATGAGAACGCGCAGGCGTCCCGTTCCGCGAAAGTCGTTGCCGACGCCCTCAATGCAGCGCTGGCGGCCTCCTCGAACCCCGAGGCTACGCTGGCCGCGTTCCACCGTGGCCTTGGAAATTCGGAGGCTATCGCGTTCCGCCCGGGCGCGTCCACCGCCAGCACGCCGCGGATGCGCGTGCCCCAGGGCATGGTCCCGCAATGGTTCATCGTACTGTTGAGGATTCCGGAGATCGGCGCCGCCTATCCGATCACCATCGGTAAGGACCACGTCGGCGACATCATCTTCACGCCCGATCTCTCGGCCGACATCTTCGAAAAATGGGTCGGATTTCTCGCCATCGTGCTGTCGGGGTCGACGCTGATGCTGCTCGCGGCGCTGAGCGCCTATTTCACCACGGGTTCGGCGATCCGTCCACTCGGGCAATTGCAGCAGGGGCTGACGCGCCTGCGCAACGGCGACTATGACACCACGATCCCGGTTGCGGGTCCGCCGGAGATCCGCAAGAGCTGTGCGGAAGCCAACCAGCTCGCGCGCACGCTCAAGCGGCTGAGCGGGGACAACAGGGCCCTCCTCCGCAAGATCGTCTCGGTGCAGGACGACGAGCGTCACGAGCTGGCACGTGAGTTCCACGATGAGCTGGGCCCGCTGCTGTTTGCGATCCGTGCCAACGCCACCGCGCTGTGCGAGACCGCGGGCGAGTCCGGCGCGGCGCCAGGCTCGCCGGCCCGGGGTGTGCTGGAAGCGGCGGAAGCCATGCAACAGGCCAACCGGCGCATTCTGGAGGGGCTGAGCCCCCTCTACGTCCAGGAGCTGGGCTTGCGGCAAAGCATCGAGACGCTGCTTCGCAATGCGCAATCGCAGGCCCCGAACCTCGCCCTCACCGCCCGGATCGACCCCCGCCTCAACGCGATCGACGGCGTGCTGTCGCAGACCGCCTACCGGGTGATCCAGGAAGGCGTCACCAATGTGCAGCGGCACGCGCAGGCGACGATCATGGACATCAACGCGACCGTCGACGGCGAGGAGATCGCCATCGAGATTTCCGACAATGGCGTGGGCATTCCGCCCAGCAACACCTTCGGCCGGGGATTGCGTGGCATGTGTGAGCGGGTTCGCGCACTCGACGGGACCTTCGAGCTGCTGCGCCAGGACGGGAGGACACTGGTGCGCTGCCGCCTGCCGCTACGGCAGGAGGTCGGCGAATGAGCCGGCCTATCGCGCCGGCTCACAGCGCACGTGCGAAATCTTCCCTTCGGCGTTGAAGGCAAAGGCGATGCGAACGGGCTTACCCTCGCAATCGAGGTAATTCAGCATGACGCCGTCGGCCATCGGGGCGATCTCCTCCAGCCCGAACGCGGTCGGCCCCAAGCCTTGCTCCAACCCTTGCAGCCTTGCCTTCCAGTAGGCAGCGAGCCCGTCGCGGCCGCGGAGGCTGATGGGCTCACAGGCGCATTCCAGGCTGGCATCGTCGGCATAGCAATCGAGCAGCTGTTCAAGATTCCGGCTCCGGCAGGCGTCGAGCCAATCCACGACGGCCGCCATCTTATCGAAATCGTCGGGCACCACCTGGCCTCATTCGCCCCCTCATCCGGGACGCATCCGGCGAATTGTTACGTCGACGGCGCTGAATGGTGAATGAATATCGGTTGATGTCGGACGGCATTCGATGGCGTGATGGTCAGGCATTCCTTCAGATCGTCAGGACGCATCCGGCGACTGGAACTTTCGCCTGCGGACCGTCTTATGCCTATGGTCGATCGATCCGGTTGATGCGCGCATGGCATGCACCTTCAGATCGAGGCTGGACCCGCTCGACGCGGAAACACCGGGGGCCTTGGATGACGGAAAATCTCGACCATCTCACGGACGAAAGCCTGCTCGCCTACTATGAAAGCATTCGGCGCCAGGTCGACGCCGACGCAAAGCTCGGCCGCCGGCACCGCCTCGTCGGCGAGAGCGTCCGGCAATATGCCGGCCAATTGCAGAAAGAGATGGAGCAGCGCGACCTGCGCTTCGTCCCGATCGAGTGACGGTAACGAGACTCCGCCGCGAGCCCGATCATCGATCCGCCCCCTGCCGCGTCCGCGGCCAGTGGAGTTGAATATCTGATTGGCGCTCGATAGAATTCCTCCCTCTCCTTGCGCCTGCCCGCCGAAGCCTTTGGCGGATGCGGTGCGAGGGGACGTGGTTGTGGAGGTTCTGATGCGCGTTCCGATCCTGGCGATTCTGGCAGTTGGGGCGATCCAGGTGGCCGCGCCGGCGCAGGCCCAGACTTATGATCCGAACTACCCGTTCTGTGTTCAGGTCTATCAAGGCTTCGTCGACTACTACTTCGACTGCAGCTATCGAACCATGTGGGCGTGTCAGGCATCTGCATCGGGCCGAGCCGCGCAATGCGTGGTCAACCCATATTATGGCGGGCCACGTGCCAAACCGCCTCCTCGCCACAAACGGTCGCACAAGCACTGAAAATCGGCCTGCGCTGCCTCACGCCTTGTCGTAGGCGCGATCAGAGGTAACGCTTCGGCGAGAACGCTGATATGTCGAAGCCCGGCTGCGCGCCGCCGATCATGGCCGCGATCGCCTCGCCGGTCGCGGGACCGGTGGTGAAGCCGATATGCTGGTTGCCGAAGGCGAACCACAGGCCGTCATGCCGCGGCGCGGGCCCGATCATCGGCAGGCTGTCCGGCAGGGTCGGCCGCGCGCCGCGCCAGATCTCGCCGACGGGATCACCGAACTCGATCACGCTGCGTGCGAGCGGCACCACCTCATCAAGCTGCGCATAGGACGACGGCGCATCGCGCGCAGTCAGCTCGACGCCCGAGGTGACGCGGATGCCCTGCTCCATCGGCGTCATCAGGAACGCATTCTCCGCATCGTGAATCGGACGCAGCAGCTTGCGCGACGCGTTCGGCTTGAACTCGCGGTGATAGCCGCGCTCGGTCGCGAGCGGCACGCGATAGCCAAGTGGCTTGAGCAGATCGGCGGACCACGGCCCCAGCGCCACCACGACATGGCGCGATCGGAGCTCGCCATCCGACAGCACGACGCGCCAGCCGACGCCATCCGGCTGGATCGATTTGATCTCCGCCTGGCGGATTTCACCGCCCGCCCCCGCAACCATCCGCGCATAGGCCTTGACGACATTGCCCGGCGAATCCACCGAGGCGGTTTCAGTGTGCAACAGGGCGACGCTGTAGACCGGAAGAATGTTCGGCTCGAGCGCGGAAATCGCCTGGCGGTCCAACAGCTCGCTCTTGATGCCATATTCGGTCAGCACCGCCTGGTCGGCTTTCGCCGCGGCGAGATTGTCGCCGCGCCAGGCCTTCAGCCAGCCGGTCTCGCGGATGCGGTTGCCGGCGCCGGCCTTGACGATCCAGTCGCGGTGCAGCGTCAGCGACGCCTTGATGAGGCCATGCAGGGCCAGCGCGCGCGGCTTCGTTTGCGATGCTCGCGCGCTCGCCAGGAAGCGCGCGATCCACGTAGGGTTCTGCAGCGCCCAGCCGACGTCCCAACGCAAGGCGGGATGACGGTTGGAAAGATATTGCGGCAGCTTGCCGAACAGTGAGGGCTGATTGAGCGGGAAGATCGAGCCGCTGGAGAGAATGCCGGCATTGCCATAGGAGGTCTCGCTGCCAGGCTCGCGCCGGTCGACCAGCACCACCGACATGCCCCGCTGCCGCGCGGCGAAGGCTGCGGATACGCCGACGATGCCGGCGCCGAGCACGATGACGTCGGCCTTGCTCATACTGCTCATCCGGCGGAACTATAGGTACGGCGGATTCAAAAGCAAATTGCGCGCCGCGATGGCGCATGATCTTTTCGGAAAATCGCTACACACTTTTCCGGATCAAGCGCAGACGGCTACCAATCGTAGCGTACGGCGGCCTTGCCGGCGTAGGAATTGCTGACGTTCGAGAACTCGCCCTCGAAGGTCGCGGCGGCAGACCAGCCGCTCAGCCATTTCCTTTCCACCGATGCGGTGACCAGCGCCGAATCATGCGCGACCGCGGCACCGTTGACGACGAAGAAGGTGCCGGGTAGCGACTGGAACACCGCCGACGCGCTGCGGTCGGTGTTGAAATCGTGCGCCCAGGCCAGCCGCCCGCGCAACGTGAGGATGCCGTTTTGCTCCGCCCAGGATTTGTCGGTACGGAAGCCGAGCTCGGTGCGGGAATCGGTCACGTCCTTGCCATTGTAGTTCAGCGCGAAATTGCCGGCGCCCGCCACCACCTGCTCGGCATAGGACGGCAGCTCGATGGTGGTGAACTGCGCGGCGGCATAGGGCGTGATCCCCATCCATGGCGTCGCGTAGCGATAGCCGCCTTCGAGGCGTGCCGACCAGGAATTGGCATTGAACTGCGCCTGCAGATGGTCCAGGCCCGCGATGGTGACGATGCGATCGGTCGTCACCTGCTGGCCGCTATAGGCGAGCGCTCCGGTCACATAGGCCGCACCCATGCTGTGGCGCACGAAGGCCCCGGCCTGGAACATGTCGGACCGGCCGCTGCCCGAATTGGCGACGCTGAAATTGGTGCCGCCGCCGGCGAGCGCGAAACCTGCGAGCGTCGTCGGCGAAATCCGATAATCGGCGCCGGCGGCAAAGCCGAACGCGCGCGCATCGGCGGAGTTGGAGCCGACTGCGGCGTTGCCGCTGATATTGGCGCCGCCGCCAAAGGCCGAGCCCACACGCTCCAGCGGTTGTCGAGCAGATCGTTGCGCGCGACTCCGGCCTTGGTCGGGATTTTGGCCAGCGCATCGCGCGCCGAGCCGGACTTGCGCGCGGCATACGCCATCGCGTCGTCCTCCTCCGCATAGGGCTGGGCGCCGCCACTCACCGTCACGTCGCCGCCGCGGCCGGAAACGAAGGGATCGGTCAGCAGGTTCAGAAACATGTTCATGGCGTTGAAGGTCGCCTGCTGGATTCCCGTCCCGGTCTCGCCCGAAGCCTGGCTCAGGCCCGCCGGCGTCAGCGCCGCGAACACGGCGGAGATGCCGCCATTGGCATTGAAGAAATTGGAAAGCGTGTTGGCGACATTCTGCTGGTTGATGTTGAGGTTGTTCTTCGCCCCGTAGTTCAGGTCGAAATTGAGGTAGGCGTGGGTTGGGTCGTAGCTGACGGTGCCGACCAGCCCGCCAGGCGCCGCGACCGCGCCAAACGTCCCGCTGACGCCGCCGGCCGCCTGCAGGATCATGTACTGCTTCTTGACGAAGCTCGCGCTCGGATCGAGCGTCGCACCGACATTGCCGGCGAGTGTTGCCGTGCCGGTGACATTGGCAAAGGAATTGAGCTGCACCAGATAGAGCGCGCCGGACTGGAAGGCGAGATTGCCTTGCACCGTCATGGAGGTGCCGGAGCCATTGCCCGGCGCGAAGATGCCGCCATTGGCGATCGACGTGTCGCCGACAATGCCGGCACCGATCAGCGCGCCGCCGGCATTCACCGTCGTGAGGCTGGAGGTCGCGATCGAGCCCTCGACATCGAGGAAGCCGCCGTTCACGACCGTGGTGCCGGTATAGGCGTTGATTCCCGACAGCGTCAGCGTGCCGCTGCCATCCTTTTCCAGCGAGCCCGGACCCGTCGTGCAGCCGCACGGATCGTTGTCTGATATCACGCCGCTGACGACGGTCGAGAGGTTGTTGCCGCCGACGGCGAGCGTGATGCCGCCGCCGATGTAGTAAAAGCCCGAGCCTGCGATCGAGCCGGCGGTGATCCTGCCGTCGCCGTTCGGGCCGGAGCTGAAACCGAAATCGACGTAGCCGGTGCCGTTGGTGATGAACTGCGCGTTGCCGCCGGTTGAGTTGTCGAAGAACGCGACGGCGCCGCCACTCTCTGTGGTGATGACGGCGTTGCCGGCGGTCGTGAAAGCGTTGAATTGCAGTTGGCTTCCGGCATTGTTGGTGATGTTCGCATGGCCGGCGGTCGCGGTGTCCGTGCCGAAGGGAAATCCGAAGTCGATCGTCCCGCCGCTGTTGTTGATGATCGTCGCGTTGCCGGCGCTGCTGTTGTCACTGAAGAAGAGACCGACCGGTATACCCCCGCCCCCGTGACTGAAATTGGTGATCGTCGCGCTGCCTGCCGAGCTGTTGTCCAGGAAGAACGTCTGTCCGCCGCTGAGGTTGGTGATGGTCGCGTTGCCGGCCGTAGCGTTGCCGACGAACTCGGTTTCGCCGAAATTCCGGTTGGTGATAGCGATCGAGGCGGCGGAGGTGCCGTTCAAGAAGGTCGCGAGCCCGCCGTCGTTGGTGATCGACCTCATGGTCGACATGTTGGCGTTCGCGATAATGAACTGGCCCTCGTTGGTCACGTCGCCGACGATGCTCGCCGTGTGGGTCGCGTCCCCGAGCTGCAGTGTTCCGCAGAAGCAGATGAAAGTGCCGCCGCTATAGGTATTGTTGCCGAGCAGTACGACCCTGCCGTTGCCCAAGCTGGCGTCGTCCACCGTCAGCATGCCCGGAGCCGCGCCGTCGCTGATGGTGCCGGCAATCGTCAGCGTCCTGCCGTTGGCGTCGATGACGTTGAAGATCGTGTTGTTGTTGATCCGGAAATTGTTGGCGAAGGTGAGATTGCTGGCGCCGTCGCCGATGAACGTGCCGCTATCGAGCGTCACCGTGCCGGTACCAACCGAGCTGTTGTTGGAGACGAACAGCGTCGTGCCGCTGACCAGCGTGCCGCCGCTATAGCTGTTGATGCCCGAAAGCTGCACGAAGCCGCCACCGACCGAATCGGTCAGACCCAGCACGCCGGCACCGCCGCCGTCTGCGATCGTGCCCGAGAGCGTGACCTCCGCGCCGGCCGCGTCGACCGTGCCGCCCCGCGCATTGACGGCGAAATTGTTCAAGAAGTTCACGCTGACGACGGTCGGCGACTGCATCTGGAAAGTGCCGCCATTCAACGTCACCGTGCCGGTACCGACGGAATCCGCATTCGTCACCTGCACGGTGCCGGCCGAAATCAGCGTCCCGCCGGAATAGCTGTTGCTGCCGGACAATATCAGCGTGCTGTTGCCGAGCTGCTGCACGCCGACCGGACCACCGAAACCATCGTTGATCCTGTTGTCGATGGAGATGGTCTTCCCGGCACCGGCATTGTTGATGATGCCGCCGGTGGGGCCGGACACATTGAACCCCAGATCGATGCCGCTGATCGCATAGGACTGCGAATTGCTGGTGAAGGTCCAGGAGTTCGCGAACATGAATGGCAAAGGCGCAGCGCCTATGCCGACCGTGATGGTCGAGGATCCCGTCCCAGCAAAAACCGCCGACTGACCAGGCAGGGACGGCGGTCCGCCGGCCGCCGGCGACCAGTTGCCGGCGATACCGTAGTCAGACGTGGCGCCATTCCAGGTGAAACTTTGCGCTTGCGCCGGGGACGGCAGCATGGCGACGGCCAGCAGGGCGCCGGCCCAAAACGCGACCACGCTCCGGCCCGGCCGGCCTCGCACCCGCGCCGGCAGATGAATTTGCACGCCCAACCCCTGTGCAGCCGCGCGCTTTCAGCGCGGCCCCCTTCTTGGGGAACTTTTCGCAAATCGGGAGGGCGGAGTCACTGCGGCGGCGTTACGCACGACGCCGTTTCGAGACGAATTGTGGCTTTACGGCAGCACCTTGCTCGCAGCTTTTCGATCGCTTTGACCGAAATACTGCGCCCCGCCTCAAGGGTTCGGGCTGGGTGCGCCTGCCAGCGCCAGAAGCTGCGAGCGCCGCACCCGCTCGCGGTGGGCGGTATAGAGGCCGCTGCTGACGATGATCGCCGCGCCGGCGACGGTCCAGCCGTCGGGCACCTCGCCGAAGATCAGGAAGCCGAGGCTCGCGACCCACACGAGCTGCGTATAGGAGAACGGCGCCAGCACCGAGGCATCGGCATAGCGGAACGCCAGCACCACGATCCACTGCCCGGCGGTCGAGGCGACACCGATGAGGATGCCGAACAGGATGTCGTGCCAGGTCGGCGCGACCCAGACGAACGGCACCATCACGGACAACATCGCGAGGCCGACGATCGACGAATAGGTCATCGTGGTGATCGCGTGCTCCTTGCCGCTCATCATGCGCGTCATGATCAGCGTGGCGGCCCAGCACAGCGCCGAGACCAGCGGCAGGAAGGCTGCGGCATGGAATGCTGACGTGCCCGGGCGCAGGATGATCAGCATGCCGATGAGGCCGGCCGCAGTCGCAAGCCAGCGGCGCAGACCGACCTTCTCGGAGAGGAAGACGATCGACAGCGCGGTGACAAACAGCGGCGAGACGAAACTGGTGGCGGAAGCTTCCGCGATCGGCAGATAGCGCAGCCCCGAGATGAACAGCACCGACGAGCCGAGCAGCGCCACGCCCCGCACCAGTTGCAGCGAGAGGCTGCCGGTCCGCATCGCGTAGAGCGGCGAAACCGGGACCATCGCCGGCGTCATGATCAGCACGAACACCAGGAAGCGCAGCCAGGCGATCTCGATCGATGGCAACGTCGCCGACAGGTATTTCGAGGTCACGTCGGAGCTGCCGAGAAATATCGTGGAGAGCAGGATCAGCGCGATGCCCTTGAACGGCCGGTCGGCGCGCGCCGGCGGCCGGTCTTCGGACGACGGTAACCGCGCGCCGTCAAGCTTCGCAGCCGCAGCAGGCTTCTCTTCAGGCAACGACTGTAGCGCACTGTCGCGCCTTGCGGCTGCGGCGGGTGGCGAGGTCACGGCAAAACTCGGAAAATTTTCGAATCAAGTGAGACTGCAGAAAACGCGAAATGACGCCGCGCCACAACACATGATAGCGGGACGCCGATATGCGCGATGCGGCACGCGTTGAACCTGTCTGTCAAGCGGCGTGCCAACCGGGTCCTCCCCGCTAGAGCATCGGCAGGCTGCGCGGCTTTGGACTGCGCGGAAATGCCGCATCGAGCTCGGCAATGTCGCCACTGCTCAGCACCAGATCTCCCGCCGCCGCATTGTCAGCGGCATGTTCCGCATTCGCGGCCTTCGGGATCGCCAACACCGTAGTTTCGCGGGTGAGGAAGGCGAGCGCGACCTGGCGCGGCGTCGCCTTGTGCCGGGTCGCGATCTTCTTCAGCACGTCGCCGGCCTTGCTTTGCGGCGGCGGAAAGTCGTTGTGCCCGAACGGCGAATAGGCCACCACGGCGACGCCGTGCTTCGCGCACCACGGGATCACCGCATGTTCGATGGCGCGCTCCTTCAAATGATAGAGCACCTGGTTGCAGGCGATCTTGCCTTCGCCGGAAACCTCCAGCAGCTCGTCGAGATCGTCGGCGTCGAAATTGCTCACGCCCCAGGAAAGGATCTTTCCGGCGCGCTTGAGTTCTTCAAACGCGGCCACCGTCTCCGACAAGGGATACGAGCCGCGCCAATGCAAGAGATAGCAATCGAGCCGGTCGGTCTTCAGCCGCTTCAGCGAACGCTCGCAGGCGGTGATGGTGCCGCGCTTCGAGGCGTTGCTCGGCAACACCTTCGAGACCAGGAACAGCCCGTCGCGATGTCCTTCGATGGCGTCCGCGATGACGAGCTCGGCATCGCCATACATTTCGGCGGTGTCGATATGGGTCATGCCGAGCTCGATGCCGCGGCGAAGCGCTGTTACCGCGGCCTTGCGATCGCCGCGGTCGAGATACCAGGTGCCCTGCCCGATCACGGAGACAGCAGGGCCGCCTTTGCCGAAATTCTTTGCCTTCACGATGACCTCGCAGGATCAAATGCCGTCATTGCGAGCCGACGGGTCCGCGCGAACGCGCCGCTCGACGGCTCCTCGCAATGACTAACCGAGTCCGCTGATATCGGCGACCAGGACCGTGCCGCTCGTCGATTCCGTGATGTAGAGCCGGTCGCGATTGGCGCCGCCGATCGCGACATTGGTGCAGGCGCCGCCGGCGCAGGATTTGATGCGTGCGATGCACTCGCCGTTCGGCGCGAACACGAAGACATGGCCGAGCGAGGCATGTCCGACAAACAGGCGCCCCGCACTGTCCATGGTCATGCCGTCGGGGCCGCTCGGCCCGAACAGCGAGCAGAAGCGGCCGACCTTCGACACGCTGCCGTCCTTCATGAACGGCAACCGCCACACCGCATTGTCGCGTGTCATCGCGACGAACAGCACGGCTTCGTGCGGATCGAGCACGAGACCGTTGGGGCTGATGCCGGTGTCGAGGAGGCAGTCGAGCCGGCCGCCCGGCGTCAACCGATAGACGCGGCCGGAGGGATCATGCAGGCCGGTCTGCCCCTGGTCGGTGAAATAGATGTCGCCGTTGGAGGCCAGATGCAGATCGTTGCAGCCGCGGAACGACTCGGAATTGCGCGAGGCCAGGATGGGCTTCATCCGCCCTGCCTTGGCATCGAGTTCCATGATGCCGCGCCGGTAGTCGGCCACGAGGATGCGTCCGTCCTTGCCGATCTTCAGCCCGTTCGGCCAGCCCTCATATTCGACGACGAGCGACCATTTGCCGTCGGGCGCAATCTTGAAGATCCGGCCAAAGGGAATGTCGACGATGTAGAGATTGCCTTCGGCATCGAATGAGGGACCTTCGATGAAGGAATCGGTCGGCTGCCCCGGCCGGTTGGCGTCGGCCCATTCGGTCAGGACGCCCTTGCGCCGGAAATTGTCGGGCATCGCGGAAAAGACTTTGGTCTCGATCAGCTTGGGCGGAGTTTCCAGGTACATCATTTTCTTGCTTTTCACCCATGGTTTGAGCGGCCCGGCACCATAGAGGACCAGCCCGCTCCCGTCGATTGGCGCCCTCCGTCTCGCAGGGCGCGCGCGCTTGCGCTGGTCTGGCCGTTCGAAGACCCGGTTGCCGCAGAAAATCGCGCAGACAATAGCGGCTTGAGCCGCCTCAGATCGTTGTCTCGCTGCACGGACGAAAAACGTCCGCGCGAGCACAGGTCACTGAAGGAGGATGACATGGCATTTCGTGATCTTGTCCCATGGTCCAGGAATCAACCGATGGCGCCCGGGCGCGGCGACGCGTTTGAGCCGTTCTTTGCATTCCAGCGGGAGATGAATCGCCTGTTCGACGACGCCTTCCGCAACTTCACCGCGTTCGGCCGCAGCGGCAGCCTGCTGATGGAAGGTCAATTCAGCTGGCCCAAAATCGAGCTGAGCGAAACCGACAAGGCCGTTATGGTGTCGGCGGAATTGCCGGGCCTCACCGAGAAGGACGTCCAGGTCGAAATCGCCAACGGCGTGCTTTCCATCCGCGGTGAGAAGAAGGCCGAGCGCAGCGACGAAGGCAAGTTCTTCTCTGAGCGCTACTACGGATCGTTCCAGCGTCAGATTCCGCTGGAGGGCGTCCTGGAGGACCAGGCGGAAGCCAAATTCCACGACGGCGTCCTGACCGTCACGCTGCCGAAGTCCGAGCAGGCGCCCCAAAATGTGAAGCGAATTGCGATCAATACGCACTGACCACGCGAGGGGGCGGCGTCAGCGCCGCCTCCGGTTCGAACCTGGGCCAGACGCGTCAGGCGGAACCCGCACTCCTGGCTCTGCGCTGACCTTGGGTTGTAAAGCTCATCTCCTGCCGATTTCCGCGATAGGCCAGGCCGGTTCCGGCCCAAATCCGGTTCCCGGCTATATTCCCGGAACTGTGATTACGATCACGTCGAACCGTCCCGCCGCCCGATAGACCCATGATTGTGAGGCGCAGGGGGACCAAGCCATGCCATTTGGACGAACGAATATTGCGGGAGCAGACAGTGGGCTTAGGAGCGGGCCTGTCTCCGCTCACCCAATCTTCCACCGGAGCGAGCTGACGCCCGCTGGCGACGAGCCGAGCCGCGCCGGGAATGTTGCGCACCCATGGGAGTTACCGGGTACCGGGGCGAGTTACCTGAAAACAGCCGGTGCGATCACGATCCACGGCGCAGGACAGGATTTGATTTGCCTGCAAAGTTCTCCGCGCCTAAGCCACCGCCCACGACGCTCCGGCAAGATCGCGCTGCTCGATGACGGGGTATTTTGACAGATGTACAGCCAGGCTCAGCTTGAATGTAACCTGTTCGAATTCGCAATTGCGCCAAAGCGCTCGCGCTGGGAATGGTGCCTGCGCAACCGCTCCGGAAGGGTGATCATGCAGGGGCGCGAGAAATCGCGTGTTGCAGCCCGTTACCAGAGCGAACGCGCCCTGTTCCTGTTGCTGCTCACAACCTGCCCCCGGCTTCGCCCCACAGCCGACGAGGGCACGCCTTAGCCGGCAGCAGCCGCCGTCACAGGGATTGCACGGACATATTCGTCTGCGCGATCGGCTGCTTCAATTCGGGGCCGCAATTGGTCGAACAGCCGGGCGGCCGCCATCTCGTTGCCGAGGCATGGGCGCGCGTTCTGGGAGGCGCGGCGCCCGTTTATGTGCGACGCACAAGAAATGAGCGGGATGATGAAAAGCTGATCGGAACGCTCGCGGTTGCCAGCGAAGCAAAACGCGCTATGCCGGCTCTGACGCCTTCGCGGTTATCGCCTTTGGCGCGGCGCCGCCGTTCATTGTCAGACGTTCCCGCTGAGCAGCCTTCCATAGCCGTCAAATCCGCAATTGACGCCAGCTGAGCGCAATGCATTCCACATCATCGCCGACGCCGCTGAGATCACAGGTTTGCCGGTGTCCTCTTCCAGCGGTTGCAGGGCATCAAGCGTCGGCATGCCGACGCCGCTTAGAAAAATCGCTTCGGCCTCGGGATGATTGACCTGCCGACCGATCGCGTAGGCGCGCTCGCAGTTTTCCTCGTAGATATTCCGGACGTTGGTGAGATGTCCGGAACTCACGACGGATATGCCGCATGTTTCGAGATGCCGCTTTCCTCGAGCGGTCATGTCCGCCGAGTAAGGCGTGGCATAGGCGATGCGTCGAACGCCCAGCGCATTGAAAGCCGCCATCACACTGCCAAAGGCGGTGATGAACCGGGCGTTGCTGATCGCTTCCATCTCTGCAACCAGTGCCGCTTCCTTGGCTTCGCCGAGAGTATAACTCGTTGCGGTATGCGCCATGACGATCACGCTTGGAGAGACCATCGCAAGGAGCCGTACACAAGCCGGGATACTCTTGACCTGGCTCTGATTTCGTTGCTCCTGGCCGGAATGCGTGCCGGCCGGACCTTCGGCATGCATGCGCGTGAAGTGCAAAGACACGCCCGGCGGAGTCAATTCGGTCATTTCCGGTTCGACTGTCGGGTTGCCGGGTGGCACCAGGAACCCGATCCGCGCACGCCATCCCTTCATCGCGTCGTCCCCATCTCCGTCCGCTCTCGCCATTCAGTTATGTCAATGATCGAGTGCCGAAGCTATTGCCTCAGCCTCGGCCATCCGCTGCACCGCGTCCTCGCCCGCCGGAATCCGGAGCGGCGCGTTCGGATCTGTGGCCGCCTGCCAGACAGCCTCCGCCACATCAATCGCATGGGTGACCGGCCCCCTATCCTCGCGGGAATTGGCGATCATGCCCTCGATCAAGGGCTTGTAGTCGGGGTTATCGAGCCCGCGTAGGTGCGGCATCGCATTGTGACGGAAGCTCGTCTCGGGTGAGCGGCCGGGAAGGACGATATGCACGCGAATGCCGAACGGCTCCATTTCGACGGCGAGGCTCTCGGTGAGCGCGTTAACCGCCGCTTTGCTTGCCCGGTACACGCTGACCAGGGGCAACGGCTTCAGCGTCGCCGTCGAGGTGACGTTGATGATCGTTCCGCTGCGGCGTGCGCGGAACTTGGGCAGAACCGCCTGAACTGTCGCCAGCGTGCCGAGCATATTGGTCTCGAACAACTGACGCGCGGTCTCCGGTTCGATCAACTCGATCGGCACTGCGGCGCCGAACCCCGCATTGTTGACCAGCACGTCGATATCGCCAGCCTGTTGAATGGCGCGGGAAATGCTGGCCGGATCGGTGACGTCGAGCGGGAGGACAGTGAGATTGTCGGATGCCGGCAGGAGGTCGTTGTTGGGGTTGCGCATTGTGGCCACGACCTTCCAGCCTCTCTCGAGGAAGAGCTTTGCGGTTTCGAGGCCGAAGCCCGAGGAGCAGCCGGTGATCAGAACTTTAGGCATGGGAATTTCCGGGATCGTTGTCGCTAGCCCGTAAATAGCCATCGCCCGCAAGACCTTCTATATGTGAAAATCTCGAATCAATTGGCGATAGTCCTGATATGACCATAGATCCGCTCGCCGAGATCGTGACTCTGCTCCAGCCTTCGGCCAGCTTCTCCAAGCTGGTCGAATATGCCGGGCGCTGGCGCATCAATCGCGATGTGCAGGGCAAGCCGGTCTATTTCGCGGTCCTGGAGGGCCAGTGCCGCGTGGTCGCCGTGGGGCGCCCGCCGATCATCGTGCGCGCCGGTGATTTCGTGCTGTCGCCCTCGACCGGCGATCAAGTGATCGAGAGCATCGATGCGCCGCCGCATGGGATCGGCATGGTGCCGGCGGAGCTCGGCGAGGGACGCTTCCGAGTCGGGCCGGCGCATGAGCCGGTCAATCTCAGGATGCAGGTCGGATTATGCAGCTTCGCGTCGCCTGATGCAGCGCTGCTCGTCTCCCTGCTGCCGTCGATGGTGGTTGCCCGCGGCGAACCACGGCTCGCGCAATTGCTCCACCTGGTGGACGACGAGACCCGGCAATCGCGACCCGGGCGCGAACTGGTGCTCGAACGTTTGCTCGAAGTGCTTCTGATCGAGGCGCTGCGTTGCGGCACCGACACCGACACCGACACCGCATCGGTGCCCAGCGTCGCGCGCGGGCTCTCCGACGATCGCCTGGTGGCAGCTTTGCGCGCGATGCATGCGCGACCGGCGCATGGCTGGACCGTCGCCGATCTCGCTGCCGAGGCGGCGATGTCACGCTCCGCCTTCTTCGCGCGGTTCAATCGCATCGTCGGACTGCCGCCGATGGAATATCTGCTGGCTTGGCGCATGGCGCTCGCCAAGCGCCTGCTGCGCAGCCGTGAGTTGGCGATCGAACACGTCGCCGCGCGGGTCGGCTATGGCTCGGCGAGCACGTTCAGTACCGCTTTCACCCGCCATGTTGGGATGCCGCCGATGCGATACGCTCGAGCATCCGCCGCGGGCTGAGCCGAGCACCTCCCATTACAGTGACAGTCCAGCACTGTCACCGTAATTCCAATTCTCGTGGCGGCGGATCGAATGGCGTGCTGACCACAATGGGGAGTTACGGTGACAGTGCACTAATTACGTGGCAAGCGGTGAATGCTTGGCGCCGTGAGAGAACGCTACTTGTCAATTGAGTGCACTGTCACCGTAATTCCGGGTTGTCACGCCAACGGACATCACCAGCTGTTTCGCTTAAAAAACCGCCCCGCCTAGGACATCCACTTGTGCTCTTAGAGGTTGCGTTTCTATATGGAGTTCTTCGGCAGGGAGGCACAAATGGTGGAAAAATTTACACACAAGATCGTGTCGACGGTTGATGACAAAGTCGTCGCCGTGTTGGTCTACGACGGAGATAGAAAGGCTGGTGAGGTGCGTTTCACGCTCATGAGTCCGAAGCTGAAGGGTGGCGATGTCCAGGTCGCTTGGTCCGTTGATTGGAGCAAAAAGAGACTATCGATAGTCCTGGAGCCGTTGGTTCCAGCGATGAGCGGGACGTGCTTGGCAGGCTGTTTAATTGGTGCTGGCGCCTCCCTTGCGAGATGCATACTGAAGGCCAAAAACGAAGATGAAGTATGGGCGTGCCTCGATGAACATGGTGGGACAACGGGCATCGGCGTAATTGGCTGCGTCGTTGGCTGCCTTTAATCCGTGCGCTTCGCGGCATGTCCCCTCAAATGCTCAATACAATCGGAATAACGGTGACAGTGCACTTAATCATCACGAGCCAAGCGAGCGATGCTGGTTCCTGTCAGGCGCGACAAGTCAATTGAGCGCAGCACTGTCACCGTAATTTCCCGTAATTTCCGAGCGATGGAGACCTTAGATTTGGCCCTGAATCATGACAAGCAGGACGTGCGAGCATGATGCCCGAGGAAAATCCACTACTCGTCAGCTCAGCGGCCTATCTGTCGATCGCGCTAAGATGCACGCTCCTTGTCGCTCTCATTGAAATCGCTGCTCTCTACGTATTTGAAGATGATGTTCAACTGGTGTTCGTTCTGGGGTGGCTAGCAATATTCGGCTGTACAGCATTCCGACTACTGCGCTTGAGTGCAGTCGCCGTCCTCACCAGCGAACTTGACCTCATCAAGCTCTTCGCTTGCATCCCTGCGGTGGGCTTAGGAAGCGCGGTCTTGTACGGCACTCTCATGGCCAGCTACGCGGCGGGTGCAAGTAATTTCACCTGGAGGGTGAAAGCAGCGTTCATCAGTAATCCGTTCGCAGCACTTGTTGTCGCAGCTCTCGCAGCTGTGGTGACGTTCATTGTTGAGCAAGTGCGCGAAATCGCAAAACCCAAGCAATAGAGGCATAAGATAGGCGTCGTAACGTTTCCGACCTTCAACTCCATCAAGGATCAGGTCAATGCCGGAGGTTACGGTGACAGTGCGAGCAGGCAAGCGGTGAATGCTTGATGCCGTGAGAGAACGCTACTTGTCAATTGAGTGCACTGTCACCGTAATTCCGATGTCAGCTGCGCTTGGTCTCGAAAAGATGGGCAAACAGTTCGGGGCGATTGTAATGGCCTGCAAAATCGTGAACGAATTTCGGTATGATGACGTCATCGGCCTGAACGTCGGCGTACAGGATCCCCTCTCCGGCGGGCATCGGGCCGGCGACATATTGCCCCATCGGATCAATGATGCTGGCGCCGCCTAGCGCCTTGGCTTCCTCAAGATAGGCTCTCGACCGGGCGTCCGCCTCATAAACCTCGATCAACGTGGAATCAACGACAGCCACGCTGTTGATAACGAACGTCTTCAACGTGTAGGCGACTCCTCGCGATACAATGTCGATGCAGCTCTGCATGTGCAGCCCGGGTCCGAAATGCGCCGGCCACGACGCGACGTGGACGATCGGATAGTTCAGTCCAACCGCATATTGCGAGAGTGGATTGGAGTTTTCGCCGCATATAAGACCGCTCACCGTGCCAACGCTTGTTCTGGCCGTCGACTTCGGCCCGGTGAGCCCCGGTGAATGCACGACACGCTCTCCAATCGTTGGAACGATCTTCTGATGCTTGCACAGCAGCGTGCCATCGCTATCGAAGATCAATTGCGTATTAAAGAGAGAGCCGGTCGTTCCCTCGCGACGCTCGTTGATACCGACAACGGCAGCTACTTGCGCCTTTCCGCATGCTGCCGATAAAGCGGACACCTGCGGACCTGGCACTTCCACTGCATTCAGAAACAATTTTCGTGACAACGATAGCGCCCGATCTCCCGTCGCCGGAATCAACTCCTGCCAACCTGGATGTCCCGGGATGAAACCTTCTGGAAAGCCGATAACGTTCGCACCATTTCGTCCGGCCTCGATTATGAGATCGCACGCCTTCTTCGTCGTCTGTTCAATATCGAGAAAGACGGGAGCGGCTTGCACAGCGGCCAACCGAATCGCTCTACTGGAATTGCTCACTTAGGCTGCTCCTTCATTGATTCAGTCCGCATTGCGGCTGTTCCGACCAGCGAACGATTCTGCCGATCGAACTATCAGTTAATGTGCAACATCGAAAACAGCCGACAATTGAGCTCGCAACACAGCGGCCATAGCTAATGGCTGTGAAGACCAGCAACTGAACCTGCCCTATCCATCGGGCACGCAGTGAAGCGGCGCGAGGGGGATGCGAGATGTTAATCTCAATCAATTATTTTGATCAACACTAAAATTTCGTTGCTCTGCTTTCACGCTGCGGCATTACGCGGCAATACGGTGCCAGTGCACTTAACCCGCACCGACGGGCAAATCACTTCGCCTAATCAGAAATCGCGTCAAGGCCCGCCGCCAAAAATATTCTTCTTCCGTTTTTCAGAAACCCATGATTATCCTCTCCACATCCCGCCTCCGCATGAGGGGCGTATCGCGATCGTCACGGACGTTGGAAGCGGGATGCGGTGGACGCGAGGGTGCTCAGCGCGCAAGACGCGCGCCGACGAAGGCATTCCTCGCGGACGACGAAGGCGTGTGGTCCTGGTCCCCCGACGCTGGGATCAAGCCTCGCGGGTGATGATCCCGCGAAGCGATGGAGGCAATCAAAGCCCGGTCTCCAGGGAGAGCGCGCGATAAGCCGTTAAAACCATCGCGCAGGGAATGCCGGTTGTTTCGGCCTTGCCTGTGGTGACTGCCGCCTGCTTTTTTTGTTGCAGGCGGGCCATGGGTGCGGCCTGCACCCGGCATTCCCTGCGCCCTCTTCTCGTCGAGGGCCGCGCATGAGGCATCACTCGGGCATGAAGGTGCCGCGAGACTATGGAAGCATGTCTTTCGTCATGCCAAGCATGGTAGCCCGGGCGAGCGAAGCGATACCCGGGAAAGTCCCGCATGTCGCTGCGCTCATGCGGGCTACGATAATGATCTCGCAGCGCCGTCTTGGACGCTCAAGCCGGCTCGTTCTCACGCGCCGCCATCGGCTTCGGCGCCGCGCCACCGCCTTCCTTCATGTGGAATTCGTAGGTCATCAGATGCCAGGGCGCGTTGGGCGCCTCCTTGCCATCAGGCATCATCGGATCGGTGCGCTTCTCGATCTTCGCGACGAGTTCGTCCTTCACGCCGAACACCACGTCGGAATCGAGATATTTGTCGCCGCCAATGAAGACATGGGTGATCAGCGGCTCGTAGCCCTTGGCGTTGACCAGGAAATGCACATGCGCGGGCCGCATCGGATGGCGCTGCGTCTGCATGATCATCTCGCCGACCGGACCGTCGGTCGGGATCGGATAGCTGCAGGGCAGAATGGTGCGGAAGAAAAAGCGGCCATCGCTGTCGGTCACGAAACGTGCGCGCGAGGTCGGGCCCTGCGTGGCATAGGACGGCTTTTGCGAATCGTAGAGGCCGTCATCGTCGGCGTGCCAGACATCGACGGGGACGCCGGCGAGCGGCTTGCCGTCCAGATCGGTGACGCGGCTTTGCACGAACATCTTCTCGCCGGTCATGTTCTGCGGCGAAATATCGGTCCCATGCGGCATCTGCTTGTGCTCACCGACATAGAAGGGGCCGAGAACCGTGGTCTCGGTCGCGCCCTCGCGCTCGCGATGGTTCACCGCATCCACCAGCATCGACACGCCCATCACGTCGGACAGCAGGATGAACTCCTGACGGATCGGCGTGCACTTCTGGCCCGTCCGGGTCAGGAAATCGATGGCGTATTCCCATTCCTCGAAGGTCAGATCGGTCTTGCGCACATAGTCGTGAAGGGACTTCACCAATTCCTCCAGCAGGAATTTGGCGCGCGGGTTCGGCGTGTTCTCGAAGCTTTTGACGACGGCGGCGGTGAGATCGGCTTCATTGAATTGGGGCATTTTGAAATTCCTGCGAATTACCCGACCAAGCACGGCTACCCTACACCAGCGGCAGGCTTCGGGTAAGCAGCCACAGTTGGAACACCATCGCGTTTAGGTTATCAAGGCCTTCTCGCCTCGCCGGAGATGATCCCGATGCTCGCCCCCACTCCCGCCTCGCCCGAATCCGCCGGCATGTCCAAGGCCGGTCTCGACCGCGCCGAAGCCCATCTGAAAAGCCGCTATATCGATTCCGGCCGCTTTCCGGGAACTCAGCTTCTAGTCTACCGCCGCGGTAAGGTCGTCCACAGCGCCTCACAGGGTTTTGCCGACGTCGAGCGCAAGGTGCCGGTCAGGGACGACACCATCTACCGCATCTATTCGATGACCAAGCCGATCACGACCGTGGCCTTCATGATGCTGTTCGAGGAAGGCCGCGTCGCCCTCGACGAGCCCGTCGTCAAATATATTCCGGAATGGAAGGACCTCGGCGTGTTCGCGGCCGGGGTTGCGCCCAACTTCCTGACCCGGCCGCTGTCGCGGCCGATGCTGATCGTCGATCTCCTGCGCCATACCTCCGGCCTGACTTACGGCATCCAGCAGCGCTCCAATGTCGACGCCGCCTATCGCGAAGCGAAGATCGTCGGGATCGAGATGGCCGGCACGCTGCAAACCATGATCGAGGACCTGGCGAAGCTTCCGCTGGAATTTTCGCCCGGTGAAGCCTGGAACTATTCGGTCGCCACCGACGTGATCGGCTATCTCGTCGGCAAGATCTCCGGCGTACCGTTCGATCAGTTCGTGAAAGACCGCATTCTCAAGCCGCTCGGCATGAGCGACACCGACTTCTACGTGCCCAAGGAGAAGGCGCACCGGCTCGCGGCCTGCTATTCCGCCGACGTGAAGGCCGGCAATTTCACCCTGCAGGACGATCCGGCGACGAGTGCCTACCTGTCGCCGCCCTCTCTCTTTTCCGGCGGCGGCGGGCTGTGCTCGACCACGGCCGACTACCTCACCTTCTGCCGCGCCCTGCTCAACGGCGGCGAACTCGACGGTGTCAGGCTGATCGGACCGAAGACGCTCCAGCTGATGACCTCGAACCACCTGCCCGGCGGGGTCGACCTGCCCGCGATGTCGCGGTCGATGTTCTCCGAAGCCGCCTATAACGGCATCGGCTTCGGCCTCGGCTTTGCGGTCACCATGGAGCCCGCCAAGACCCTGATCCCCGGCAGCGCCGGCGAATATAACTGGGGCGGCGCCGCGACGACGTCGTTCTGGATCGACCCGGCAGAAGACCTGATTACGATCTTCATGACCCAGGTGCTCCCTTCGAGCGCCTATCCGTTGCGACGCGAGCTGCGCACGCTGGTTTATTCCGCAATCACCGAGAGTAATATTTAGCGGAGGCGGTTCCGCGACCCCAAGTTGTGCCGCGGAACCGACCTAAATTCCTGGCAGATTGCCGTCGCCACTCCTATGCTCGCGACAAGCTGGCCGTGCAGTGCCGGCTATTTTAAGGGATTGTTGTGTCCAAGCTGTCCCTGCCGGTCCGGCTTGCCCTCCTGGTCGCAGGCACCATGCTGCCGCTGATCATCTTCATGGTCGGCATCCTCTTTCACAACTATTTGCAGGACCGACAGAACGCCACCGCGCGCGTGCTGCAGACCGCGCGCAGCATCCGCCTGACACTCGACGCCGAGATCCAACGCATGACCGGCGGCCTGCAGGTGCTGGCCATGACCGATATGCTGCAGAACGGCGACTTCGTCGGGTTCCGCCGCATCGCACGCGGCTTCCTCGAGCAATACAGCAAGGGCGGCGTGCTGCTGGTGGCCGACCGCGAGGGCCGTATGCTGTTTTCCTCGCTCTCGGCGGACGCTGCGAGCCTGCCGCCGCGCAACAACCGCGAGATCGTCGAGCGAGTCTTCCTCATCAGGCGCCCGCAATATTCCAACCTGTTTGTCGGCGCCGTCAAGAAGACACAGGTCGTCACCGTCGAGGTGCCGGTATTCCGCGACGGTGAGGTGGTCTATGACATCTCCTTCGCGCCTCCGCTCGAGATGTTCCAGAACATCCTTGAGAGCCAGCGTCCGACCGGCGATTGGACGCTTTCGCTGCTGGACGGCGATGGCGTGGTGTTCGGCCGCCTTCCGAACCCGCAGGATAGTTTCGGCAAGCGCGTGACATCCTCGGTGGTGAACGACATGCTGCAGAAATCCGAGGCGGTCATACCGACGCTGTCGCTCGACGGCGAGGCTCTGATGTCCGGCTTCGTGCATTCGCCGCTGACCGGCTGGATCGTTGCCGCGGGGATATCGGAAAGATCGCTCGCCGCGCCGCTCTGGCGCAACCTTGCGATTGCGAGCGTGACCGGGACGATGCTGCTGGCGATCGGACTTGCCTTTGCAGTCAGGATGGCGACGACGATCGCACGCGGCGAGATGCTGCACGACCTCCTGATCGAGGAGCTCAATCACCGCGTGAAGAACACGCTGGCGATCCTGCAGGCGATCGCGGTGCAGACCTTCCGCAGCGCGACGCGCAGCGAACGCGAGAAATTCGAGGGACGGCTTGGCGCGCTGGCGGAAGCGCATAATCTGCTCAGCCAGGAGAGATGGCAGGGCTCGGAGCTCTCCGAGGTGATTGCACGGGTATTGCAGCCCTATGTGCTGAACAATCCCAACCGGATCAAGATGTTCGGCCCCCGCGTGCCGCTGACGCCACGGCTGGCGGTGGTGCTGTCGATGATCGTGCACGAGATCGCGACCAATGCCGCCAAATATGGCGCGCTGTCGAACGACGTCGGCCAGATCACACTGGACTGGGAGATCCTCGACGAGGCCGGCGCGCGCAAGCTGCGGCTGATCTGGACCGAAGCCGGGGGCCCTCCGGTGGTCGCGCCGGTGCAGCGCGGCTTCGGCTCGCGGCTGATCGAGCGCAGCGCGCGCGACCAGCTCGGCGGCGAAGCGACGGTGGATTTCCTGCCGCGCGGCGTGGTCTACACCGTGCTGTGCTCGCTGGAGGAACCGAGCTAACCAAAACTCTGCAGCGAAGGGAACGTGTCGAGCAACCAGATCGAGACATTGGATACCGCACCGGTCAGGAACGCGATACCGGTGACGATCATCAGCACGCCCATCGCCCGCTCGACGGTTGCGAGATGTCGCTTCATGCGCGCGAACACGGACGAGAACCGCTCCACCATGAAGGCCGCGATCAGGAAGGGAATACCGAGACCGGCGGAATAGACTGCAAGCAGGCCGGCTCCCTTCGCGACCGTCGCTTCCGCCGCGGCGATCGACAGGATGGCGGCGAGGATCGGGCCGATGCAGGGCGTCCAGCCGAACGCAAAGGCGAGCCCCATGACATAGGCGCCCCACAGCCCGACCGGCTTCGGGATCGGCAACCTGCCTTCCCGCATCAACAGGCCGATCCGGGTCAGGCCGAGGAAGTGCAGGCCCATCACGATGATGACAATGCCGGCGAGGACCGAAAGCTGCGCCGACCACGCGCGGATCAATCCGCCGACCAACGACGCGCTGGCGCCCAGCAAGACGAACACGGTGGAGAAGCCGAGCACGAACAGCAGCGCCGAGATCATCACCGCCCGGCGCGAGGAGGCTTCCGTCTCGTCGTGGGCGACGTGCTCGATGGTGGCGCCCGTCAGGTAGACCAGATAGGGCGGGACGAGGGGCAACACACAAGGCGACAGAAAGCTGACCAGTCCGGCGATCGCGGCCGCCGGAATCGAAACGTTTTGGATCATGCCGTCATCGCCATTACTTTAGCCAAACGCGCTCCCGCGGATTGATCAAGGATCCAGCAAGGCTCCCAAGCCTATTACGCTGCATAGCCACGCGCCGTACCAATGGCGAGGATTTTTTCCCGATCACAAATGCGGCATTGCGCCCGTGAACGGGCGCGGCGGTCGGGATCGGCCGGAAAATGGCGGGGCTGTTATTTGACCACACGGAGCAGCGGACGCCCGCGCTGGGCTCGCTCGTCGCGAGAGCTCTCGTCCGAGGCATCCGGGAGCATGATTTCCTCGCACAGCGCCTTCAGTTCGGCATCGCCGATCCGGTTGATCTTCATGCGCAGGTCGAGAAGCGCAACCGACACCAGTTGCGCCGTATCGCTCCAGCCGTCGAGCCGCAGCGCATCCCGGCATTCCTCCAACGTCGCAAGGATCGCGAGCAATTGTTCGTCTGAATTATGCACCGGCGATCATTCCATGGCTTGCTGACTCAGCTTGCGGGGCGTAGTCGCCGCGATCCACTCGGACGCCTCACACACCTCGGCATAAAGTCCAGATATCGTCGAAACCGCGCGATGCACATCGCTCGCGGACATGTCGTCCAACGCATGACTGGCGGAAGCGTCAGCGAGATAAGTCACCTTGTGTTTCCAGTGGAACGCGTCGATCAAGGTGGACAGGCAGGATGATTCGCCTGCAAATCCGGCCACTACAATACCGCCACGGCTCTGATCCATGAAGGCCGCGAACGGCTGGCAAGAGTAACACGACGGGCTCGCGCGCTCGAAAATCATTTCATTGCGATGTGGCTGGAACCCGTCGATCCAGGGAACAAAGGGAGTGGCACGATTGAAAAAAGCCGACTCGCCGATCATGCGCACAAAGGCGACAGGCACGCCGATCCTGCGCGCATGCGCCAGCACCCGCCGGCAATTGACGAGCGCCGCGTCCGCCTCGGCCAGTGCAGGCAGCCGAGGCTTCGCGAGATATTCCTGTTGCAGGTCAACCAGAACCAAGACGGGCACGCTTGCCGGATTGGTGAACGCGCGCAGGTTGACAACGGGGCTCATCTGGCGCGGTGTCGCGGACCGAGGGGCTGGCAATCGGCCCGCGACTTTCGCCCGATACCGTTCATAGCGGTAAGGTTGAACGCTAAAACGGAGGACACCCGACCCGTCATGGTTGTAGTCCGCACAGGTTTCTGCCAAATTTAGCAGACAGAAAGGACTTGTATGCATCTGGCAGTGGAAAGGGGCGTTCCGCTAGAGGAACGCCGTCGGGTCGCGCTCGGCAGTCTCACTGACTGGGACGCCGCCCGCATTTTTCTGGAAGTCGCGCGCTGTGGAAGCTTCCGCTCCGCAGCCGAACGGCTTGGCCTTTCCATCAACGTCGTGCGCCGAAGGGTTGATGATTTCGAGCGCCAGACCGGCGTCACGATGTTCATTCGCGACGTCCATGGCGCCCGCCTGACCGAGGAAGGCGTGCAGGTGGTCGCTGCCGTCGAACGCATGGAGGCAGCCTCATTCGACCTGCTGCGCGCCAGCGTGCCGGCTGCCGGCTCGCTCTCCGGCGAGGTCAGGGTTGCGGTCACCGAAGGCCTCGGCACCTTCTGGCTGGCGCCGCGCCTGGTCGAATTTCAGCGGTCGTATCCCAACATCTTGATCGACCTGCATTGCGCCATGCGCTCGGCCGATGTGTCGCGGCATGAAGCGGACATCGCCATCCAGCTGTCGCGGCCGACCGTGCCTGACGTCAAGGCGGTCAAGCTCGGCCGCATGCATCTGATGTTCTTTGCAAGCGAACAATATCTTGAAACCAACGGCACGCCGAAAACGGTCGATGAACTCGTCAAGCACAGGCTGGTGATCCAGGTCGCCGACGATGCAACCGCCCAAGACGCCTTCGCGAATCTGTTCCCCGGCTACAGCGAGCGCGACCTCGTGGTGATGAAGACCAACGTCTCGAGCGCCAACTATTGGGCTGTTGCCAATGGCGCCGGCATCGGCGTATTTCCGACCTACGCACTGGCGCTCGGCGGGAAGATGAAACCACTTGACGTTGACGCGCGCTGGTCGTTTGAAATCTGGCTTTCCTATCATCCCGGCAGTGGTCGCATCCCGAGGGTGCGGCACATGATCGACTGGCTGATAGAAGCCTTCAATCCCGCGAAATACCCATGGTTTGGCGACCAGTTCGTCCATCCACGGGAGCTCAAAGCGGTATATATGGGTGAACCCCTGACCCATCTGTTCGGGGGCTTTCCGACCGAAGGACGGTGAGACGAGAATGAACAAATCAGCGGCTAAGAAGATGAAGCAACGCAGTGCTGGCAAACCCGACATTGAGCTGGGCAAGCGCATTCGGCTGCGGCGCGTCGAGCAGAAGATCTCGCAAGCCGAGCTCGGCGACAAGCTTGGCGTCAGCTTCCAGCAGGTCCAGAAATACGAGAAGGGCGTCAATCGCGTCGGCGCCGCCCGCCTGCAGCAGATCGCGACCGCGCTCGATGTTCCCGTCACCTTCTTCTACGACGGCGACAACAAGGCGCGTGAAGTCGAGAGCCTCTTGTTCCTCGACAGCGCCTTCAGCCTTCGGTTGCTCCGCGCCTACAGCAAGATCAAGGACCAGACGGTGCAGCGCCAGCTCGTCTCCCTGATGGAATCGATTGCCGCCAACGAGGAATAAGCGCCGGGCAGACGCCCGTCGCTATTTTCCCGGAAAGGTCATCGTGACGCGCCCGCGCCGCGAACACGATCGATCAAGCTGGCCGGATCTGCCGGCACGGCGTCTCCGCGCCATGCCACATGCTGGTCCGGACGCGATAATACCAGCCTGCCGCCCTCATAGGCGGCGGTCGCGGGTTGCCTGACGTCGAGAATGCTGAGCGGGACGCCTTTGGCGGCGGCCGCGCGGCTCAACGCCGTCACGTCGATGTCCGGATCAAACCGCAGTAGCGTGAATTCCGGCCCCATCGCATCGTAGAGCGAAATGCCGTCGTCGCGAACGAAATGCGGCGTGCGGCAGCCCGGCACGGTCGAAGGCGTGTAGCTGCTCATCGTGTAGGACGGCTGCGCCGCGCCATCATAGGCGATGATCGGCGACGCATCGTAATAGGCACCGAAATTCAGGCCGGCGCAGGCATATTGCTGGACATTGATCTCGTAGGTGAGTTGTCCGACCTGCTGCCGTGCGGCCTCGCCGAACGGCCCCTCCTCCTCGATTTCGGCCGGCACGGCGCCGCGCCGCTTGATCTCGGCCTCCGCATGCGACATCGCAAAGCGCGAGACTTGGCTCGTGATCGGCCAGCGCTCCGCTTCATAGGCATCGAGGATCGCTTCCGGCGCCCAGCCATTGAGATGCGCGGCGAGCAGCCAGGACAGGTTCATCGCGTCGGCGATGCCGGCATTCATGCCGTAGCCGGCATAGGGCACCCAGATATGCGAGGCGTCACCTGCGATGAACGCCGACCGGTCGCGGAACTTGTTGGAGATCAGGCGGCGGCCGAACCAGTCCTCTTTCGAGATGATCTCGTATTTGAAATCGGCATCGACGCCGAGAATGGTGCGCAGACACCCATCGCGATCGACAGCCTCGAAGTCCTCTTCGTTGGGCCGGAGATAATTATGCACCAGCCAGCGCTCGCTCCCGTCGATCGCGTAGACCATGCCGGAGCGCCGCGGGTTGATGGCGCCCGTCCCCCAGGCGCTCTGGTGCTGCTGCCGATCGATCAGGCCCGGCGCGCGGATGAAGGTCGACTGCACGCGCTGGATGATGGCGTCGCCTGAGAACTCGGCGCCGATCGCCTTGCGCACCACCGAGCGCGCTCCGTCGCAGCCGATCAGGAAACGGCAGTCGGCGCGCGTGACCGCGCCGCTGTCGAGATCGCGCAAGGAGACGCTGGCGCCGGCATCTTCCACCACCACGTCCTCGACCGTGGCACGGTTGATGATGGTGATGCGCTTCTGCGCGGCGGCATGCTCGAACAGGATCGGTTCGAGAAATATCTGATTGATCCGATGCGGCGGCTCCGGCGTCGGCCAATTGCTGTCGGCCGCATCCGTCGCAGTGAAGCGGTCGCGACGGCAGGGAATCTTGATCCGCGTCAGCTCCTGCCCCGTGAACGAGGTGCGGTAGCTGATGTCATGCGGATAGTCGGCCGGCAATCCGGCGTTGCGGATCTTCTCGGCGATGCCAAGCCTGCGAAAGATCTCCATGGTGCGCGCGGCGACGTGGTTGCATTTTGGCTCCGGCGGCGTGGCGCGAGCGCGCGTCTCCACCACGGTCACATCGATGCCGCGCCACGCCAGATCGATCGCGAGCGTGAGTCCGACCGGTCCGGCACCAACGATCAGGACACGAACTTGCAGAACTGAAGCCACGCTCATTCGATTTCGGCACCCGACTTCTTGACGACGTCGGCCCAGCGATCGACCTCGGTCTTGATATAGGCCGCAAAACTGTCGGGCGTCGATCCCGGCAGCGGCTCGATCGCCAAGCTGACGAAGCGCTCGGGGGTCGCGGGGTCGGCGAGCAGCTTGGCGATTTGCGCAGCGAGCGCATCGACGATCGGGCGTGGCGTGCCGGCCGGCGCCACCACCCCCTGCCAGGCCACGAGTTCGTAACCGGGCAGGCCGCTCTCGGCGATCGTCGGAATGTCGGGGGCGACAGCGACGCGTTTCGGTGTGGTCACGCCGAGCACCCTCACCTTGCCTTCCTTGATCTGCGGCAGCGCCGGCTGCAGGTCGACGACCATGAAGGGAATGTGGCCGGCGATCACGTCGAGCATGGCCGGCACGCTGCCGCGATAGGGCACGTGGCGGATGTCGATGCCGGCGGCGGATTTCAGCATCTCGGCGGCCAGATGCTGCGGGCTGCCATTGCCGGCGGAGCCGTAGGCAAGGCCCGGATTCGCCTTGGCATAGGCGATGAACTCACTGACGGTTTTCGCCGGGATGTTCGGATTGACGATCAGCGCGAACGGCACCCCCGCCACCAGCGCGATCGGTGCAAAATCCTTCACGGGATCATAGGGCAGCTTCTTGTAGAGCGTCTTGTTGATCGCGAGCGTGGTCGAAGTCGCGATCAGGAGCGTGTAGCCGTCCGGCTCTGAGCGAGCGACCTGCTCGGCGCCGAGCGTCGTACCGGCGCCGGGCTTGTTTTCGACCACGACCACTGCATTCAACCCGGTCTTGATCTGATCGGCAACCAGGCGGCCCAACAGATCGGTGGTGCCGCCGGGCGGGTACGGGACGATCATCCTGATATTGCGGCTCGGATAGCCCGCGAGCTGTGCCAGCGCGGGCGTGCCTGTCAGCATCGCCAAACCGCCGCCTATCCGCTGCATCGCCTGCCGGCGCGTCCACTCCATGAAACCTCCCTCGGATCGCTTTTCCGCTGCTTTTCCCGCTAACCGACAGCGTGATTATTGCGACATATCAAAGGCCGCCGGGGACAAAAAGGCGACCAAAGTCATACCCGCCTTCGCACCGCGCATCACACGGCGGCAGCAACCTGATGAGAACGAAGCTCCCATGGGTTGGAAGCGACCGCGGAGGAGGCCGCGTGCTTCAATCAGGCCGCCAATCATCCATTGACGGCGCATCTGGCGCAGCGATTGAGTGCGCCCTGCAGCGGATCAGCTATCCGAAAAGCGCCGCCCGCGCCGCCGAATAGTGGGCTAGGGTACACGAGCGGCCGGCCTTCGCCCGTGCGAATATCGGCCCGCTCGCGATCACATATTCCCAACCGAAAGCTGCCCCGATGCTGGATGTCACCAAGACCGAGAAATCCTACGCCGACGGAAAAATCCTGAAGAGCATCACGGAGGGCGTCGGCATCGTCACCTTCAACAACCCCCAGAAGCGCAACGCCATGTCGCTCGAGATGTGGGAAGGCCTTGGCCAGGCGCTGATCGAATTGCGCGACGACGACGAGGTACGGGTCGTGGTGCTGGTCGGCGCCGGCGACAAGGCATTCGTCTCGGGCGCCGATATCAGCCAGTTCGAGAAGACGCGCCACAATGCGGCGGCCGCCGAGGAATATTCCAAGAAGAGCGAGGCGCCGCGCGCTTTGCTGGGCAATTATCCCAAGCCGACGATCTCCTGCATCCGCGGCTTCTGCCTGGGCGGCGGCATGCAGGTCGCGATGATGACCGACGTCCGCATCGCCGCCGAGGACAGCCAGTTCGGCATCCCCGCGGCCAAGCTCGGCGTCGCCTATGGCTATGATGGCCTGCGCAACCTGGTGTCGCTGGTCGGCCCGTCCTGGGCGCGGCTCATCATGTATACCGCCATGCGGATCGCTTCCAAGGAAGCGCTGCGTATCGGTCTCATCGACCGCCTGATCCCGACCGAGGAGCTGTGGGGCGAGACCATGGAGATCGCGCGCACCATCTCAGGCAACGCGCCGCTTGCGATCAAGGCTGCGAAAATCACCATCGCGCAGGTGCTGAAAGATCCTGCCGACCGCGATATGAACGCGGTCAAGCAGATCGGCATCGACTGCATGGATTCCGAGGATTTCCGCGAAGGCCGCCGCGCCTTCATGGAAAAGAGGAAGCCCCAGTTCAAGGGGAGGTAGCGCGACGAATCACGGCCGTCGCCTCTCGCCCGCCCTCAGACCGGCACCGCCGTCGTGCGCTTGACCGTGCGCAAGGTCAGCGCCGACTGCACGCGCATCACGCCCGGAAGCTGGGTCAATATCCTGGTGTGGATTCGCTCGAGATCGGCGGAATCGCGATAGACGATGCGCAGCACATAATCGGCGGGACCGGCGATCAGATAGCACTCGACTATTTCCGCATAGCGTTGCGCGGCGGTCTCGAACTTGTCGAGCGTAGTCCGCCCCTGGTCCTTCAGCGTCACGGACACGAAGGCGACGCCGGGCATGTTGGCGCGCGTGGGGTCAAGCAGCATCACATAGCCCGCGATCAGGCCACTTTCTTCCATGGCGCGCACGCGGCGCAGGCAGGCGGACGGCGAGAGGTTCACCCGCTCCGCGAGCTCCGCATTGGTCAGCCTCCCGTTGCGCATCAGTTCGCGCAGAATGGCGCGATCGCGCTGGTCTATTGCTTCCTGTTGCATGATTCTGCTTCGATCCCCCCATAGCGCGCAATAAAATTGTGCTTATCAGCCGCCCGGCATTAAATTCGATCAATAATCTCCGCATTGTCAAGCTATCCTGGCCCGTCAATTCAAGGAGGCTCGCGATGCTTGTAGGTGTTCCCAAGGAGATCAAGAACAACGAGTTTCGCGTCGGCATGACCCCGGCTGTCGTCACCGAGCTGGTGCACCACGGTCATTCCGTGCTGGTGGAGACGTTGGCCGGGCTCGGCTCGGGATTGACCGATGACGAGTACCGCGAAGCGGGTGCGCAAATCGTCGACAGCGCCGGCGAGATCTTTGCGCGCGCCGACATGGTGGTCAAAGTCAAGGAGCCACAGGAGGCCGAGCGCAGGATGCTGCGCAGCGGACAGACCCTGTTCACCTATCTGCATCTCGCTCCGGACCTGCCGCAAACCGAGGACCTGATCAAGAGCGGCGCGATCTGCATCGCCTATGAGACCGTGACATCCGCAAGCGGCGGCCTACCGCTACTGGCGCCGATGTCGGAGGTCGCAGGCCGGCTTGCGCCGCAGGTCGGCGCGCATGCGCTGGAGAAGGCGGCCGGCGGGCGCGGCATCTTGCTCGGTGGCGTGCCCGGTGCCCCCGCAGCCGACGTACTCATCATCGGTGGTGGCGTATCCGGCACCCATGCCGCCACGATCGCGCTCGGCATGGGCGCGCATGTCACGATCCTCGACCGCTCGCTGGAGGCATTGCGCAGGCTGTCCGATCATTTCGGCGGGCGGGTGCAGACGATCTTCTCGACCCGGGCGGCGATCCGCGAATGGGTGAAGAAGGCGGATCTGGTCATCGGCGCCGTGCTGGTTCCCGGCGCGTCCGCACCGAAGCTCATCACCCGCGAGATGCTTTCCACCATGAAGCCGGGCGCCGTGCTCGTCGACATCGCCATCGACCAAGGCGGCTGCGCGGAAACCTCGAAGCCGACCACCCATTCGAACCCGACCTATGTGGTGGATGGCGTCGTGCATTATTGCGTCGCCAACATGCCGGGTGCGGTGGCCCGGACCTCGACCTTTGCGCTCAACAACGCAACTCTGCCGTTCACGCTCGCACTTGCCAACAAGGGCTGGCGCCAGGCCCTGAGCGAGGATCCGCACCTGCGCGCGGGGCTGAACGTCTGCGCCGGACACATCACCTGCGAGCCGGTCGCCGCCGCCCACGGCCTGCCCTACCGGCCGGCGGAAACGCTGCTGACCCAGGCCCCGCTGGCGCAAGCGAGCTGACGGGCGACGGGCGGCCCGGTCAGCCTTCGGCCCAGGCGAGGAAGATTGCGATAATCTGCTCGAGCCGGGTCTCGTCGCCGGCGCCGTGCCATTGTCCGTCCTTGAGGTGACAATGCAGCCAGCGCAGAGCGGATGGAAAGCCGTTTGCGTCGATGTTTTCCGACACGACGAAGTCGCGGCCAGCCAATTCGGCCTGCTTCACCTTTATCTTCACCCACCAGCCCGGATTGTCGGTGCTGACAATTGAGATGCCTTGGCTGTGCTCCCATTCGCCGTCGCAATGGGCGGCAAACCACCGTGTGAGGCGTGGCAAAAGATCATGCGTCATCTCTGCTTGGTTGCCGCGAGATGCGAGCAGGTTCGAATAAGTCCTTGAAGCGACTCGCGTCGGTCTAGAGCGCCGCCAGCACCGCCTTGGCGATATCGGCGGTGCCGTTCCTGCCGCCGAACTCCATGGGCTTGATGCCGTCGGCATAGGCCTGATCGACCGCGCGTTCGATGCGCTCGCCGGCTTCGGCGGCGGCCTCGATGCCGTGCTTGTCGGCCAGCCAGTCAAGCATCATCGCCGCCGAGAGGATCATGCCGGTCGGGTTGGCCTTGCCCTGCCCCATGATGTCAGGCGCGGTGCCATGGCAGGGCTGGAACACCGCATAGCGGTCGCCGATGTCGGCCGACGGCGCCATGCCCATGCCGCCGATCAGGCCGGCGGTGAGATCGGACAAGATGTCGCCGAACATGTTCTCCATCACCATGACGTCGAAATCCCAGGGCCGCTTGACCAGCATCGCCGAGCAGGCATCGACATAAAGGCGCTCCGTCTTCACTTCCGGATGACGTTGAGCGGCTTCATCGAACATCTCGCGAAAGAACGCGAAGGCCTTGAAGACGTTCGCTTTATCGACGCAGGTTAAAGCGCCCTGGCGGCATCGTTTCTTGCGCCGCTCGGCAAGTCTGAAGGAAAATTCGAACAGCCGCTCCGAGGTCTTGCGCGTGATGACCAGCGTCTCGCGCGCGTCGTCGTGGGTAACGACGCCCTTCCCCATCGAGGCGAACAGACCTTCGGTCGACTCCCGGATCACAACGAGATCGATGCCGCGCTGATCGGCACCGACGATCGGGCTTGGCACGCCCGGGATCAGCCGTGCCGGCCGAACCCCGGCATAGAGATCAAAGTGAAAGCGCAGTTCGACCTGCGGCATGATCTCGGTGTTGTCGGGGTAGCGTACCGATGGCAGGCCGCAGGCCCCGAGCAGGATCGCATCCGCCTCCTCGCACAGCCGCACGGTGGAGTCCGGCATCGACTTGCCGGTCTCCTTGTAATTGACGGCGCCGGCCGGCGCGTCGGTGAAGCGGAAGTTCAAACCCGATTTGGACTCGACCTTGCGCAGGATCTCCAGCGCCGGCGCCATGACTTCAGGACCGATGCCGTCGCCGGCAAGAACGGCAACATGGAAGGCATTATTGGCGGACATGGGGGGTTCCTTGAAAGATTTTCATCGTCATTCCGGGGCGATGCGTAGCATCGAACTATGATGCGCAATTGCGCATCTGAGAATCTCGAGGTTCCGGGTTCGCGCTTCGCGCGTCCCGGAACGACGGCCAGTTACGGCGTCAATATCGCGCGGCCGACGAGCTTACCCTTCTGCAAATCGAGCAGTGCCTCGTTGGCTTTGGCGAGCGGCATCGGCGTCACCGGGATCGGTGCAATGTTCTTGGCGCGAACGAGGTCGAGCAGCTCGCGGGTTTCGCGGAGACTGCCGACATAGCTGCCCTGGATGGTGACTGCCTTGATCGGGATCAGCGGCAAGGCCCAGGGCGCACCGCCGCCGAACAGGCCGACGATCACGAGCTTGCCGCCCTTGGTGAGGCAGTCGAAGGCAAGCTGCGTGCTCTGGGCGTTGCCGACCAGATCGATCACGGCCCGGATCGGCCCGCCAGCCTTCTGGGCGAGTTGCTGCAAGGCATCGGGAGCCTTGCCGTCGACAGTCGCAAGCGCACCGGCCTTCTCGGCGGCCTCGCGCTTCCTGGCATCGATGTCGACCACGATCGCCCCCTTGCCGCCCATCGCCTTCAACAGCGACAGCGCCATCAGGCCGAGGCCGCCGGCGCCGAAAATCACGATCGGCGTATTGAAATCGCTCTCGACCTTCTTGAGCGCCGAATAGGTGGTGACCCCGGAGCAGGCGTAAGGCGCCGCCGTGAGAGGATCGAGGCCTTTCAGATCGAGCAGATATTTCGGATGCGGCACCGTCATGTGGTCGGCATAGCCGCCGTCGCAATAGACGCCGAGCGCGTTCGGCTTGACCACGCACATATTCTCATCCTCGGCGAGACAGGTCGCACACTTGCCGCAGCCGAGCCAGGGATACGCCAGCGCGACGGTGCCGACCTTGAGCCCGCCCTTGTCGCTCTCCGTCACATCGGGACCGAAGGCCACGATCTCGCCGACCGTCTCATGGCCCATGGTCCGCGGCAGCGATACCCCGCGATCCCTGAGCGAGAGCGGTTTGCGGCCATGGCCGAGGTCATAGCCGCCTTCCCAGATGTGCAGGTCGCTGTGGCAGACGCCGGCGGCCTTCACCTTGATCAGCACCTGCGTTCCCAAAGGCTCTGGCGTCGGCTGATCGACTTCCTTCAGCGGGGTGCTGAACTCGGCGACCTGAAAGCTCTTCATGGCGTCCCTCCCGGCGGTTTTGTTCTTTTGGCTGTCTTTATTTACGTCAGCGGGTGATGGCAAGCCGCCGGAACACCGCGGCCGGCAAGACTGTCGTCAGCGTCGTGCGACAAGCGGCGTCCCTGAAAACGCCGCGATCTTGTCCTCCGAAAGCCCGGTCTCCTGCAGCAGCGCCCGCGTGTGTTCGCCGAGCGTCGACACCCGCTTGCCCGCGGCAACCCTGGCGCCGGACATCCGGAACGGTAAATTCATGACACGGAACTTTCCGCCGCCGTCTTCGACATCGGCCAGGGCGCCGCGATGGACAAGCTGCGGATCGGCCAGCGCCTCCGCCACGGTGCGGTAGGCCGAGGATGGCACGCCCGCCTGACTGAGCGCGGCGAGACACTGCTGCGTCGTCACCGTGCGCGACCAGGCTTCGACACCCTCCATCAGCTCCGACCAGTTGTCGCGGCGGTCGGCATAGATGGCGAAGCGCGGATCGCTCACCCATTCCGGACGGCCGATCACTTTCATGAGATTTTGAAATGTCCTCTCGCTCGCGATCGCCAGCATGACATAGCCGTTCGAGGTCGCGATTGGACCGTACATCGGACGCGAGGGCTGCGTGACCGCAAATTGCGACCATTGCACCTCGTTCAGGGGCAAGGTGAGCATCGATTCCAGCATCGACACGTCGATGTGCTGCCCCTGCCCGGTCTTCGCGCGCTGATAGAGCGCCGCTGCGATTGCACCGAAGGCGTAGGTGCCGGCGAGCACATCGGCGTTATAGATGCCGCAATAATCCGGCCGCTCGCGCCCCGGCTGATAGGCGAGATGCGCCATGTCGTAACCCGACGCGGCGTGAATCACCGGCGCGTAGGCCGGCAGCCCGGCCGAAGGACCTGTCTGGCCGAAGCCCGAGATCGAGCAATAGATCAGCTTCGGGTTGAGAGAGCACAGCGTCTCGTAGTCGATTCTCAACCGCTGCATCACGCCGGGACGGAAATTCTCGACCAGGATATCTGCGGTTGCGACCAGCCGCCGCACGGCCTCAAGCCCTTCCTTCGACTTCAGGTCGAGCACCAGGCTCTTCTTGCCAACATTGAGCTGACCGAACACGGTCGAGCAGCCATTGCGCACCGGCGGTCGGGTCCGCATCGTCTCGCCTTCGACCGTCTCGATCTTGATCACCTCGGCGCCCATGTCGGCAAGCATCCGCGCGCAATGCGGTCCTGCGATCGTCGTCGAAAAATCGAGCACGCGAAGGCCGGCGAAGCAGCCTGTCAAACTGTCCTCATCGAGCCGAGGTATTGTCATTCCAAGTCCTCCCGCAGCGTCGCCGGTTGTCCGGTCTGACCTGAACCTAGATGGCGGAGGGGGAGCAGGGAAGCGCTTATAGGAACGGGCGGCTGGTCTGGAACGTTGGCCCAGGACGTTGGACCCGTTCTTGCATAGCAGCATAGCGGGCAGTTTGAGGGCTTTTCTTGAAGGTACTCTTTGTCACGACGGAGATGGAGGACTTCATCCGCGTGGGTGGGCTCGCCGCGGTTTCCGCCGCGCTGCCGAGGGCACTGCGTCCCTGGGCCGATGTCAGGGTTTTGCTGCCCGGCTATCGCGACGTCGTCGAGCAGCTCACGCACATTGAAATTGTCGGCGAATGCGCAGCCAGGGCACAGATGCCGGCCTGCCGCCTCGGACGCGCCGCCACGCGGGATAGCCTGCCGGTTTACGTGCTGCTCTGCCCCCAACTCTACGACCGACCGGGCAATCCCTATGGCGATGAATGCGGGCGCGACTGGGCCGACAACGACATCCGTTTCGGCCGGCTGGCGTCCGCGGCCGCCGAGCTTGCGATGGGCACCCTGGACAAGAATTGGGCAGCGGATCTCGTTCACGCCAATGATTGGCAGGCCGCGCTGGTGCCGGCCTATCTCGCCTGGAGCAACGCGCGGCTGCCCTCGATCCTGACCATTCACAACCTCGCCTATCAGGGACTGTTTCCCCGCGACTCGCTCCGGCGAATCGGCGCGCCCGAAAGCTCCTTCCACATCAACGGCGTCGAGTTCTACGACAAGGTCTCGTTCCTCAAAGGTGGCCTCGTCTACGCCTCACACCTCACCACGGTCAGTGCGACCTATGCGAGGGAGATCACCACGAGCGAATTCGGCTGCGGCCTCGAAGGCCTGCTGCGTGCCCGCTCGAATGCTCTCGAGCTGACCGGCATCCTCAACGGTATCGACGAGAGCTGGGATCCGCGCTTCTGCGCCCAGCTCGCGCAACCCTTCGGCGCCGGCGACTGGGAAGGCAAGCGCGCCAATGCCGACTACGTGCGCAAGCAATTCGGCATGGCGGTATCGCGCGGGCCGATCTTCGGCCTCGTCGCGCGGCTGGTGCATCAGAAGGGCATCGACCTCGTGCTGTCGGCGGCCGACGAGATCGTGGAATCCGGCGGACAGATCATCGTCACGGGTTCGGGCGAGCCCGCGCTCGAGCAGGCGCTGGTC
>Ga0153954_1000303_pt1 | contig 42444 bp, 39 predicted proteins | sample TSFL038MetaG_FD_102277 | JGI IMG/M metagenome (GOLD analysis project Ga0153954, IMG submission 102277) | Attine ant fungus gardens microbial communities from Florida, USA - TSFL038 MetaG | ecosystem: Host-associated > Fungi > Mycelium > Unclassified | place: USA: Florida, Wekiwa Springs State...
AATTCAATGATACCTGGCATGAGCGCATGCTCCACAGTTCAACTGCGCCAGGGGAAAAAGAGGTGAAATCGAGTCCGGCTACCCTGTTTTTACTGCTTTCAGCCGCAATTTGCAAAACTCCAGAAGGTGATTGCCTTGTTGTTGCCGGATCCAGGCGAGGGACCGGAACTGCTGACCCTGCGTCCCTCGCAGGTCGAATGGACCGAGGCGGGAGAGGTACTTGGGCCTAATTACCTTGGCATCGCCTACAAGCCAAGACAGCCATTCATCGACAGGCCGGAAGACGAGGCGAACGACGCTGAGGAGCGTGAGATCGAAGAACCTCCCTCGGTCGACCCCGACCCCGACGGCCTCAAGGCAACGGTTGCCTTTCATGCCGAGAACTTTCGGCGGGTCAACAAGCGGTTCGCCTGGTCCGTCACGGCTGGCGACATCGAGCTCTTCAAGGAATCCAAGGCGAAGACGCTACAAGAAGTGATCGATTCCGCACTTGAAGAATACGACCCCGATGAGCCGGACATGGCGATCTGGTCGGGCGGTTGTTTGATCGCTGCCATCATCAGCGACGAAGACGGCGAGCCCCTGGCGGTGCGGATTGGGAGTGAGCCGATTGCAACCGTCTGAAAACGCAAACGCCCCGGCGGTAGCGGGCCGCCGGGGCGATGGGAACACACGCAGATCGATGAACCAAGGACGATGAAATTCCATGTCAACATCCGTTCTTCATCAAGAGCAAACATCCGAGGTTGATCTCTTTGTCGAGACGGAGCGCACCGCCAAGGCCTTCTTCGCAATGCTCCTCGGGCCGCCCGACTCGGCCACTGGAAAGCCGCTGGGTTGCGTGGAAATGCGGGTCTTCAAGGCCGGTTTCAATGGCTCGAAGATTGCCCCGGCCACAGAGTATCCCCGCACGTTCTGCGGATGGTTCGACGACGCTGAGCTCTACTGGAAGGCGTGCGGTCGGCTTGCCGGAGCCTCCGCCTACTTGACCGTCAATCCGGTCCACCCGGCCCTCGTAGCGCGGAGCTACAACAAGCTCTCTCCAACAAAGCATGCCACGAGCGACAGCGATATCCTTGCTCTCCGTTGGCTCTACATCGACATCGACCCCGTCCGGCCCGCTGACATCAGCAGCAGTGATGTGGAGCTTGAACAGGCGCTCGAGCGGCGCGACATCATCCTCAGCGAGAACCCGGAAATCGCCGCCAGTGCGGAGTGGGGTTGCTCGGGGAACGGGGCATGGATCCTCGTGCGGTTGCCCGACGTCCCGAACGCCAAGGAGCACCACGCCAAGGTTGCGGCCTTCCTCGAGTCGCTTCGCGACCGCTACGACGACGAAGCGGTCAAGATCGACGTGACGACCAAGAACCCCAGCCGCGTCATGTGTGCCATCGGCACGATGAAGCACAAGGGGGACCAGGTCGGCGACCGCCGACATCGCATGGTCACCTGGGACGGCGGAAGGCACCACGGAGGGCTGTTGTGAGCCGGATCACTTTCGATATCGTGCCCTTCGATCTCGACCGATGGTTGGCGGCGCACCCGCCCAAGCAACCCACGGCGAAAAGGGCAGGCCGCGCGCACCGCTCGAATGGATCGAACAGTTCTCAGCCGGCGCGAACGCCCTGGGAGATCACGGTTGGCTCATCGGGTGAGTGGACTCCCGAGCGTCGGGCGATCGAGTACCTGGGGAAGTGTGAATCAGCGGTCTCGGGGAAGAAGGGCCACAACAGTGCTCTCTGGGCGGCCTGCCAGATTGGGCCGGGGTTCGACCTGGAGCCGGAAGTCACCTTCCAGATCCTGCGCGACCACTTCAACGAGCGTTGCGATCCGCCATGGTCCGAGGCCGAGCTCAGGCACAAGGTCGATGAGGCCTACAAGAAAGAGAGTCGACGTGGGTGGCTGCGCGACACCGGTCGTGAGCAACCAAGCTCAAAGGACGCATCACACAAAGGCGGCAAGGGCACCAAGGCTCCTGAAGCCGCGGCCGACTTGGATGACCTCGAGTTCGAGTTTACCGACTTGGGCAACGCGCAACGTCTGGTTCACCATCACGGTCAGGATCTGCGGTATTGCGCCCTGTGGAAATCGTGGCTCCACTTCGATGGGAAGCAATGGTGCCGAGACAACCGCCTCGTCTCCCAGCGGCTGGCCACGCTGGTTCCCGCTTATGTGCTGACGGAGATTCCACCCACGTCCAACCAGAACACAATCAAGGCCTTCAAGAAGTGGGCCGAGATCAGCCAGTCCCGTTCGAGCATCGACGACATGATCAAGCTGGCCCGCTCCGAGCCTGGCATCCCCATCATGCCGGACGATCTCGACACCGATCCTTGGCTCTTCAACGTCCAGAACGGAACCGTCGACTTGCGAACCGGCGAGCTGCATCCCCACCGGCGCGAGGACCTCATCACCAAGATCTCGCCAGTTGCCTACGACCCCGATGCGACCGCGCCTCGGTGGGAGCGGTTCGAATTGGACATCTTCGCGGGCGACGAAGAGCTGATCCACTACATGCGCCGATGTGTGGGCTACGCGCTGACGGCGGTCGATTCCGTCCAGGAGATCAACATCCTGTTTGGCGATGGCAGCAACGGCAAGAACCTCTATCTCGACACCATTCGCTGGATCATGGGCAACTATGCCAAGGAAGCGGACAACAACCTACTGGTCGTTACGGCCAACGATCAGCATCCCACCGGGCTGGCCGATCTCGCCGGCATGCGGTTCGTGACGGCGAGTGAGACGGAAGACGGGTGCCGGTTTGCCGAGGCACTGGTTAAGCAGATCACAGGGAACGCCATCATCAAAGCTCGACGTATGCGTGAAGACTTCTTTGAGTTCAAGCGGACGTTCAAAATCTTCCTGGCCACGAACTATAAACCAAAGATCAAAGGCCGCGACAGTGGCATCTGGCGGCGCATTCGATTGATCCCTTTCGCAGTCAAATTCGTCAAGCCAGAGGATGAGGCGAAAACACCGATTAAGCCTCCTCTGTTTCTTCCAATCCAGAAAGACCTCGACAAGAGGTTGATGGATGAAGCTCAAGGCATCCTCGCCTTGATGGTACGCGGTTGTCTGGAGTGGCGACGAATTGGCATGTCGCCGCCCAAAGCTGTGATCGCAGCAACGGAACAGTACAAGGCTGAGGGTGATCTGGTTCAAGCATTCATTGACGAGTGTTGCGAATCATTCCTTGATCGTCCACACGTGCATGTCCGAACACGCACAGATGCTCTTTACTTGGCTTACACCCAATGGTGCAAGAGTAGTGGGATAGATCAGAAAGACATTTTCAGCAGGAAGAAATTCGGTGATGAGATCGGAAGGAAGGGGTTCGCTTACGACGAGTCGAACTCTCGCTCCTACCGAAAGGACATCCGAATTCGTGAGAACCAAACACCCTCGACCCCCTCGAACCCTTGGGAGATGACGGCTTATTGACAGTGGGTAAGTGGGTACGCAGTGGGCAGCTTAATATTACTACCCACTTCGCAACCTCCCGCCGCAAGAGCAGTTACAAAGAGCAGTGGGTAAGTGGGTACGAAATAGGGGGGGTCCATTCTACACGCGCACGCGTACGTATACGCATGAGAGAGGAACCCCCAAAATCTACCCACTGTACCCACTTTTAACGAAACGTTTTGACAAGCAACAGTTTACGAAGTGGGTACGTACCCACTGGAGTGGGGAATCGATGATGGCTGGTCGCATACGCTTCAATTCCAACCCGAGTAGCCCTTATCTCAAGGCTCTTGAGGCTGTCCAGCAACTTGCCGAGCTTGAGGGCATCTCTAAGGTTCATGATCTCTTCGGAGACGTTTGGCACGAGCATGGGGCCGAGAGCTACCTAGAAGACCAAGGGGTTCGCAAGACAGATCATTCTTCGCATCACGTCGCGAAGCTCCTGGCAGGCGTTCCCGAGCAACTTGTCGAAGCAAACATTCTAAAGATCACCGAACGGTTCCCGGAACTTCTCGAACGCTGGCCCAGGAAGGTCCGATCCGAAGCAAAACGATCCGCGGCCCGTGATCGCCAGGAGATTATTGGCCGTATCGCTGCCGGAAGCGGGTGGGCGGATCATGTCGAGGTCTTTTCAAAAGACCGCCAAACGTTCTCCATCGTGGGTCACCCCTATGACCTTCACTTGGACGACCTCCAAGAAATCGTTGCCCTCTGCACCGCATGGAATTTGGATGTTCATATCTCTGGTGCCTCCTGGTATTACCCGGGTTGGACGTCGAAGGTTGAAATCTATCGAGATACGAGCAAGCAACCAACGGGGGCGAACTCATGACCCCCGCCCCGTGCCCCTACTGCAGCTCGACAACAACCGTAACAACTCCGGTGCCCATGGGCACCGCCCGCCAGTCGTATGAGAAACGCGCGTCCTGCGGCGGCCTCGCTCGCTGGGAAGCCAAACGGAAATCCGAAAGGAAGCTCAAGATGCTCAGTCGATTGCCGAACGCCCGGCCGCCCCTTGTGACCGAAACCCCCGATGTCCTTGTCACGAGCAACCCGGACTACCTCAAGTTCCGCCTACTCATCCTGGGAAGCTGTGTCGACTATGCCATCCCAGCCGCACCCTACTCCTTCGACCCGGCCGAGGTTTACCGTTGTGTGTTGGACCGGGCCTTCGAGGGAACGGTTTGGAAGAGCGATTTCGCCCTGGAGACCTGCACGGCGATTGTGCAACGAACCGTCTCCCGGTCCCTCGGGATCCTCAAGGAGGAATGGGCTAGGGGTGAGCCGAGACCTCTAGAATCCAAGTTCAAGCTCATCGAGCGGATGATGGTTTGTGAGGTGCGCGACGCGCTCGACGAGGCGAAGGATGAACCTGCCCCCTCGGTAGTGATCGACCTGGCCTACTCCGAGGTTCGAGACCACATCAGGAAGAGCCCTCGGTTCAAATCGAGCGAGGAGCTTGTGACCGCCTTCAAGGTGGCAAAGGAGACGGCCTCAAGGCTATCGAGGTTCTACCAATGCACCTGATCGAGCAAGTCGGTAGACGAACCGCCGACGGCAACCCAGAGGATCCGTTGGCGTTCTTCCGGGGGTTCGCGCTCGCAGTCGGCATCGTGGTCGTGGGGTGGATGTGGGGTGTGGGTTTGGTGGCCTGGGCCTTGACGACAGGAGGACATGGGAAATGAGTGATGAAACTCAGACTCAAGCGATCGTCTACCCTACTCAAGCCGCAACCCGACTTGGGATTACGGTCCCTGACCTGGTGGCCATGATTCGCCGAAACCGGTACCGGTTCACAGAAGTCAAGCCGGGCGGTAAGCCTGGCGACCGCGGCCGGAATCGTTGGGGGTTGACCGAGGCTCAGCTTGACGCAATCGTCCGAGGCCAAGAGCGGAAGTGGGTCGAGCCGAAGCCACTCGACCCCGCCCCCGCTTACAACAACGAGTCACCCGATGGACGGACGCGCATCCCCGCCAACCGCCGGACGCGGATGCGGCCGCACTAGCTTTTCCGCCGCGGCTTGGAGGTGCCGATCCAGTAGGTGACCATAGATCCGAAGTATCATGTCCGGGCTTGTCCCGGTCAACTCTGCCACCGTCGGAGTATCCACGCCCAGCATCAGCAAGGTTGAGATTGCCGTGTGGCGCCACCGGTAGTTCGTCAATCTGTTGTGCCCCTGATCGCTGATCGCGACCGCAGCCAGACGGGCCTCCCAGGTCTTCACCTTCTTGCCGGCCGACAGTCGCTCCCGGATCTCCTCCTGGCGGGCGATCATCTCCTTGCGCACGGTACGAATCTTGGCCGATAGGCGGCTCCCGCTCTCCCACGGCTCGCTTGCCCCTGCGCCCCCCTGCCCTCGCCCATGAACGAAAACCGATCGCGGGTGGAAGGCCTGCTCCTGCGCTCGCCGCAACGCTCGTGTCAACGTGGGCGTCAGGTAGATCGTTCTGGGCTTCCCTGTCTTGGCTCCGGTCTTGTGCCGCTCCGGGGGGATGGAGGCCTTCGCAAACGTGTGGCCTGCCGTCGTGACTCCGGCTGACCACCTGATGTCTGACCACCAGAGATTGCAAAGCTCGCCCGGCCGAGCCCCGGTACGAATCAGACATCGCTCGAGGAGAAGCGTCAACCGATCGAACCGGCCGGCCACGGTCTTGCGGTCCGATCGCCGCAACCAATACCTGAGGAATGCTGCTGCCTCGACTCGCTCGGCGAACCGCTCGGGTGATCGCGGAACGGTCGGAGCTTCGAACCCTTTGATCGGGTTGACCTCGAGATGCCTCCCGACCGCCCAGTTGAAAGCCGCCGAGATGGACGCGCAGATGTTGGCCACGTAGTTCGCGCTATAGCTCCTTTGTAGTGCACAGACGAACTGATTGATCTCGTCGAGAGTCAACGCGCTCGCCGTTCGACTCCCCATCTCATCGATGAGCAGCCCCAGGTGATACTTCTTGCTCGTGAAGTGGCCAGCCGAGAGCCTGCCATCGTTGAGCCGCCCTTCGGCCCAACCCAGGTAATGCTCGCAGATCCCGCGCACGCTCAAGGTCGACGGGTCGGCGGTTTGGACTTCCGCTTCTCGCTTGGCCTTCTCGGCTTCAAACCATTTCCACGCGGCCGCCTCGTCTCGCTCGGCGATCGACTTGGGCGCGTAAACCTCGGTCGCCTTCCCTCTAGCGTCAGCCTTACCAATGCACGCGTACCAGCACGCATGGCCTGCGTGCCATCTCGGTCTTGCTACTCGGGGCATGGTTTCCTCCAGGACGAGCAATGTCCATAGGTACAGTATACCAGACCCCGCAATGCCTTCGCTCCCGACTTTGGCGATCTTAGACCGTCGGTTAGACCGTCCTGGTAGACCGTCAACTCTCTCCGAAACTATTAAGAAATGGCACCCTCGGGACAATAAAAAACCCCTGGTCTCCCAGGGGTTTAGGTCGTCAGTATGCCCGACAGGACTTGAACCTGTAACCTTTAGCTCCGGAGGCTAACGCTCTATCCAATTGAGCTACGGGCACGTTGTAGCCTTATTTCAATCGAGCGGGAGGTGATTGTCAAGGGGCTGCCTGGCTCGAATCATCAGTAACCACTGATAACCCTCGTCTCTCGGGATCGTGGTACTGAACTCAAGGATGACCGATGAAGAGGCCTCAGCCTGCCGGCGGACGGGGCGAGACCACGGAAACTACGATTGTCCCCTTGTGCCTTGAGAGGCGATACGAGGCGGATCTGGTCAGCATAAACATAAGAGGCGTGAATTATTTCTCTTTCTAAAACATAAGCAGCGGCCAAGCGAGCGATCGAAGGTTTGGCTTTTGAGAAAACGGGCAATCATCGTATGATGGTGATCCGCATCGTGCTGACCATACCGACCGTTTTGGCTCGTTGGCGAGGATCCGATGATTTGTGTCGCAGTGACCTACATCTTCAAAGAAGGGCATGCGGACGAAGCACTCCCGCTTTTCCAGGCGCTCACGGTCGCTTCCAGAGCCGAGCCGGGCTGCCGAATGTACCTGGTGCATCGATCGACGACCGAACCACGACGTTTCTTCCTTTACGAGCAGTACGACGACCAAGCGGCCCTCGACGCCCATCGCGCAGCGCCTCACTTTGTTCAGTATGCGACAGGAGGTCTCTTTCCTCTTCTGGAATCCCGCGCGCCCGAGCTTTACGAGCCGATACCGGAGTGATCGGAACGCTCAAGGATGATTGAGGGTTGAACTTCGTCGCACAACGCTCCCAGTCGTCAAGGGCCTCGGCGCAATTTCGACTTCTCGGGTCGTTGACGGTCCGGCCGGCTCTCGGATCGTGATGGTCCTGTCGATGCCCGGATTTTCGAGGAGGGTACGGCCGCCTCGGGGCCAGCGGATCTCGAGGGTGTCGACCGTCGAGACCTCGCCGAGGCCGAAGTGGAGTTCCGGGCTGTTTTGCGACTGGTAAGTTGAGCCGCTCCGAATCTCGCGCATCTGCTTTTTTCCTGCCGCGGATAGCGTCGCGCGGGCTTGAATCGCGGGACTACCATGACGGTTGAGCAAGCGAAGCTTGAGCCAGTGCCCCTGGCGCGGCGTCTCGTTCCTCAGAAGGATCGGCGCCGCATCAATGGCCGTCATGAAGAGGTCGAGGTCACCGTCGTCATCGTAGTCGCCCACCGCCACTCCTCGAGCCGACGCGGGCGATTGGAAACCGGGGCCGGCGTCACGTGAAACTTCGGTCAGCTTGCCATTGTCGTTGCGCAAGAGAGTCGGCCGCTGGCGGTACGAATCTTTGAGCGAGGGAGCTTGGTCGACCTGAGGGTAAATGTGGCCGTTGGCAACGATGATATCGAGGTCGCCGTCCTGGTCGAAGTCGAAGAATGCACAACCCCAACTGAGCGACATGTAGGTATACTCTTTCAGCCGCATACCAACGCTGATGTCTTCGAAATTCAAGCCTCCGAGATTGCGGTAGAGAGTCGAGTAGTCGTGGCAGAAATGCGTGACAAAAATCTCCTCGAGACCGTCACCATCGAAGTCCCCCGCATCAACGCCCATGCTGGCTTGAGCCACCCCTTCACCGCTGAGGCCCGCGCCGCTCCAGGTGCCGATGTCCTCGAATTTGCCCTGGCCGTTGTTGCGGTAGAGAAAATTGGGGTTGGAGTCGTTCGCGACATAAACATCGACATCGCCATCGTTGTCCAGGTCGGAGGCGAGCACACCGAGCCCATACGACTCGGCGAGGTCGGCCATGCCAGACTCTTCGGTGGCATCCCGGAAGGCGCCGTCACCATTATTCTCGTAAAAACGGTCCTTGCCGCCTCGGAGACCAAATGGCCCGGCCATGACCTTGATCGTATCCTGCCAGAGTGTTGTCCGCCGCGCAGCGAGAACCTGGTCGAGCGTCGCGTCGATATAGTTAGCAATGTAGAGGTCGAGGTCACCATCATGATCCGCGTCGAAGAAGGCAGCGCCGGAGCCCCAGCCGGAGTGGGCCACGCCCGCGCGCTCGGCAACCTGTTCGAAGGTGCCGTCCCCTTGATTACGATAGAGTCGATTGGGTCCAAAGCTGGTCATGTAAATGTCGACATGTCCATCGTTATCATAGTCAGCGCAACAGACTCCGCAGCCCCAACCATCATCGGCAATCCCGGCTCGGTCCGTCACGTCTTCGAACCGGCCTTCCCCCAGATTCCGGTAGAGGGCGTGCTTCCCTTTCGCGCGCACGCGTGACGGGTCTTCATCGAGAGCCCAGGCGTTAACGACGAAGAGGTCGAGACGGCCGTCCTCGTCATAGTCGAGCATTGCCGCCCCGGCGCCAACCGACTCAAGGATATGATCCTTATCGGTCCCACCACACCAGAGGATGCGCGTCAGGCCCGCCTCCTTGGCGACATCGACAAACCGAGGGTTAGGGTCGAGCGGCTTCGGTTTCTTCGTCGGCTGGGGAACTGACACGGTGCTGAAGTTGATGGATGAAGATCTGCCTTGATCGCAGGCGGGAAGCCCCATCACCAGGCAAAACATGAAGACGCTCCAGCGGCAGCCCATAATGACTTCCTCTCAACATTCCCGAGGCGCATAGAAAGACCCTTGCACCACCGAGCCAAACCCATTCGAAACAGAAGGCTTGAGAATCATTCCTGCGAGGTCATGCTCCACGGCGCAGCGGTTCGTCGTCGAGCCGCACGGCGGGCATGATCATGATCTGAACAACGGGGGGATTCAGAATTGGATCACGGTGGCTCGAAACTTCGGGGCGAGCAGAGAGACCTCGCCCCGAGCGCGGCCTGACCGTGGCTGGTGTCAGCCGGACCGAGTAACGATGAGTCACTCGCTGGCGATGACCCGTGAGAATAACGAATCGAACTCCTTGAGTGCGTCGAGGACGTCATTGGAGCTGGCCGCGTTGCCGAGTTGGGAGACTTTGCGTGCGAGGGCGACCAGCTCTTTCTTTTCCTTACTGTCTACGAACATATAGTCTTCCTTGGTAACAACGTCGGTGTTGTGTGTATGGCCGGCCTTGGCAAGACGCTGGCGAATGGCCTGGATTCGCTTGTTACCTTCATTCGCGATATTGGCGATCTCGGTAGCGGCGGCCTCGAGATGCGCTTGCTTGCCGTCTTTCGCCTCGGCGGCGGCACGCAGATGACCTTTGGCCGCGGCGTGATAGCCCAGGAGAATGCTCTTCATCAGTTCGTCTTCCGTGCGTTCGATCTCGATAATTGCGGTGGCGAGATGCTCATAGGTCGACGCAGCTACCTCTTCCATCTTCTGCTCGGACTTGCTTTCCTCCTTCGTCGTCTGGCCGATGGCTTGAAGGGCAAGCAGAGAGGCGCCGGTGATCAATACGGATGCGAGGATTCTCATCGTCTCAGCTCCTTCAGTGAAAATCAGTGGAAGAGTCGCCTCCGCGGCTGGGCCTTGAGGGTTGGCCCCTGAATCGACGCGAATCTCCCAAGCGAACGACATGTGGGAAACGCGGAGGCAACAATCCAGAATCATGCCTCGGAGATCCGCGTCTTCATTGCTGAAACTGTGATCCAGAGTCGGGGCCAGGAGGATATCCGTGGACGTCATTGGGAGCGGCTCCCCTGCCCCTGAGGCGGCGATTCGTTCACGCCGGTACCTTCGTCCGAGGGTGCTGGTGCCGTGGAGCGATCGTCTCGGCTGCGGCTTTCCGAACTTACCGCGCCCTTTCGAATCGCGAAGATAAGCGACTGCTCCATCTCGTCGGGTTTGAAACCGAAGGGGCCTCGTCCACTCTTGTAGGCAACCTTACCCTGGCCGTCGATGACATAGAGCCGGCTCGGCATCCCGCTATAGCGAGCGCCGACCTGATCGTCGAGCGTGTCCACGAGCATGGGCATTCTCAACTCAAGCACTCGGCTGCATGTCTGGGCAACGGATACACGTTCGTCGTAGCTCGTCGGCTGTCGAAGCGAGACGCCCACACGATCGTTGCTTTCCATGTGCCAGCCGTCGGTCGGGTGGGCCTCTCGCACATAAACCATCAGGAAATTCGCTCGATCTCGATACCTCTTATACACCTTCTCGACGTTACCCGCCTGGCTCCGGAAGGGTCCGCAGGTGAAGTTGCCAAAAATGAGCACCACCGGTTTGGGCCCGATGAGTTTCGAGAGGGTCTTTTCCTCGCGACCGTCGACCGTCTTCAACCGGAAATCGGGCGCAGTCATATCGAGAGCCGGCCCTGCTTGGAGAGAGCCGATCTCCTGTCGAAAAAGCCCGCGTACCAGCGTCGTCTTCGTCGGCCCTGCTGAGGGTGACGAGCCTCCCCCAGACCCCGGGCGCCTCCGTGGCATTGCGAAGGCCTCTTGAAAATCGGAGAGGGAGAGAAACCCGGTGTCATCCCCGCCCATGGCTCGGAAGAGAGCCTCGAACTCCGCCCGCGTCACCTTGCCGTTGCCGTCGCGATCCGCCTGATAGAAGGTCATCATCCCCAACGAAGGGGTCAAGGCATGCGCGGAGAAGTCGAAATCGGAGGGGGTCAAGGCCCCATCGCGATCTCGATCCAATCGGGCAAAATCGGCGTCCGAGCCACCGAACTCGGTGCGGCTGATCACGTTGTCGCCGTTGGTGTCGAGCTCGGCCGACACCGCCTTCCAGTGATATCGAGTCTGGGCGACCGCCTTGCGGAACCAGCCGTCCCCCGGCCCGAGCTGACTGCCAGTAAGGATGTCCACCAGCATCGAAAACCACTCTGGGTGATCCGGCCAGATCGCCTCCAGGCGATCAAGTACCCGGTGTGCCGGCGCCCCTTTGAGGTGTTCGGCTTGCTGCGCAAATCCCTTCGGCGAGAAGTCGCTGAATAAGAACAGCATGAGAATAAGAAGATCGATGCGCAAGGCGCAACAACCATGGTGTCTTCCCCGTGGACGAGGCAGCATGGCAAGGGATCTCCCGAGATAAAATCTGTGAACCTGGCGCTGATAAGAGAAGGAAGCGCATCGTCTGGGAATCGACGACGAGCCTAAAGGCAACGATTCGGCAAGGGGACACGCACTTCCCCACAGAGCAGGGATTCGTTCTGATCCCTCCCTGAGTCTCCGAGGTCCGTTCGAGCAGAGAGTCGAGACACGATGACTCCCCTCCTTCGTGACCCCTCGCCGGGTGATTGATCGACTTCAACCTAGCGAACAGACATCAACATCACCATCGCCGTCACGAGCGAAAGCATGACGAAATTCGCAATCATCCATGCCTGATCTTGAGACTGTCCCATGGCCTTGATATTCATGATCTGCGTGCTCCAAAATCGGCCCCACCCGATGAAAGAGCCGATGGTCAATGCCGGAGGGAGAAAATGAAGACGAACGTCTCCGGCGAAAATTCCACCTCGACTCCAAGACATCCACGGAGTTTCTTCACAGAAGTCATGATCGATGGCTGAGAACGAGGAGCACACCCACGCGTCTCGGCAGGCCACGGCAATCGAAACCGAAGGGAATCGGCTCAACGACCGCAGCCCCGGCTGAATCTCCAGGGAGATCCCGAGTTCTTATCGAAGTCGGCAACCCAGTACGAGTGAACCCAGGAACAGGAAATCGGGCTCAAGACCTGTCAGAACCTTCCGAAGCGATCGGGCCCGGAAGAATCCAAACACTCGGCGCTCGCACAGAGACGAAGACCCAACCTCACAGCCAGACGACGTTGAAAAGCTTCTCGAAGTATCAGCCGGCGAGATGCATCCGAGGAGGATGGTCGATGGCGTCGGCACGCGTCTTCGGATGGGGCGACGCATCGTCGCGAAGAAAGGCCAGGGATTGACGATCACTGAAGAGAGTGGCCTGAGGTAGGGAACAACACCACCGATCACCGAGAGGGAGAGAGGGGGCAACCGGTAACGCCGGCTTGCTCGGCTTCCCGGAACAACTTGGCCCCCGGCAAGGCATTTGCGGCTTCGATTCGTCGGCTTCCCGAGACTCGAATTTCAAGGAGATGACCAGCGGCGAAAGTTGCTGCTGGTGTGCCTCAGCAAGGTGTCGTTCTCGAGAGAACGACGAGACGGCGTAACCGCCGCAACCGGCGACCGCCCGAGAAGAGACAAAGTCCTCGCTCGCGAAGAGCGCGAGAAACGCCCCCACCATCATCAATGCAGATCGTTTCGACGGGAAAACCCTCATCGAACCTCGCTTATCGATGGGTCAAGGCAGAATGGAGCAGTATCAAGATACCTACCCGAACGTCGCCTGGCTAGAGCGGTTTTCCTTCGGATGGACACCGAAAAGCGACGGGTTGCCCCGGAGTGAGATCGACGTAAAGAGCTTCTGGGAGGTACTGGCGGCTTGCACACCGGCGGACAGAGACTGGCGCCACCAGTGAACACACTACCAGACACCCCAACCGCTTATTTACATCGTCTTGGCTTACTCCATAAGCAATGAGCAAACTCGATGGTGTATCCAAGGACACCTCTTGAAATCGCCCCGAATTCCGTGGGCAACCCTTTCGTACAATCGCTGTCGATCCTCGACCACAAAGCGTTGCGGCCCTCGCTCCTCGTCTTCGGAAAGATTTACTCGGTTTCCACCGGAATTTCCGCACTGATTAAGAGGCATGATCCAATGCCCTGGAGCTTCATGCCCGAACGACTTACCCTCGAACGACAAAGCAATCATTCGAGCCTCTTATAATTTTCCATAACCAACGACGTTCTGCATCCTTATATGGTGCTTTGCTCAAAAAGCTCCTCGGGAGTCCGCGATCACAATCGTGCAACTTATCTGTTAAGTTTTTTTAATTTACCTATCCACTATGGATGATTGTGCTCACAAAAGCTGATGCGCACTCATAGGGCTTCCGCCTCTTAGCATCGAGCTTGTTCATTTGTATCCACGGATCGCCAACCTCTGTCACGACGAGGAGACGCTCGTGTCCGAAGCCATACCATCCGCATACGTGCCTTCATCAAGATCATCCGCGCGGTGCAATCGACGGTCGGCCTGATCCTGAGCGTGGCCTTGATCTCCCTGATGATTATCGACGTCGGGAACATGAGCATCATGCGCGTCTCGGTGACCGATCGGAGCCGCGAGATCGGCCTCCGGATGGCCGTCGGCGCCAGCCCCAAGAACACTCTCCGCCATTGCTCGTCGAGGCCACAGGGATTCCCGTCAGCCGAGGGCAGTTCCCTCCTCGTCCATTGGCCCACCAAGTCGTCGTTCCTAGCCATCCTCGGCTCCGTGTCGGTTTCGACCACGGCCGAGATCATGGTCCGCTACAACCCCGCCTGGAAGGCGTCTCGCCTGAATCCGATCGAAGTGTTCCGATACGATTAGCCCGATCACTCGACAAAGACCTGAACTTTCTTCTTGAAATCAATTCCCTTTTGTCCGATAATCCTTTCATGCATGACGGTGGGATTCGCAAGTCAACCACCGTATTCGCGTTTGTGCGCATCCTCGATTGAAAGCATATGGCAGCAAACGCACGAACCAACCACACAAATGCATGCAATCACGCAGACTCGGTTTACTCCAAAACTTCACAAATGGATGTACGCACCCATTGACTTTCCGAAATAGCACTACTAAGCTTCTATAGCACTGGGTTGTTAAGAAAGCGGGTTTAGCTGTTTTTCGGTCCAGGGATAGACGATGACAATCCAGCACGTTTCGAAATCCGGGACGAAATGACCTGGGTTGTGATCAAGATGTTAGCTGTTAGCTGATCTGTTCTCGCATTCACTTTCCTTCCGCGTTCCCCCCGCGGAAAACATTGCGGTTCATGACTCCGGAATGCCCCCCGGGGCGGGCGGGTGCGTTCGTGCCTTGCGCATCGGTTTGACGCCTAGCAACCATGTTCCCGTGAACATGGCAGGTTTCGTTCTACGTCTTCAATTTATGACGCAATGACGAATTGAGCACTTGCTCGGCTGCGTAAATCATGCGGCCTCCCCGAAACCACGTGGGCCTGCACCTGCCGCGCGGCCCTTGTCGACAGCGCGGACATTCCCGTTCATTTTCGTTGGAAGGGAGTTTTGATGATGGTCAGACGTCGCGGTTTTACCCTGATCGAGCTGCTGGTGGTCATCGCGATTATCGCGGTGTTGATCGCGCTCTTGCTCCCCGCGGTGCAAGCGGCTCGCGAGGCCGCGAGACGGGCCCAGTGCGTGAACAACCTCAAGCAACTCGGGCTGGCGATTCACAACTACATTTCCAGCAATGATACAGTGCCGCCCGCCGGAATCCTTGACGCCGCCAACCTCTCCGTCGCGAACGGCGGCGCGATCCCTGGAACCATCACCTTCCAGAACGCGTCGATTCTCCTCCGCATCCTCCCTAACTTAGAGCAGACCGCGATTTACAACTCGTATAACCTCTCTCTCGGCGACGCGTATACAGCAGCCACTCTCTGCGCCGCCAACACCACTGTCATCGGCACCAAGATCAACGCCTTCATCTGCCCCTCGGATGCTTACCCTGGAAACACGGGGGCCATCATCAACTTCACCACGGGAACGATTGGCGTGACCAATTACACCGTGAACGGTGGTGCCGACCGCCTCAATTACGGCTCCATGACCAACGGCGCTGCTTGGTACATGGGACCCAACACGCTCTTCAGCCGCCGCGTGACCATCGCCTCGGCCACTGATGGAACCAGCAACACCGCAGCCTTCAGCGAGTGGGTCAAGGGGCAGGCGGGTTCGAACAGCCTCGGCAAGAACATGACCTTCCAGATTACGGCCCCCACGACCAGCAATGGGTTTCTGGGCGATTACAACCTGTGCAATAATCTCACGCCAAAAACAGCCTTCTGGGATTACCGCGGGGAGTACTGGAGCCAGCAAGACTCCGGACGTGGTGGCCCCTACTACCACATCATGCCCCCCAACAAGAACTCTTGCGCCTTCATCAACACGTTCTCGTCAGGATCAGGCGGCACCGGTGCCGCGGTTCTGCCGGCGGGGAACGTGGACTCCTTCATTGGCCCAAGCTCCTTCCACTCCGGCGGCGTGAACGTGCTCTTGCTCGACGGCTCCGTGAAGTTCGTCAAGGACAGTGTCGCAGTTCAGATCTGGGTGGGACTCGGCACCGTCAACGGCGGTGAAGTGATCAGTTCCGACGCGCTCTAGAGCGGTTATCGCTTGGATAGCCCACACTCAGGCCAGAGAGTGACCCCTGTGGCTCGAAGGAAGTCAAGAGGCTGGTGGAGTGGCACTGGTGGCTTGTCCACCAGCGGGCCAAGGCCTGCGCCACTGGTGAACAAGCCACCAGTGCCACCCCATCCGGCCATCGACATAGCATCGGTTGATGGTGCGTCTCACACAGAAATCCCAGGGATTTCACTTCGATCTTCCGGGATTTCGTAGGCGATCCAAGCGCAACCCCCTCTAATCGTTCTTGCCTTCCCCCCCATAACAGAGTGCAACCCGATCATCGCTTGCGTTCAAGCACACGATGGTCGGGTTGGCATTCGTTTGGTTATCTGCTAACGTCTTGATCTTCAACGATCGCAAAAGCTTCGCCGACTAGGTTCCCGATCGGCTTAGCCATGGGCGCGTGCCCTTTGCTCGAGAGATGAATGGAATCGAGGGTTGCGCCGGGTGCCGTCAACACGCCAAGTAAGTGGCCCCTCGCGACGTGATCAACAAGGAAATCGATCACACCAGGATATTTTTGGAGTTCAGCGAGCTGTGTATCCGCCATCGACCGGGAGGATGGCGCCGGTGATGAAGCTGGCGTCGTCGGAGGCGAGGAAGGACACGGCTGCGGCAATTTCTTCGGCTCTGCCGATGCGTCCGATGGGGTGACCGGCCACAAGCATCGCCAAGAAGCCTTCGGGGTCTCCCGACATCGCCATCGCCTTGCGCAGTACGGGCGTGTCCACGGTCCCGGGGCATACACTGTTGACCCTGACGCTTTGCGTAGCATATTCCACCGCAAGCTGTCGAGTCATCTGCACAACCGCCCCCTTCCCCGGCGCATAAGGAGCCTGGTTCGTGATGCCGGCCAGCCCAGAGATCGAGCCGTTGATCACGACCGCGCCCCCATTCGGGTTCTGAGCCAACATCTGCCGGACGGCCTCACGAGCCGAGATGAAAACCCCTTTGGCATTCACGCCCATGACGAGGTCCCAGTCCTCATCCGTGGTCTCCACGAGCGCTCGGCTGAAACCAATGCCCGCATTGGCGAAGAGAATGTCGAGCCGACCGAAGCGGCTCACCGCGGTCTCGACCGCGCGACGCACCTCGTCGCTCCGCGTCACATCGGTGGGAACAGCGGCCACTGGATACCCCTCGCTTTGAAAACGGGCGGCCTCCCGTTCCAGGAGCTCGGCCTGATTATCGGCGAGCACGACCGAGGCTCCGTCTCGGAGAAACCGCTCGGTCGTTGCCAGCCCAATCCCCGACGCCGCCCCCGTGATCAACGCGACCTTGCCTTCCAGACGCACCGCCATGCGTAAACTCTCCCCTGATGATGTCCGCATGCGTCTATCGTCTTGAGCCCTGATCACCAGTGCATGACATAACCGCCGTCGACGTTGATCGTCTGCCCGGTGATGTTCTTGGCACGTGGTGAAGCAAGATACACGGCCATCGCCGCGATGTCTTCGGGTTCTTGCCAGCGATCGAGCGGCACAAGTTTGTGAATCTTGTCGGCCGCCCACTCGTCGTACGAGGGGACATTGCCAGGCGACTGTCGCGCGGCCCACGAATCATAGACCGCCCGGTTGAGCGCCGTTTTGACCATCCCCGGACAAAGGGTGTTCACACGCACGCCGAAGGGAGCGAGGTCTTTTGCAGCACATTGGGCGAAGTTGATCAGGCCTGCCTTCGAGGCACTGTAAGGGGGATCCGTCTGCGAGCCGATCTGTCCGGCGACCGAAGCCAGGAACAAGAGCGTGCCCGCGCGAGCCTTGGCCATCCCGGGGGCGAAGGCATGCGCCACGTTCACGGCCCCCACGAGATTCACGCGCAGGACTCGGTCCCAGTCCCCCGGATCGAGCTCCCAAAAAGGAAATCCGAGCTTCCCCGACCCGACCGCCGCCGCAAAGACCAGATGGTCACATCGCCCACATTGCTCGACAACGTTCTTCGCGGTCTCGCGCATCGCCTCCTCATTCGTCACGTCGGCTGTGAAGCCCAGACTCTGATTCCCAAGCTGCACGGCAAGGCTCGGCGTGTCGGGATCCCGGTCCACCACGACCACGCGTGCCCCTTCGGTCGCGAAAGCGAGCGCGATCGCGTACCCCAATCCTCGAGCGCCTCCTACGACAACGGCCACGTCATCCCCGAGTTGCAAATCCATCGTCGACGTCTCTCAAGAAGTGGATACGGCTCACCGATCGAGGAAGCCGATCTTCAGGCGTTGTGGCGTTTCCAAATCCCCGGCTCATGCAGGTCCACGCGTGAAACGCGGATCATTCATGACCAACGCCCTCGACCGAATTCTCCCGGATCCCCGCCCTTCAGGGTAAGGGCCCCGCTCCCGGGGAAAAAGCAGGCAAGCACCTAACCTACCACCGGGAACACGTCTGGCAAGGACCGGCCGATCAACCAGCTCTTCGTACCCAGGCAGGTTGAGCCAGTCTTTCAAATATCAAGCACATGCTTGGCCCCCGAAGTTACGAGCTGGAGCCTTCTCGCGCTACGGAACCGCCGGTGTGTTGCCTTCCGATCCATCGAGATACTTTCCCATCGCGGGAGTGAAGCCCGGATCCATTTCCTTGCGGAGTAGGTCCTTCGCAAGTCTGGCCGCCTTGTCAGCCCTCACTGGATCTCGGTACTTGGCATCGGGACACGCTGAGCACAACTGGAAAATCTTCTGGTACGCGACTGCACTCTTCGGTTGCACCCCGGTCGCATGCTCGTATTCTTCCAGGGCTTTACCGTATTCCTCACGGCGGTAGTAGAAATCTCCCAGATCGACGATCGCATCCGCATCGGTGGAATTAAGACCAATGCTGCGCTGAAGATCTTCCTTAGCCCTAACATACTCTTTCTTCATTTCAAAAACCAACGCACGCTGCTTGAACCACGGGCCGCAGTAGTACTGTGGCTGCAATTCCCCAGTTCGATTGATGTCAACAAGAGCCCTGTCCCAATCTTTCATGCCGACATAAACCAGAGCACGTAGCCAAATGGCACTCGCCTTTTTTGGATTCAGCCGAATGACGTTATTAAGATCCACCAAGGCCTTTGCATATTCCTTTTTACCTAAGAGAATTTCTCCTCGGTTCTGCAACCAGGTGGGGTCTTCACCTCCGTTGCGTACGTATTCGTCAAGGTCCTCGAGCAACTTATCGGAGTCTCCCAACGCGAGATAAACGAGAGCCCTCTGTGCATACGCTTCAACTTTAGAGTGAAGCTCTTCGAAGGAATCCGGAACAATCGTATGAGGAGGTGTGCTAAGGTTTAAGATACGAATAACCTCGGTCGAATCCACGAGGGCTCGCTTGTAATCCTGGCTATCGAGATGGACGCCAGCTCGAAACATATACGCCTCGAAGCAAAGCGGATCGATCCGGATCATCTCACCAAGATCGGCCAATCCCGCTTCACGGTCGCCCCCCGCGACGTGAACTTGAGATCGAAGCGCCAAGGCGCGAAGGCATTGGGGATCCAATTTAAGAATTTCATCAAAGTCCGCGAGAGCCTTACTAATGTCGCCTTTGCTTTCCCATATCTGAGCGCGTTCAAAAAGTGCGTCGCTATTCTTGGGATTAATCGCTACAGCGCGATTGCAATCGGCCAGGGCTCTATCATACTCTTTCTTCTCCGAGAAAATGAGTGCGCGTCCCAGAAAGCAATTCGCATTGTCTGGTCCATTTCGAATCGCTTCCTCAAAATCGGCCAGGGCCATTTCGGGATCATCCTTGCCCTTCCAAGCCAGGGCACGTTTACAGAACGCATCGCTATTCTTGGGATCAAGTTCTATGGCTCGATTGCAATCATCAATCGCTTTGTCATGCTCATTTTTCGCTACAAGAATCAGTGCGCGTCCCAGGAGGTACTCAGTGTTGTCCGGCTCATCTCGGATCGATTCCTCAAAATCGGCCAAGGCCTTGTCAAGCTTTCCTTGCGATTGATACACTTTCGCTCGCGCAAAGTGGAGTTCGGCCTTATCCTTATTCCTCTCCAGCCCCTCCTGGTCGAGCCCACCTGGGTTCGAGAACGAAACAAGGTCACCCTTGCGAGGATCGTGACGAAAGCTAATGGTCAAGGAAGGAAGAGTGTCCTTCACGACGCCGCTCGCTTTCACGATGCTGATCGCTTTGTCGAGGGCGGCCAAGGCTCGAGTGTAATCCTTCATTTCGCCATAGCCCGTGATTTGACACCGGTACGCGCGCCAACATTGCGGGTCGATTCGGATCGCCTCTTCACAGTCAGCTAACCCCTCTTCGTACTTGCCCTTCCCCATGAGGGCAAAAGCTCGCACCAACAAGATATCGGTGCTCCGAGGCTCGATAGCGAGTGCTTTGCTGGCTTCCGTAATAGCCTCATCAAATTGTTTTCTCATGACCCGTATACCCGCGAGCATCGACCATGCCGACCCCCTCCGGGGATGCCTGCGAAGGTCGCGCTCGAAAAAGGCTGATGCCTGGTCAAGGTCAGGCGAAAGGATCATGACAGCGCACGAAAGCGGATGTGAACCTGGTGAATCATCCGGCTCTCGGAGGAGCAGTTCCTTTGCTGCGGTCAGCGACTTTTCGCGGTCGGTCACCCCGCCTGCTACAAAGAGACGGCCGACCATAAGCCAATATTCCGAGGGATCGATGCGAAGAGCCGTATCGATGTCGGCAACGGCCTGCTTGACATGCTTGAGTTTCTGCTGGATCAACGCTCGATTGAGATACAAACCGGCCGTCCCGGGCGCGAGCCGCACGGCGGCGTCGATATCGGCCAACGCCTTGGCCAAATCCTTCTTCTGCTCCCAAACTCTTGATCGCTCGTTAAACGCGTCGGCGTTCCGAGGATCGTGCTTGATCGCTACGCCGAGGTCACGGAGTGCAGGATCAAGCTTCTCGTCGAGAAACCGCACAGTTCCTCGGCACAGATACGCGCGGGCATCCTTCGGCCTGGCATTGATGACGGACGAGTAATAGGCCTCCGCCTCGTCGCGAAGCACGATCTGATTTCTTAGGGCCCAACCGCAAGGCCGATTCTCGCGATCGACGAGCCAACACCAGTCCCCCTGCTTCTGCTGCACCCGGTAGACATGGAAGTTCGTCCAGCGGAAATTCTCGTAGCAACCCTGCTTACCAGGCACGATGGTCTTGTCGCCAATGCGAAGCCTGGCATCCAGTTTGAGGATCACCTTGCGACCAACCCATGAGGCATCCGGCCCTGAGGCCGCTCGCGCGGACGGCCCAATTAAGCCAAAGGCAAGCCCCAGCGCACAGACTAACGTTCTGATGCATCGCTCCATCGATAGCTCCTCCCTTGGTGATCGCCAGGGGGGAACGTATCAGAACTTATGGCGATGGCCAAGATCGGTCTGCCGCGCACATCGTGAGTCCAAGTCTCAACTTGGTAAATTTTCGAGAATTTCCAACCTTCATTTTCCTTATGGCAAGTGCCTCCTTATAAACGCGTAAGAGGTTCCTGCTCGAACCGGGAGTCCCTTCTGTCGATTCGAGGTGATCGACGGAGCGAAGCTAACGAGAATACCGCTCGTAGAACCACTCCAGAGCATCGTTTTTGGGCGCCAGGTGAACGAATCTGTACCGACGCGTTTTGACCCGTTCCGTTTCTCGGCCCCGCCCTCACCCTGAAGGGCTCAGGTCCTCCCCGAGAGGACTACTCCTATGAAGTCGATCTCACGTCGGAACCTGTTGGAAAGCGCAGGGAGTGTTGGGGAGCACGTTCGCGGTTGGGACGCTCGAGCGGTTATCGCTTGGATCGCCTACACTCAGGCCAGGGAGTGACCCTGGGGCTCGAAGGAAGTCAAGAGGCTGGTGGGATGGCACGGGTGGCTTGTCCACACGTGGGCCCAGGCTGGCGCCACTGGTTGCCACCCCATACGGCCATCGACATGGCATCGGTTGATGGTGCGTCCCACACAGAAATCCCAGGGATTTCACTCCGATCTTCCGGGATTTCGTAGGCGATCCCATCGCAATCCGCTCGAGAGCGGCCATCGGCACGCCGAAGCCTGCATTCGACACATCCAGAGCCCTGACTTCGCGCTCCCGCTCGCTGCGTCCCTCGATTGATGTCGAATCGTGACGACTTCCCCAAAAGGGGACCGACCCCACGGCCAGTCCCCCTTTTCGCAGACTCTTCCCCGTTCTGGTAGGTTCCCCTGGTCAGGGCTTGGCCTGCCTGGGCTGCTTACAGCTTGACCTACGAGGTACGTGCCGGGTGGGCAATACTTTTCGCACAATTAGGAAACGATCGACCGCCAGCGCTGGACGCGGAACCAGCCCTGAGGATCGGACCAAGCGGCTTCTTCGACGAAACCGGACTGCTGGGCGAGCTTGCGGAGGCGTTCTTCAGTATATTTGTTCGAGCTCTCCATGTGGATCGACTCCCCCGAGAGGAAGGCCACGTTGAGGTCTGCTTCGCGGATCTGGACCGCTTGATCTCGGAGGCTGACGAGCTGCATGGCCACCCGGCCAGCTTCCGGTTGATAAATCGCACGATGCCGGAAGTGTTCCGGATCGAAGTTGCCCTTGAGTTCGCGATTGATCCGAGTGAGCAAGTTGAGAGTGAACTGCGCGGTCACCCCTTGAGCATCGTCATAGGCTGCTTCCAGGACTGCTGCCTCTTTGGCCAGGTCGGTCCCCAGCAGCAGACGGTCGTGAGGAGCCATGGCGAAGGCCAACTGGCGAAGCAGATCCAGGGCATCGGCCTCGTCGTAGTTGCCCAGGCTCGATCCCAGAAAGACCCAGAGCCTGGGTCCTTCGATAAGCTCGGCAATCTCCCCCAGAACATCCTGGTAGGTGGAGACGTATCCGGTCACGCGCAGGCCTGGAAAATGGCGAACCAGGGAATGCGCGGAATCGACGAGTGCCGTGTTCGAGACGTCGATGGGGAGATAATGCAGGTCGCCGTAACGCCGTAATGCAGCCGCGATCAGTCGCCGTGTCTTCGAAGCACTGCCGCTCCCGAGTTCCACAATCGCCGGTTCTTGGCTCCATCCCGCCACCATGGCATCGGCATACTCGCGGAGGATCGCATCCTCGGTGCGAGTCAGGTAGTACTCGGGCTGCGCACAAATCTGTTCGAAAAGCTCGGACCCCTTCTCGTCGTAGAAGTACGTCCAGGGAAGCGATTTGGGCGTGGACTCGAGTCCCTGGCGAACCGCCTCGATGAAGGGAGCATTCCCGGAATCCGCCGGGTCGAGCCGGTCAACAATCGTCAGGCCCAAGGGTCGGGCCACCTTCGCGGCTTCAAAAGTCAAAGGGCACCTCTAGCAGGGAGTTCCACTGACCAGGAAATCATGACAATAAGCCCATCTCCTAAAGCAATCGGCGTGTAAAGCAATCGGCGTGCCGATGGCGACCGGGCGATTCAGCCAAGATTCAATCCAAGATTATTCCAGAGCAGCCAGCGCAACGCGACCCTCGACCGAAACCGTTTCGGCTCCTGGCCAAAGAAAACATCGTCATGAAGACACAAGGCTTCAGGATAAAACACCCTGACGTTTACGCCTTATTCCCGTGTCTTCTTGACGATGCGTTGCAACTTCATCCGAACGGTTATTCAGAAACCGAGGCATTCCTTTGCGTTTGCGTTAACGATCGGCATCAACGCGAAGAATTCGCTTATTGATATCCACGTTCACAGAATCGTAGGGATGAACAAGATTGCCCGTATCAAAGATACTTCGCTGGCATTCGACGTCGTCGACACCCAAGGCGTGAGAGAAGATGCTGCGGAGGTACTCGATTCCCTTGTTGGAGGGCTGGAACCGTTTGGAGTCGTAGAAGCTCGGGGAGAGTGGTCGGGCGTGGATCGTTCCCCAGCGATCGCGGAGTTTGTTGGCGTCGATACTGTCGAGCACGAAGCCGCCGTGGCGGTATTGCAGGGTGCTCACACAGTTGTGGAAACCTTTGAGCAAGAGATCGACGGCCTTGCCACCGAGCTGGGAGGCGTAAAAGCGATCGAAGAGGATCGGTCGGCCGCCGCGCTGGGTGTGGCCGATTTTGCGGCAGAAGATCGCGGCGTCGGCACTTTCGTTGCGGCGTTGGCGGGTGAAGAAGGCATCGCCGATCCGCTCGACCAGGAGTCGCTTGATCGCCTCGGCGGCTCCGGTGTACTGCGTGTTGCCAGCGGGGTCTTTGCTCGCGGTGACGGCGCCGAAGATCTGGCCGTGGATGTCGACGATCCCTTCGGAGACGCAAATGACGGCGTGTTTCTGTTTGTCGAGGATCGCTACGACCCGTTCCACGAACGGATCGGGATCGACGGGAATTTCCGGGATCAGGATCATGTCGGGCTGGCCGTAGGCTGTCCCGAGCGCGATCATGCCACAGTCGCGCCCCATCACCTCGATGATGGCGATCCGACGATGACTTTCGGCCGTGGTCCGGATCCGCTGCACGCTCAAGGAGGAGACGAAGACGGCCGTGGCGTAGCCGGGGGTCGCCGAGTTGACCATCTCGTCGAGGCCGAAGTCCCGTTCCGGCCGCTTACGGTACACGTAACCCTTGGGCCGGGGGTCGGGTTCCCGGCCCCACTCGGTGGCCTCGTCCGGGTAATTGAGGCCGAGGTCGTTGTCGATTGTTTTGGGAGCCAGGACGACGGGAAGGTGCCGGCTGAGCGGTTGCATGCCGTTCAGTGTGCCATCCCCTCCCACGCAAACGAGGCCGTTGACCTGGAGTCGATGCAGCCGATCGGCGACCCGAGCGATCGTTTCCGTATCCTCGGAATCGACGTAGTCGCGCGAGGCGCCCAGGATCGTGCCGCCCCGAGTGGCGTCGAGTTCCGGAATCGCCTGGAAGAGCGGGTTAAGGTGCACGTGGGGCACTTGTGGATTCAGCAACCCGCTGAACCCTTTGATGATGCCATACACCTCGACCCGGGATTGGTTAGCCCGCTCGACCGCCCCGGAAATGGTGGCGTTGAGCGCAGGGGTATCTCCTCCCGCCGTGAGAATCGCAATCCTCTTCATATGGTTCTTCTCCCATCGCAACGCCTATCCTGGAAACTCGACACACCGATCCTGGCAGCAGGCGATTTCAAGAACACGCGGCGCGGAGGGGTACCGCCGTGAAGCGAGTCTCCACGCCAAAGGACTCAGTTCATGGTCATCCGGCATGGAGTCGCACCGGAATTCTAACGAAACCGCGCCACCCCGCAAGGACTCGGAGACGCGAGCCGAAGAAGGCGACTTGTTCCAGAAGAGGAGAGCCCGCTCGCTCACAACCTGCGAAAGCGAATGAAATTAGAATGAGCCAAACGACGCAACTTCGCTAGGACCGATCAGTTCGGTGTTGCATTTATCTTCATTGCGGCCTGGGAACACATCCCTTGAGGTAACCAAAATGCCGGTCGATTCGCCTCTCAAAGGACCGTCCACTGCTTCCACATTTTTACGAGTCCGGCCACGAAGATTTGATGCGTTCGAACACGGGGGAATCGAAACGACCTGGAAATGGTGTTCGGATAGTCTCTTCAAGTGAGACGGTGTTGATTCTTGACGAGGAGATTTCAGGCACGGGCCTCGCACCCGACAAGGCCATCAAGTGCAAGACCCAAACCGACTTTATGATATTATATATAATTTTTCAGGCCCAGAAAACACCAGCCCCGCAAGCGCTGTCATTGCCCGGTTTTAGACGTAGACCTCTCGAAGCAACCGGGCGGCCGTTTCATCGAGTTGGTCGGAGCGGCGGAGCTCCTCGAATTTCTCGAGCAAGTCACCGGGGCGGAGCCGCTGTTTGCTGGCGCCTGAGGCGTCGAAGATGACGCGTCCTTGGTGGACCATGATGAGGCGGTCGCCGAGTGAAGCGGCGTGGGCCATGGAATGGGTCACCATCATGGTGGTGAGGTGCTGTCGCCGCACGACTTGATCGGTGAGTCGTATGACTTGCTCGGCGCTCCTGGGATCGAGTGCGGCGGTGTGCTCGTCGAGCAGGAGCAACTCGGGGCGGCGGTAGGTTGCCATCAGGAGGGTCAGGGCTTGTCGCTGGCCGCCGGAGAGGCTGCCGATCGGGTTGTCGAGCCGATCCTCGAGGCCCATCCCGAGAGGCCGGACCCGGTCGCGAAGCTCGGAGATTCGATGGCGCGAGAGTGCCCGGCCGAGACCGCGCGGCAGGCCTCGGCGTGCCGCCAAGGCGAGGTTCTCGGCGATGGTGAGCGTGGGTGAGGTACCGGCGAGCGGATCCTGGAAGACCCGGCCGATCAGCTTGGCCCGACGGTGCTCGGGCCATCGCGTGATGTCTCGGCCGGCCAGAAGAATGGTGCCGGCGTCGACCCGGAACGAGCCGGCCACGGCGTTCAACGTCGTGCTCTTGCCGGACCCGTTGGTGCCGATCACAACGACGAAGCTACCGGGCTCAATGGCCAGGTCGATGCCTCGGAGGGCCCGGACTTCGTCGGGGGTCCCGGGGAAGAACGTCTTGCAGACTCGTTGGAGTTCGAGCATAGCCATGGTCAGGCGCTCCGCGCGGCTTTTGCGGTGAGGCGTCCCGCGAACGCCTTCGGCAACACGAGCGCCGCGAAGACGAAGGCCGCCGTGATCAGCTTCAAGTCGTTGGGGTCGAGTCCCCAGCGCAGGGCCAGGGCCACCATCAGACGGAACAAGAGCGACCCCATCACCGCGCCACAGATCGAAAGTCCAAGGCTGCTCGAACCGACCAGGGCCTGCCCCAGGATGACGCTGGCCAAGCCCCAGACAATCATGCCGATCCCCATCTGCACGTCGGCGAACCCTTGGTACTGGGCCAGGATCGCTCCCGAGAGTGCGACAAGGGCGTTGGACATCATGAGACCAAACGTGATCATACGTCCCACATCGACGCCGAGCGCCCGGATCATCCGAGGGTTGTCACCGGTGGCCCGCATCGCCGTCCCCAGGTTGGTCCGGAAGAACGCGTACAAGAGTCCGGCAACCCCCACGATCAAAACTGCGCTCGAGAGAAGATTAACACCATCGTGAAATCGAATTTCCCAACCGAGCACATGAACAACCTCGACGTTTCCAGCGACCTTCTCGAACAGACTGAGGAGGTCGGAGCTCAACGTGCGGGCATCGAGCAACGGGATGTTGCTGCGACCCATCACATGGAGGTTGACCGAGTAGAGCGCGGTGGCGACCAGGATCCCGGAGAGCAGGCCGTTGATCTGGAACCGGGTGTGGAGGATTCCGGTCAATCCTCCGGCGCAGGCCCCGGCAATCAGCGCACAGGCGGTCGCCCCCCAAGGCGAGTAGCCCTGGGCGATCAAGGCCGAGGCCACCGCCGCACCCAACGTGAGCGAGCCATCGGCCGTGATATCCGGGAACGCGAAGATCCGAAAACTGATGAACACACCGATCGCCAAGAGCGCGAGGATCAGGCCGATCGTCCAGGATCCGATGAGCAGCGTCATGAAGACTCCATCCCTCCCTCGAGAGTCAGAGGGACACACCAGAAGACCCCTCGCGTAAATAGGCTCTCTCCGACCCCCAGAATCGGCCGTGAGTCGCCCAAAAGATGGAGCACCGTTTCGACCCGGCCGGTTTCAAACAACTGATGAATCGTTGTCGCCAGCTCGAACGGTCCTCGAGGCAACGGCCGATAGGGAACGACCGCGGCGTGGAAATGCCCTTGAAGGTCGGCAAGAGCCGTCCCCGAGAGTCGTCGCACGAAGGGGGCCAGTGAAGGACTTTTTGAGCGGGTGGCCACGCCGACAACCAGGGCGGTATTGCGGGCGAACTCGGGTTCCGAGGTAAGCGAGAGCCAGTCTCGTATCTCGGGATGCGTAAATAGGTCGACCTCGGCCGGCATTTCGATCGGCGAACGGCGGAGTGCCGTACCTACCAGACCACCGGTTTCCGCCACGAGGACGATCCCCGCGGTCTCTGCTCCCGACTGGTCGAGGCAAGCTTCGGCGAGTGCGCTCAAGGGGACCTGCGCCTCTCCGGGCTCCCCTTTCGCTTCGAAACGGGCGAGGGCCGAATCCGTGGTGACCTTGAAGTTGAGGCCATAGAGCACGCGCACTTCGGGGACGAATTCCTCAGCTGCCCGATCGAAGTCGGGGCGGCCAGGCCCGTCGCTGGGGCGGTAGGCGGCCACGCCCGACGCCGCCAGGAATTCGCCGAAGCGGTTCTGGCACGCCGAGAAACCCGGCCCGAGGGCTCCGAGTCCGAGTGCGAACTCTCCCGGTCGTGCTTGCCAGAGCTGCTCGTCTCCAGCGTGATAGCCTCGGTGTCCAAGCTGGGCCGGATCACCGATCAACTTGAGCCGGCTGATCGCGCTGATTCCAGGCTTTTTGAAAACCTGCAAGGTCATGCGACCCAGGTCAAGCGTCGCGGGCGAGGCCGAGGTCGCCGGGCTCTTGGGCGTTGCTGGAGTCGGCCCTTCATTGAAAAGGATCTTGGAAGCGCCCGTGAGTTTGAGCACCTGACCGACCGCGTCGGAGTTGGCCACAATCAGAAAGCGGCCGCCGATCTGACGGAGGTGACGGTGGTAGCGAAGCAGGAAGGCGATGCCGTTCGAGCTCAAATAGGAAACCCCGGCCATGTTGACCCGGAGTTCCAGGGCTCCCGTTCGAACGACCTCATCGAACCGGTCGGAGATGTAGACCGACCAGGACGAGTCGAGGCTGCCGATGAGGATGACTTCGGCGACGTCGCCGACACGACTTATCTGGCAATCCATGGGCCTTCCTTCATGGCGTCTCGGTCGCGTTTCGAGCGGGCAACACCTCATCCGCTTTTTGAACCCAGCCCGGCGGCACGGAGATCCCGAGTCTCTGCGCGATGTCGAGATTCACGGCGCGCTGCACTTTCAAGGAAGGACGGAATGGGATCCGCGAGGGATCGGCGCCTCGAATGACCTCGGCGGCCAAGAATGCCGTCTGGCGACCTTCCTCGGAGTAGTCAGACCCCACCGCCAAGAGCGCTCCACGTTTGATCTGGGGGGTCGCGAACGAGAAGAGCGGCATCTTGGCCGTCTCACAGGCACGGGCGATGGCGGGGAAGCACGAGTTGCTCAAGTTGTCACTGATCTGGCAGAAGACGTCGATCCCCGACTGGCAAAGGGAACTCGCGGCGTCGCTCGCCTCAGTCGCCCCATTGATCGGCAGGCTCACGAGTTCGAGCCCTTCTTTCTTGAGGAGCTTTTCAAATCGTTCGCGTGCGACGACCGAATTGACCTCGCCGGGGGTGAACAGGGTGCCGACCTTGACGACGCGCGGCATCACCTCGCGGATGGTCGCGGTCATCTCCGAATAAGGGTGGACGACATAGGAGCCCGTCAGGTTGGGGCGGTGTTCCGTCTCCGACGTCCCGGCACCGGCCTGGAAGGGGTCGAGGACCGTGGAGAAAACCAACGGCTTCTTGTCGATCTTTCGCATCGCCGCTTGTAGGACGGGCGTACTTATGCTGATGGCAAGGTCGCTGTCATTACTGTTGACCTCGTCGCAAAGGGCGTTGAGCGTGGCAATGTCCCCTTGGGCGTTGCGAGATCCGAGGACGTAATCACGTCCTTGTACAAGGCCGGTCTCTTTGAGCCCTGCTCGCAACCCCTCCCAGACTTCCTCGACGAGGTTCGACTCGCTGAAGGCGACGACCTCGAGCTTCCAGGTCCGCGCAGGTTGAGAGGGGGCTTGGGCCACCGGCTTGAGTTCCGGCCGGGGACGAGCCCGAACCGGCCCTTTGGCTCCCACAACGACGTCGGCCTTGGCTTTCACTTCGGCGGGGAACGACCAGGTTCCCTTCACCGGCTCCAGGGCGACTTCGTTGATCCAGAACTCGGGGGGGACCTCGTAGAGGATCGGCATCTTCGCGGGCGACTCGCCGCGCAGGACTTGGCCGGCCAACTGGCCGACTCTGCCTCCGACCTGATGATAGTCCGCCCCGAGGTCGAAGAGGGTCCCCCGGGCGGCTGAGCCCGGGATGTTCGAGAACACAGGCACCCCCTGCCCCTGGGCGGGACCGATCACGGCATCGAGAGCCGCGAGTACCGTGACGTCACCGCCGACCCAGATCGCCTCGGCCCCTCGTCCAATGACGGAGGCGACCGCTTCGCGCACGGCCGGAGCCCCATCGACATTGGCCTCGAGCAGTTCGAGCCCGAGCTCATGGCAGACCACGCGTGCGATTTTCGTGCACGCTTCGGAGTTGGCCTCCGAGGGATTCCAGGCGACTCCGACCCGCTTCAACCCGGGCGCGAGCCGACGGGCCATGCGAAAGGCCTCGGCCACTGGCTGCATCGTGCCCAGACCCACGGTATTGGCCGGGTGCTTCATCGGATCGTCGCGGGCGATCCCGATACCGGCCGCCACGGGGTCGCTCACCAGGCCAAAGACGTGCGCGACCTTCTGGTCGCGATTCGCGTTCGCCACGGCCTGAAGACTCGGCGTCGAGACGGTGACGACGAGGTCGAACTCGCCTCCGACAAGCGAGCGGGCGATCGTGCTCGAGGTCGCCGCATCCCCTTCGGCATTGAATCGCTGGACCCGGAGCGAGCCCCCTTCCTGGTAGCCCATGCTCGCCAGGCCGGCGAGTACTCCCTTCGCTCCCTCGTCGAGAGTCGCCTGCGAGACATGCTGAAACAAGGCAATCGAACGAACCTTCTCCTTTTCCTGAGCCGAGGAACCGCCCGGCGAAGGTCGAGAGCCCGCGCGAGAATTCCCTCGATCGGTCAGCAGAAGAATCGCCGAGGCTGCCAAAATCAGAAGGATGCCCAGCGACAACCTGAAGACGTTCTTGATCATCCGGCCAACCAACACACGACGTTGAATTCTAGGCGACATCGCCAAAGTCATGTCCGGAGATCCACACTGTCTCCAGACATGGCACCCTATTGGATGGTAACCACGTGTCTTTGTCCAGAGGCTACTACGCGATCATCGCGTCTCGATCTGATTTTTCTTTGGGCCGACGGCCTTCGGCTACAGACCTCAGGCCGGCCCCTTTTTCGGTCCGACTCCATCGTCGGCGTTCTTTGGATCGCGGTTGTTAGCGCGCGGATTATTCCAGGATCAAGGCGGGACCATCTTCGATGGCGACGTGGTCGCCGATCGCCATTTTCCGCCGCTTGCGCAGCTCAACCTCACCGTTGACGCGTACAAGTCCTTCGGAGATGAGGGCTTTGGCCTCGCCACCGTTGATCACCCAACCGGCCAATTTTAGCACTTGCGTGAGGTTGATTTCGCGCTCACCGACGCTTAACCGTTCGACCATCTGCGTCTCCCGTCCCGATACTCCGAAGCTCTTTCTTGGCGGTATCCACAATCGCCCGGCTGATCTTCGACTCTTCCTTCTCGAGCAGGTCCTGCAACGACGAGCCGTCATTGGCGCGGCTCTTCGAGGTTCGAGACGACCGGCTCTCGGCCGGAGCTTTTTCCGTCTTTCGGCTCGAGGCGATTCGCTTGGAATCGGTGTCCGAACCGGCACCATCCCAGAATCGGGCCAGCACCGTGCGAGCCTCGGTGGGAAGAACGGGGCCGACGGCCGCCATCACCTTGCCGACGATTTTCCCCGAGGGGCTCGAAAAGATCGGCCCACGGGTTTGGGGAGCCAGGCTGACCACGAAGAAGGTCGCCACCAGTCCGACCAAGGCACCCTCGAGACCTCCCAAGACCATACCCAGATGACGGTCAAAGGCCTCGAATTGCAAAGTCCGCAAGGTCGCTCGCACCAACCAGGCCACGAGGAAGACCCCGCCGGAGACGGCCGCGTAGACCACCATCATGGCCAGGGCACGGGCCACCACCGGCTCTCCCGGGAATTTCGGGGCCAGTTGCCCCGAGAGCGGGTGCGCCACGGTGTAACCCAGGACCAACGAGGCGATACTGGCGATCTGCCAGGTGATGCCTCGCAGAGCCCCCCAGATCATCCCCGCCAGAATCACGCCTACCATCGCCACATCGTAGTACGTCATCCCTGATCTCCTCAGAGCGTCTTGCACCCACGGATCGACTCCACGATCGCGCCCACATCCTAGCGGACGACCCCCGAAACGCAAAGAGGAATGCTACTGATCACCCGTATCGTCGACCCAGAGTTACGCCCCAAGGATCGGACCAACTGAGGGCCGCCGTACGCCCCAGACTCAACCCAATCGGCTTTACTTTTTTATACAAAACTACCGATCATGGTTGACAATGTAAAGCAGCAAAAGTATCTTACCATTACAGGACGACCCATCGCGCAGGCCGAATGCGTTGATCTCTGATTCCCGCCGCCACAGCCTCTCGTGGATTACCCCCGCTCACTCACTAGCCTGTGCTAAAGGAGCCCCCTCATGACGACCGAAACCGCCTCGCCGCGAGTGATCGGCCAGCGGTTGGCCGAAGCGAGAAAGGCCCGCTCCATCACCCAAGAGGTTGCCGCCGAGCACATCGGCGTGAGCCGTCCTACGTTCATCGCTTTGGAGAAGGGGGAGCGGGCAGCGAAACCTGGTGAGATCATCAAGCTGGCTGCGTTGTACGGTCAGCCCGTTAATTATTTCGTCCGCACCGCCGAGCCACTCACGGACTTCCAGCCGCATTTCCGCGCGGCAATGGAAAAGGTAAAGCCGACCGACGCCGATCAGCTCAAGGCCGCAATCGGTGAGTTTAAGACCTTCGTGGAAAACTACCTCGACCTTGAACAACGGATGAAGGCACCGATGCGGATGAACTACCCGCAGCCGGTGGAGTTGAATCCGCGGGTTAACGTGTCTGAACTGGCGGAGGACGTAGCGAACCGGGAGCGCCAGCGTCTTGGTCTCGGTGACCAACCCATCCCGAACATCCGCAGCCTTTTGGAGTCGGACGTCGGCGTCCGCATCTTCCTCGCCCGGCTGCCCCGCATGTTCGCTGGGATGCACATATTCGTGGACGACCTCGGCGGGTGCATGCTCATTAACAGCGTCCATCCTGCTGACAAGCAACGGGCTTCGATCGCCCACGAATACGCCCACCTGATTGTGGACCGCTACACGGCGGACATCGACTACCTGACGATCTACGGCCGGAAGCCCGCGAACGAGCGGTTCGCCGAGTCGTTCGCCATGAATTTCCTGATGCCCGCGTCATCGGTGCGGTTGCGGTTCAACGAGATCGTGAACTCCACCGGCAACTTCCAGGTCGGCGACCTGGTCAAGCTCAAGCACCATTACTCGGTGTCGTTGGAGGCGATGGCACTCCGGCTGGAATCCCTTGGACTGCTCAAGGCCGGCACGTGGGAGTTGCAGAAGGAGAAGGGGCTACCCGTCCGCGAGGCGGAGAAGCGGCTCGGGCTGTTGACCGAAATTAGCCCGGAGCCAGCCTATCCCGAACGTTACAAGTTCCTCGCCGTGCACGCCTACGAACGCGGCGAACTGAGCGAGAAGGAACTGGCCAACTACCTTCGCTGCGACATCTGGGAAACCCGCCGAGTGATTCAGGAATCGATGCTGAGTGTGGAGGTGGACGCCGAAGGGCGTGCCCACCAGATGCAAGCCGATTTTGAGGCTTCCTTACTGGCGGATCACTCCTAGGCACGGACCGGAGCCACCCTATGCCGGCCGTCATCCTTGACGCCTGCGGAACCCTGAACTTGTACGCCAGCGGCCGATTCGTGCCAGTCCTGACCGCGCTGGGCCACGAGTGGTATCTTCCGGCGGCGGTCGAGCGGGAGTCGCAACAGTACCGACAACCGGACCCGGCCGACCCCGAGAAACTGATTGTCCTGCCGATCGACCTTGCCCCCGCAATCGACGGCGGGGTGCTGTCCCGATGTGACTGCGAGTGCGACGGGGAAACGACCCTCTACATCGAACTCGCCGCCCGTATCGGCGACGATGGGGAGTCGATGGGGCTGGCGATCGCCAAGTACCGGGGATGGTCGGTGCTGACGGACGACAAGAAGGCTCGCAGGATCGCGAAGGAACTCGGGGTGGCCGTGCTGGCTACCACAGGGGTCATGAAGCAGTGGGCTGAGACTATGAGCCCGAGCGAAGAGGAACTGTCAGCGACGCTCGCAGCCATCGAGCGGTTCGCCAACTACCGGCCCGGACGCAGGGCTGAGAACTACGACTGGTGGGTTGCCTCGATCAAAACCAGCGGCCAATGATAGCAGACGCCACGGACTCAACGATGGTGGGCTTGTGGCAAAACCACGCCATCGAAGTCCGATTGCATCGCGAGGGCCTGATGAGCACTCCACGGGTGACACGGGAGGTGCAGTCGCAGTCTATCCGCAGCCCGCTCATCCGGCACCGGTACGAGAGGCCGGCCGGCACGACCGCGACCATGCCGACGGAGGGCGGTTGGTGCCGGCTCACCCCCCCACGTGCTGCATCTCCAACTCGTCCGGGGCAAGGTGGAACATGACGAGCGTATGGTGGGTCATGGCGGGCCGGTCGAACTCGGCTGCCCCATGACATTTCGGACTGATGCAACCATCCTTGAAATACGATGGTCTCGTCGTTTCGCTGCTTGCCGGAGGGGATGGACAGGCTGGGTTGGCCCAGCTAGGATCGCCGAGTTGACAATTGCAAATCGAACGCGCCGGACTGCAACATATGACCACTATCAACGAGATCGCCCCCGATCTTTTTCGGCTCTCGATTTATGTCCCGGACTTTGACATGCAGTTCAACCACTTCCTCGTGCGGGACGAGGAACCACTGCTTTTTCATACGGGATTGAAGGCAATGTTCCCGGAACTGCGGAAGGCCATGGCCACGCTGATTGATCCCGTGAAACTCAAGTACATTGCCTGGAGCCACTTTGAATCTGACGAATGTGGCGCGCTCAATGAATGGCTGCAACTCGCGCCCGAGGCCCAGCCGGTCTGCACTTATATTGGCAAGCTGGCGAATGTGGATGATTTCTCGATTCGCCCCGCGCGGGGCATGACCGACGAAGATGTGCTGAGCACGGGCAAGTATCGCTACCGATTTTATCGTTCGCCCCACATTCCGCACGGCTGGGATGCAGGTGTCTTATTCGAGGAAACGCGCAAGACGTTATTCTGTTCCGACCTGTTTCATCATTTCGGCGACGTCGCGCCAACAACGTCTTCAGACCTGATTGAGCCGACGCGGAAGGCGATGCAGCACCTGCAGCAAGGGCCGCTGGCCGGCTACATGCCTTACACGAGACAGACCGAAGGCGTCCTGCACTCGTTAGCCGAACTGAAACCGGAAACACTGGCCGTGATGCATGGTTCGTCATACCGGGGGCAAGGCGACCGCCTGCTTATCGACCTGGCTGGCGTGATTAAGGAAAACTTCGATCAGGCCTAAACGTATGCTGAGCTGAATGTCAGTCTCGCAAAACCAGTTGGCAATTCGGGAGACTCCGGTCGGCACCGTCGTGGGGATGGTAATTTCGGTGCGAGGCAACGCGCTTCGGTCCTATCGACGAATGGCACGTAGTTAAGTGACAGCAATGGGGCAAAATCTGTTTAAGAGTCCACTTGCGAGAAGCAAGAGCGAGGGATCCGGCGGATCTGTCGCTCAGTCTTTTGCACTCAGATGTTGCGCCATTGTCGGACGGCTTAATGACTTGCCATTCGTCGATCAGAGTTAAGTTGTCGCCACGAGCAGTTCCTCGGAATGATTGGGCGGGCGAAGGCCATCCGGCCTGTTGGCGAAGTAGCGCTGTGCCAGAGCGGCGGCCGACACGTGGTGGACGTCTCGAAAGCCAGCTTCGCGGGCCATCGCGAGCATTTCTGCCGGAGTGAAAAAGCTGAGGAAGGGTGTGCCGTTGGCTCGCGCCCCCTCCGCCGCTCGCTCAATGGCGGGACGCACCTCGGGATCCGTCAGTTCGATCGGAAGCATGAACGACATCGCGAACGTGGAACCCGGTGCGAGCACCGCGACCTGGCGCAGCGTCGCCGCAATCGCGTCGTTGGTCAGGTACATACTAACGCCGGTGGATGCCACAACCGTCGGCAGTTCGGGGTCGAAGCCCGACGCGACCAGACGCTCCCACCACGAGTCGCCCGCCTCGAAATCGACCGGTACGAGCCGCAGGAACGACGGGATGCCGAAACCAAGGTCGATGAGGCGCTGGCGCTTCCATGCCTGAGCACTGTGCCGATCGACCTCGAATACGCGCAGATGGGAAGCGAACTCCGGTCGACGCTGGGCGAAGGTGTCCAGCCCCGCTCCGAGGATGATATACTGCCCGACGCCACGGGCAGCTTGTTCCACGACGAGATCTTCGATGAAGCGAGCGCGGGCCACGATGGAGGCACGGAAGGGCCGCGTGAACGGACTCATGTCCGGACGGTCGCGCCATCCTTCGGCCGGAGCCGCCAACTTCAGGCCGACGACGTCTTCGAGCACATGCGGTGGCGGATCGACTTCCACGTGCAGAGCCCGCCACAAGGCCACCCGCACGGCTGTGTTCTCCGGCGCCGCGTTTTGCGTGTCCTGGCTCATATTTTCTCTCTTCGACTTGCTCCATCCATATTGGTCCATTGCCTACTCACCACGCGAGGCAAACCAACGGGCCAATCTGCCGCCCCACCCGAAAAAGCTCAAGAGCGATCTTGTCGCCCCCATTCACACTCCGCACAAGCGCTTCTCGGAAGGGATTTGTGTGCGTCGCCCTGATCGACCCGACACATGGAAAATTTCTTCGCAGGTCCGGTCATCGTGTGACGCAGTCCGCCTGTCCAAGTGATTCGCCCGGAGGATGATGGGCCTTGATGAGAGCGATTCCTCGGCGGGGTTGGCCGCTGAGGATGCGGTCTCGACGCTGGCTTGAGGCAGGGCGAGAAATCCGGGACGATCTCGCGGACGGCGCGGTCCATCCCGGCCGTTTTGTCGTTTCTTCTAGCCGGAGGAATCGCAATGAGCTATCCGGCCGAATCTCGACACTCAGCGTTGGAGTCGTATCGGAGCTATCTCCGGCTGCTCGCCGGGTTGCGCCTCGCTCCTCGACTCCGACAGAAGGTCGACCCGTCGGACTTGGTGCAGCTCACGCTGCTGAAGGCGCACGAGGCGTCCGAGCGGTGCACGATCGTCGGGGAGGTGCAGCGAGCCGCCTGGCTTCGGCAGATCCTCGCCCGGACGATGGCCGACGAGGCCCGTCGGTACAGCCGCAGCAAGCGCGACGCCGAGATGGAGCGGTCGCTCCTGGCCGGGTTCGACGAGTCGTCGGTCCGGCTCGAAGCCTGGCTCGCCGACGACCGCAGCTCGCCCAGCCAGCAGGCGATCCGCCACGAGCAGCTCCTGGCGCTGGCCGCGGCCCTCGATGCGTTGCCCGAGGATCAGCGCCAGGCCGTGGAGCTGCATCACCTCAACGGGTGTTCTGTCGCCGAGCTCGGCGACCTTCTCGGCCGGAGTCGAGCTTCGGTCGCCGGGCTCCTCCGGCGCGGGCTCAAGGCTCTGCGCGAGCACTTGACCGGGGACATCCCGGAGGGGAGTGAGCGATGACCCGGCGCGAGACCGACCCGGCCGACCGTGAGGAACGACTCAACCGAGTGATCGCCGAGTTTCTCGACGAATCCGAGATCGATCCGGCGGTCGATCGCCGGCGATGGCTGACGCGCTACCCCGAATTCTTCGACGAGTTGAGCGACTTCTTCACCGACCGCGACGAGGTCGAGAAGCTCGCGGCCCCGCTGCGCGACCTGGCGCGGACGACCGAGGACGACCCGGATCCCGACTGGCTCGCGCCTTCCGAGGTGCCCGACCATATCGGCCGACTCGGCCCGTACGAGCTGGTCGACCGGGTCGGGCGGGGAGGGATGGGGGTCGTCTACAAGGGGCACGACGCGGCGCTGAACCGCTACGTGGCGATCAAGGTGCTAGCCCCTCAGTGGGCATCCGACCCAGCCGCGCGGTGGCGGTTCACCCGCGAGGCGCAGGCGGCCGCGGCAGTCAGCCACCCCCACGTCATCACGATCCATGCCGTCGGTGAGTGGCGAGGCCGCCCCTTCCTGGTCATGGAGTTCGTCACCGGGGCCTCGCTCCAGCAACGGATCGACGAGCGCGGCCCGCTCGAGCTGAACGAGCTGCTGCGGATCGGGGTGCAGATCGCCTCGGGCCTGGCCGCGGCACACGCCCAGGGGCTGATCCATCGCGACATCAAGCCGTCGAACGTCATGCTCGAGAACGAGCTGGCGCGGGTGAAGATCACCGACTTCGGCCTTGCCCGCGCGGTCGACGACACAAGGCTGACGCAGTACGGCACCCTCGCCGGCACGCCCGCCTACATGGCCCCCGAGCAGGCCCGGGGCGAGCCGATGGACCGGCGGTCGGACCTGTTCAGCCTGGGGAGCGTGCTCTATGCGATGGCAACCGGCCGCGCAGCGTTCCGGGGCGAGTCGTCGGTCGAGGTCATCCGCCGTGTCAGCGACGGCGTTCCCCCGCCGATCCGTGAGCTGAACCCCGAAGTCCCCGAGTGGCTCGCCGAGGTTATCGACCGGCTGCATGCCAAGGACCCGGCCGGCCGATTCCAGTCCGCCGGTGAGGTGGCCGACCTGCTCGAGCGCCACCTGGCCCGGCTCCAGGATCCGTCGCTGCCTCCGGTCGAACACACCTGGATCCGTCGGCCGTCACGCATCGTCGCGAAGGGTCGGGACCTCCTGCGGAGGGCGGGCGCAGGGCGGCTGGTCATCCCGTTGCTCCTGCTGGCAGTGGCCGCTGGCTCCGCAGCATGGACCCGATGGGCTCTGCAGGTTTCGAGCCCTGCGAGTGAACCGGCTCCCCGACCTTCTGACCGGCTCAAGGCGGCGTGGGAATACCGCTGCGACTTCCGCGACCGCCGATACGACTACCGTTGGCTCCATCTCGAGCCGAACGGCCCGCTCACATCCCTGGCGAAGCCCGACCGCCGTGGGCTCCGGATCGCGATCCCGCCGAAGACGGAGTGCCGGGGCGTCGGGGCGTTCACATTGTTCGGCGTCCACGGCGACTTCGAGGTCACCGCCTCCTTCGCGATCCTCCGGGCCGACAGGCCCCGGGAAGGCGGCGGCGTCGGCCCTGAACTGTACCTCCAGACGGTCGAGGGGGGGCACAACTACGTTTCGATGGCCCGGCTGCTGCGCACGTCGGACGCCGCGCCCCAACTCCTGATCACCTGGGGCGAGAAAGTCGACGGCAAACCCCGATACGACGGCGGCTCGGAGAAGACCGACCTGAAAGCGGGCCGGTTCCGGATCACCCGCGTCGGCTCGACGGTCCATTGCTTCGTCGCCGAGAAGGACAGCGACGCCTTCCGCGAGGTCTCCCAGAACGAATTCGGGACGAGAGACCTCGCCATGGTGCGCGTCATGGGACAGGTCGATGGCTCAGCGGCCGCCCTGGATGTTCTCTGGAAAGACCTCACGATCCGGGCCGAGGCACTCCCCGGCTGGACCGATGGCAAGGCGCCTGCTCCAGAGCCGCCGCCGTGGTGGCTCTTGCCCGCGGGCCTCGCGGTCGTGACGGCCCTGGGGATCGGAATCTGGTGGAGTGGCATGCGAGGCTCCGGCGCCCCCCCCCTAACGAAAGCCCGTGCACGATGACCACAGAAACCCGCGGCCAAGAATCGGGAGGAAATTGGGGCCTGACCGCTGTCGCCGCGGTCGCGCTGGCCTGGCGGCTCCCTTACCTCACGACCCGAAGCCTCTGGTACGACGAGTCGTCGTCGTGGCAGACGGCGAAGTTTTCCTTCCCGGAACTGCTGCGTAGCGTCCGTCTGAACGTCCATTTGCCCCTGTACTACACGCTGCTGAAGGGCTGGACGGCCGTCTGGGGCGAGTCGGTCGCGTCGTTGCGGGGGTTCTCGATCCTCTTCGGCGTGCTGACGGTGGTGGCGATGGGCCTGTTCGCCGACGAGCTGTACCGGGCCTCGGCGGCCGGCGACGAACGGGAGGCCGGCCGGCGACGGTTCGCGTGGGTCGTCGCGTTGCTGGTGGCCGTCAGCCCTTTCCAGGCCTTCTATTCGGCCGAGGCGCGGATGTATTCACTCGGCACGGCGTTCACGGCCGTCGGGGCGTGGCTGCTGCTGCGGGCCCTGCGAGACCCGGCGAAGGGGGGGCCGTGGTGGGCGTTCGGGGCGGCCTGCACCGGGCTCCTCTACACGCACCACTACGGGCTCTTTACCGTCGCCGCGTGGTATCTCTTCCTGGGCCTGTACGCCACCTGGCTGCTCGTCGCGAGGGAACGGACCGTGGCCCGGGCGGTCATCGTCGGCGCCTCGAAGGTGGGGACGGCCGTCGCCGCGGTCTACCTTCCCGGGATGACCCTCCTGCGCGAGCAGGTCCACCGGGTCCAGCAGAATTACTGGATCCCCCCGATGACCTGGCGGATCTTCTCGGGAACGTTCAGCCAGTTCCTGCTCGCAACCCACGGGTTCGATTTCCTCGTCGGGGGTTGGGTCGTCTGCGGGGTCCTCGCCCTGGCCTGCCTCGTCGTCGCGGCACGCGGCCGGCGAGGCGACGGGCTGGTACTGGCGTCCGCGGTGGCGCCCCTGGTTTTCTCCGCCGGTGTCTCGACAGTCCAGCCGGTCTGGCATCACAAGTATTTTTTGTTTGCACACCTATTCCTGCTGACGGCACTGGCGACAGCCATCTGGAAGCTCACGCGCCGGCTACCGACAGCGCGGTGGGGGCTCGTCACGGCCCTCGTCGCGATCCTCGTCGGCGCGGAGGTCAAGTTCTGGGAGTATCTCGACGTCGAGCACAAGACGGGCGTGGGAGGGGCGATGGAGACGATCCTGGCCCACCGTCGCGACGGCGAGATGATCGTCACCTTCGACCACCACCAGTACTTCCCGTTGAAGTTCTACGCAGGCAACCGGGCGGAGGTCCGGCTCGTTACGCCCGGCTCCCACCTGTTCTGGGGCTGGCATCTGATCCGGCCCGAGGACCTGATTGGGCACGATCGGCTCCGCGACGAGCTGCGCCGGGGCATCTGGGTCGTCGGCAAGGACCCCACCCCGTGGGAAAGCCCCGAGCTGGCGGAAGCCGAGCCGCTACGGCGGTATGACATCGATTTCTATCACTCGGTTCATCGTCACATGTTCGTCTTTTATCTTCATCTCCGGGACGCGGGCAGCCCGCCCGCGAGGGAGGGCCTCGAGCCATGACCTCCGCGCGTCGTCGAAGGGCGTTCACGATGATCGAGTTACTGGTGGTCATCGCTGTGATTGGGTTGCTGGTGGCGCTGCTGCTTCCGGCCGTGCAGCGGGCGCGGGAGTCGGCCCGTCGGGTCCAGTGTCAAGGCAAATTCCGCCAGCTCGGGATCGCCTTGCACAACTACCAGACGGCCATGGGAGTCTACCCGTTCGGGGTCGGGGCCGACGGCGACAAGACGCTCGCGACCTACACCTCGTTGTCCAACCGTCGATACTCGATGCATTCGCAATTGCTCCCCTACCTCGAGCTGGCCGCGCTCTTTGACGGCCTCAACTTCGGCGTCTCGCCGTTCTTCCCCGACGCCAATGGCGATCCGAACATCGAGGACGGCCCGGGGCCGAACTTCACCGCCGCGCAGGTGCGGGTCGACGCGTTCATCTGCCCGTCGGACTTCAACCGCATGCCCTCGCGGCCCTGGGGTCCGGTGAATTATCGGTCATGCAACGGGTCGACGTGGTCGGCCCGGGCGGGCGACGGGATGTTCGGCCAGTCGACGTGGATAGGGCCGGCGGACATCCGCGACGGCCTCTCGAACACGGCCGCGATGAGCGAGCGGATCCGCGGCCACGACGACTACCAGAAGGTCGACGTGACGTCGGACCAGTTCCGCGTGGCCGCACCCTGGACCGAAGCCACCTTCACGGAATGGTGCACGGACCTGACCGACGCCGAGGCGAAGGCCCTGCCGAAGCACTACTCAAACGCGACGGCGGGCCTGACCTGGCTCGAGGGCAACATGTCGTGGACGCGCTACAACCACGTCCTGACGCCCGGGCACAAGACGTGCGTCAACGGCGTGACCTGGAACGGCACGGCCATGACGGCCGGCAGCCGCCACGACCGTGGGGTGGGGCTGCTTCTGGGCGATGGCTCGGTCCGGCTCGTCAAGGAGACCGTCAGCCCACCAGTCTGGCGGGCCCTCGGGACGATCGCCAAGGGCGAGACGGTCCCGGCGGATGGGTTCTGATCTTCTCGGGGCACCGCGTCTGTCACACGCAGCGACGCCCCGGGACGAGCCTCGGCCGATCCCCGGGGCCTCGAAGACTCATCCCCGACCACCCAGACATCGCATCTTCGCATCTGTGTTCCCTTTCTGCCGGGTGCCCCGTTCGGATGGGAGGCCGTTCTGTTACGCAAGATTGGCAGGACGAGTTCGCTCGCCCGAATTCGCCCCATGTTGTTGAGACATCAGCGAAATCGGTCGTTGTCCGGTTGGTTCCATTGGGATTGTCTCGTTTCACCAGAAACGGTCGTCGAGCGAGTTGACAGGTTGGGTAGATCGGAAGGCCCCACCGTGGTGAGATGACATCCGACCAAGGAGTGTCACCATCACGGAGGAGCCTTCC
>Ga0153954_1000305_pt1 | contig 42288 bp, 39 predicted proteins | sample TSFL038MetaG_FD_102277 | JGI IMG/M metagenome (GOLD analysis project Ga0153954, IMG submission 102277) | Attine ant fungus gardens microbial communities from Florida, USA - TSFL038 MetaG | ecosystem: Host-associated > Fungi > Mycelium > Unclassified | place: USA: Florida, Wekiwa Springs State...
CGCGTCGCCAACGACACGCTCACCACGCAGGCCCACTGAGGAAGCAAGGAGGCGCCGTCGGGGCCGCTCCCCGACGGCGCCTCACCTTGCCCTCTTGACAAATTTCCCTACATATCAGCTGTTACAGCTTGGCCAGGTCGTAGCCGCCCAGGTTGTCGATGAGCACGTGCAGCTGATCCTGCGATGATCCCAGGGTGTGATCGATCGCGGTGAGCCGGGCCGCATAGTGGCCGACCGGGTACTCCCACGTCACCCCGATCCCGCCGTGCAACTGGATGGCCTCCTGAGCGATGTGGCGCCCGGACCGGCCGATCTGCAGCTTGGCGCGCGCTGCGATCACCGGGTCGTAGTTGCCGTCGGCGAGCGACATCGCCGCGTACATGCTCATGCTGCGGGCCAACTCCAGCGACACGTACATGTCGGCGGCACGCTGGGTCAGCGTCTGGAAGGTGTTCAGCGTGACCCCGAACTGCTTGCGCGTCTTGAGGTAGTCGGTGGTCAGCCGCAGAGCCTCTTCCATCGCGCCGACAGCCTCGGCGCACAGTGCCGAGGAGATGCGGATGACGGCGCGCTCGATGGCGGCCGAGGCGTCGGTCGCCTCGCCCACCGCGGTGGCAGGGGCATCGGCGAAGTCGACCTGAGCGCCGCGCTGGCCGTCGAAGGTCCGGTAGGGCGCACGGGTCACGCCGGCGGCACCTCCCTCGACCAGGAACAGGCCCGTCCCGCCGTCCGGCAACGCGGCGCTGACCACCAGCGTGTCGGCCCGATCGCCGGTCAGCACCGGGTTCTTGCGTCCGGTCAGTCGCCACGAATCGCCTTGCGGCACAGCCGTGGTGGCTACCTTGGCTGCGGTTCCCCGCATGCCCGGCTCGGTGTGGGCGAACGCCAGGATCTGCTCGCCCTCGGCGACGGCGTCGAGCAACGAACGCTGCTCGACGGTGCCGCGCTCGGCAATCAGCGCGCCAGGTCCGAGTGCCCCGTGTACGACAGGCTCCGGCGCCACCCGCCGGCCGATCTCGGTGAGCACCACCATGATCTCCAGCGGACCGGACTCCTGTGGATCGAAACCCAGACCGAGAATCCCGATGTCCGCCAGTTGTTTCCACACCTCGGGGTTGAATCCGGGTTCGGCCTCGATGACCTTGTTGCGGGTTTCGGTGTCATAACCCGACAACATCGAACGGGTGGTGTCGCGCAGCAGAACCTGCTCGTCGCTGAGTTGGAAGTCCATGTCTGTCATACCTCCTAAAGGCCGAGAATGGTCGACGCGATGATGGTGCGCTGGACCTCGTTGCTGCCGCCGTAGATCGAGGTCTTGCGGTAGTTCAGGTACGTCGGTGCCGCGTCCTGTGCCCACGTCGGCGTTGCGATGCCGTCGCCTGCTTCAAAGGGCAGGGCATCGGGACCGGCCAGCTCCACGAACAGCTCGGTGGCGGCCTGCTGCAGCTGGCTGCCCCGCAGCTTGAGCACCGACGACGCCGGGTTCGGCTTGCCGTCAGCGGAGTCGCTCGACACCCGCATTTGGGTGAGCTCCAGTGCCAGCAGATCGTTTTCGAGCTCGGCCACCCGTGCGGCGAACAACGGATCGTCGAGGGCCCCCACCGCCTTGGCCCGCTCCTTGAGTTCGGCAACGCGCACCTTGGTGCGGGTCACCCCGGCGATTCCGGTTCGCTCGTTGCCCAGCAGGAACTTCGCGTAGGTCCAACCGTGGTTCTCCTCACCGACCAGCTGGTCAGCAGGCACCCGCACGTCGGAGAAGAACACCTCATTGACCTCATAGCCACCGTCGATCAGCTTGATCGGCCGCATGGTGACACCCGGTGTGTCGACCCGGAACAGCAGGAAAGAGATGCCGGCCTGCTTCTTGGGGGCCTGCGGGTCGGTGCGCACCAGGCAGAAGATCCAGTCCGCGTACTGGCCGAGCGTGGTCCAGGTCTTCTGCCCGTTGACGATGTAGCTGTCACCGTCGCGCACCGCGGTGGTGCGCAGGCTTGCCAGGTCGGACCCGGCTTCTGGCTCGGAAAAGCCCTGGCACCACCAGATGTCCAGGTTGGCGGTGGCGGGCAGGAAACGTTCCTTGATCGCCTGGGAGCCGAATTCCGCGATCACCGGGCCGACCATCTTGGCGTTGAAGGTCAGCGGCTCGGGCACCGAGGCCAGCTGCATCTCGTCGTGCCAGATCTGGTGCTGGGTCAGCGTCCAGTCCTTGCCGCCCCACTCGGCCGGCCAGTTCGGTACGGCCAGGCCGTTGGCGTTGAGGATCCGCTGGGTGGTGACGATGTCGTCGGGAAAGGTCGAATGGCCCAACCGGCTGCGCTCGCGGATGTCAGCGGGGATCTCGGTGGTGAAGAAGGTCCGCATTTCGTCGCGGAACGCTGCTTCCTCCGCGCTCAGTGCCAGTCTCACGTCGACCTCCCGGTTGGTTGGGTGAACTCACGGTTGATATGCACCCTAATCGCCACTTGCGCGGCAGTTCGGGGGAGGGCATACCGTGCGTTTTTGTACGCTGGACCTCATGAGACGGTGGGTCGTCGCGCTCGGTGTTCTGGTCTTGTCTCTCGTGTCGTGCTCGGCGGAGCCGGCGGAGAAGGCCAAGCCGGACGCGCCGGGGGCCACGCAAACGCCGGCCCCGCGGCCGGCCGCACACATCGGCCAGACGCTGGACCTGATGCGCATCGGCGGCCAGAAGATCGCCGTGACGTTGACGGAGGTCATCGCACCGGCGACCGTCCCGAACGGCTGGGGCGCGGCGGGCAAGACCTATCTCGCGACCAAGCTGCGGATCGAGAACGCCGGAAACACGACCATCGTCGGCAACAGCAACAGTGACGTCACGGTGGTGGGTTCCGACGACCAGAACTACCAGGCCGATTTCGCCACCGTGACCGAGTGCAAGGACTTCGCCTACGGCTGGTTCCTGATTCCCGCCGGGTCGTCGAACACCGGCTGCGTGGTCTTCGCGCTGCCTACCGGGGTGAGCGCCGCGAAGGTTCGCTATGCGCCGTCATCCGGCATCTCGCACGACGTCGGGGAGTGGCTGAACCCTTGACATCGCTGACGGCCGGCGCCGCAGCGGGGTTGCGCACAGTCCGGCATTGATCCACAGACCGGGCCGGATCGGTTGATGGGCGAGCCGATCGGACCGTGCCGGCACCTACCGTCGGCGCATGGCATCAGAACTACCCGGTGAGCGGCTGCAGCGTCGACTCGGCCTGCTGCCCGAACCTGACCGGGGCGAACACTCCGCCGCCGCCGGCGACGAGGCTGACCCGAATTCGTTGCTCCCGCGTTGGCTGCCTGACGGTGCAGCCGAGGCGGGCTGGCTTGCCAAAGTGCGGGCCGACCCGGGCCGAGCCGGTGCGATCGCCTTGGCGGTGATCGCCGCGGTGGCGGTGCTCATCACGGTGTTCACCGTGCTGCGTGATCAGCCTGCGCCGGTGCTCAGCGCCAAACTGCCACCGGTGGAAATGGTTTCGAGCGCCAGCCCGCGTCCCGACGAATCGGCTGCCAGCGCTGCGGCGCCGCCCGCCGAGCAGGTCGTGGTCAGCGTGGTCGGCCTGGTGCACAAACCGGGTCTGGCCACGTTGGCGCCCGGATCACGCATCGCCGATGCACTGACCGCGGCCGGCGGGGCCCTCGACGGTGCGGATACGGTCGGGTTGAACCTGGCCCGGCCCTTAGCCGATGGCGAACAGATCGTGGTCGGTCTGGCGCCGCCGGCGGGGCTGCCGGTGCTGGGCAGTTCGGTGGGTCCTGAGCCCAAACCCGGCGGTTCAGCGAGGCTCGACGAAGGAGAGGCGAAGCTGGGACCGCCGCACAGGCCGAGCGGTTCAGCGAGGCTCGACGAAGGAGAGGCGAAGCTGGGACCGCCGCACAGGCCGAGCGGTTCAGCGAGGCGCGACGGAGGAGAGGCGAAGCCGGGACCGCCGCATGAACCGGGCGAGCCGGTGAACCTCAACACCGCGACCGTCGAGCAGCTCGATGCCCTGCCCGGGGTGGGGCCGGTGACCGCGGCCGCCATCGTGGCCTGGCGCGACAGCCACGGGAAGTTCACCCGTGTCGATCAGCTCGGCGACGTCGATGGGATCGGTCCGGCGCGCCTGGAGAAGCTGCGTGCCCTGGTTCGTGTCTGAGGCGTGACGTCTCCAGCGACCGAACCCGCGCCGGGGGCCCGGCTCGACGTTCGACTGGTGCCGGCGGCGGTGGTCGGTTGGCTGGTCACGGCGGCCGGCATCCAGTGGCAGATCGGCGGCGTATTGGCCGTCCTGTGTGCCCTGCTGGGTGTGGCCGCCGGCGCGTTGTGCTGGTACGCCGGACGACTGCGGCAACCCGGTTGGCGGCTGATGGGCGCGGCGCTCGCCGCGGCATCGCTGGCGGGGGCGGGCTTCGGATGGGCCGTTGCGCTGCGTACCGCTTCCCTCGAGCAGCACCCGCTCACCGCGCTGTACGGCACGACCGCGGCGGTGACGGTCACCCCGAGCGAGAGCCCACTGCCGGCCGGCGCCCGGCGGGTGATGTTCCGGGCCACCTTGCAGCGCCTTGACGGCGGCGTCGCCTCGGGCCGGGTGGTGGTGTTCGCCTCCGGCGCCGAATTCGGCGAGGTGATGGTCGGCCAGTCGATGGCGTTCCGCGCCAAGGTCGGCCGCCCGGCCCGGCGTGATCTGTCGGTGGCGGTGCTCACGGCCACCGGCGCCGCGGCGCGCGGTCAGCCCGGCCCCGTCGCGCGGGCGGCACATCGGGTGCGGGCCCGGTTCGCGGCGGCGGCCGTGCGAGTACTGCCCGACGAGCAGGCCCGGATGCTGCCCGCATTGGTGCTCGGCGACACTTCGGCGATCTCGGTCGCCACCGGCCGAGACTTTCGGGCCGCGGGGCTGACGCATCTGATGGCGGTCTCCGGGGCCAATGTGACTATCGTCTGCGGCGCGGTGTTGTTCTCGGCGCGGCTGGTCGGGCCGCGGGTCGCCGCGGTGCTGGCCGGGATCTGCCTGGTGGCGTTCGTGATCGTCGTGCAGCCCACGGCCAGTGTGCTGCGGGCTGCGGTGATGGGAGCCATCGCACTGTTGGGTGTGCTCTCCGCGCGCAGCCGCCAGGCCGTACCGAGTCTGGCCGCCAGCGTGCTGGTGCTGTTGGCGTTGGCTCCGCACCTGGCTGTCGATGTCGGGTTCGCGCTGTCGGTGGTGGCCACCGCGGCGTTGGTGCTCATCGCGCCGATCTGGACGGCCCGGCTGGTGGCCCATGGGTGGCCTCGGTCGCTGGCCGCCGCGGTCTGCGTGGCGTGGGCGGCCAACCTGGTCACCGCGCCGTTGATCGCCGGTATCTCCGGGCGACTCAGCCTGGTCAGTACGGTCGCCAACCTGGCGGTGGCGGTGCTGGTCGCGCCGATCACCGTGCTGGGCACCGCGGCGGCGGTGGTGTGCGGGTGGTGGCCGGCGGGCGCCTACTTGTTGATCCGTTTCACCGGGCCGGAGTTGTGGTGGGTTTGCCACGTCGCGCGCTGGTGCGGCGCAATCCCCGCCGCGGTAGTTCCGGTGCCGGGGGGAGTGGCCGGGGCCGTCGGCGTCGGCGCCGCCGCAGTCCTGGTGGTGGTGTGTTGGCGGTGGCGGTGGTGCCGCCGGGTGCTGGCCGCGTCGGCGCTGTGCCTGCTGGCGTGGTCGGCGGCGCAGGTGCTGACCGCGTGGGCGGGTGTCGGCGCAGCGTGACACGATTGGCGGGTGAGCCAACCGGTTTCGCCACTGCATCTGATCCTCGGGGACGAGGAACTGCTGGTCGAACGAGCCGTTGGCCAGGTGCTTGCCGGGGTGCGGGCACAGGCCGGCAGCACCGATATCCCGGTGGACCGGTTGCGTGCCGGTGAGGTCGAGGCAGGCGAACTCGCGGAGCTGCTGAGCCCGTCGCTGTTCGCCGACGAACGGGTGGTGGTGCTTGAGGCCGCGGCCGAAGCCGGCAAGGAGGCCGTGGCGCTGATCGCCGCCACGGCCGAGGACGTCCCGCCGGGCACCGTGCTGGTGGTGGTGCATACGGGTGCGGGGCGGGCCAAGGCGCTGGCCGGGCAGTTGCGGGAACTCGGCGCCCAGGTGCATGCCTGTGCCCGCATCACCAAGGCCTCCGAACGTGCCGACTTCGTCCGGGCCGAGTTCCGCGGGCTCAAGGTCCGTGTCGACGACGACACCGTGACGGCGCTGCTCGACGCGGTGGGCTCTGACATCCGCGAACTGGCCGCGGCCTGTTCACAGCTGGTCGCGGACACCGGTGGGCACGTCGACGCCATCGCGGTGCGCCGCTATCACAGCGGGAAAGCCGAGGTGAAAGGGTTCGACGTCGCCGATCGGGCCGTCGTCGGCGATGTCGCCGGTGCCACCGAGGCGCTGCGCTGGGCGATGCTTCGTGGCGAACCGCACGTGGTGCTGGCCGACGCCCTGGCCGAGGCGATCCACACCATCGCCCGGGTGAGGTCGAAGTCGGGTGATCCCTACCGGCTGGCCGGTGAATTGGGCATGCCGCCCTGGCGGGTGCAGAAGGCGCAGAAGCAGGCCCGGTTCTGGTCGCCGGGCACGATGGCGGCCGCGGTGCGGTTGGTGGCCGCCCTCAACGCCGACGTCAAAGGCGCCGCTGCCGACGCCGACTACGCATTGGAGGCCGCGGTCCGCGGGGTTGCCGAGTTGGCCGACCGCTGATTCCAGGCAAGACGAAGGCCCCTGTTCCCAGTTGAATCAGGGGCCTGCGTTTGCGGGCAATCCGCTAGGTCAGAGCTGGTTGAGCGCCTTCGCCAGCGCCGACTTCTTGTTGGCGGCCTGGTTCTTGTGGATGACGCCCTTGCTGGCGGCCTTGTCCAGCTTGCGGCTGGTCGAGACCAACAGCACGCCGGCCTTGTCCTTATCGCCGGCTGCGGCGGCCTCACGGAAGGCACGGATCGCGGTGCGCACCGCCGACTTCACCGACTGGTTGCGCAGCCGGGCTTGCTCGTTGGTCCGGTTGCGCTTCACCTGCGACTTGATGTTGGCCACGGAGTATTTCCTTCGCAAAAGCTTGAGTTGGGTTTGCCTCCCGACACGGGAGCAACAGCTGTTCAGGGTACCAGCTGGTTCGGTAACTCCCCAACTCGCCTCAGCTGCGGGCGCTTACCTCGACGCGATGCAGGTCGTCGCCGAGTTCGATCGGCCCGTCGAACTCCGCGGCGGCCCGCGCCCGCCACTGCTCTTCCTGTCCGGGCGCGATGGCGGGCACGTAGTGGGTCAACACCAGAATGCCCGCCCCGGCCCGTTTGGCGGTCGCGGCAGCCTGGGCCACCGAGGAGTGGTAGTCGCAGATGTCGCGGATCCGCTGCTGGGGCAGCAACTCGATGAGGTCGTGGCGGATGACGGTGTGCACCAGCGCGCCGGCACCGGCCGCCAGCTCGTCGAGGCTGTCGCAGGGCACGGTGTCGCCCGCCATCACCACCGAGGCGGTCCCGCTGTCGTCGGAGTGCTCGATCCGGAATCCGATGGTCGGCGTCACCGGCCGGTGGTCGGTGGGCGCCACAGTGATCCGCACCCCGTCGCGATCCCAGACCTGGCCCGTGGTGTATTCCTGCACGTCGACCGGGGGAGGGGAGGTCAGATCGTCGTGGTGGGCAATGCGGTAGCCGATGTCGCGACCGAAGGCGCGCAGGGTTGCCTCCACCACCTCGGCGGTGCCCGGTGGTCCGATGATGGGCAACGGCGGGGCGTCGGGAGTGAAGGTGGTGACCCAGCGGGTGATCAGCAGATCGCCCAGGTCGGCGATGTGATCGCTGTGCAGATGGGTCAGCAGCAGCGCCGACAGGGTGCTGGCCGAGCCGCCCGCCGCTGCCAACCGCTGCAGCACCCCCCGTCCGCAGTCGACCAGCAGTTGCTGGCCCCCGGCCCGGATCAGGGTTGACGGGCCGGCGCGGTTCGGGTCGGGGATCGGGCTTCCGGTGCCCAGCAGGGTGATCTCGATCGTCATGCCGTCACATATGCCACAGATGGCGCTCGTGCGCTATGCGATCGGTCGAGTTTCCCTTATCGCCACCCCGGACCGCGCGAAATGGCCTAGCCTGGTGTGAGGCAGCTCACTGCGGCGGGAGGCTTCAATGCGGATCGCGGATGTATTGCGGAACAAGGGTGCGGCGGTGGTCACCATCCATCCGGATGCCACCGTCATGGAGTTTCTGGCGGGCTTGGCCGAACACAACATCGGCGCCATGGTGGTGATCGGACGTGAGGGCCTGGAAGGGGTGGCCTCCGAGCGTGACGTGGTACGCCAGTTGCACGTCCACGGTGCCAGTCTGCTGGCCCGCCCGGTGTCGTCCATCATGTCCCGGCTGGTGGCGACCTGCACCAAGACGGACTCCGCCGACGACGTCAGCATGCTGATGACCGAGCGCCGTGCCCGTCATATACCGGTGCTCGAAAACGGCCGATTGGCCGGGATTGTGAGCATCGGCGACGTCGTCAAGTCCCGGATGGAGGAGCTGCAGGCCGAACACGAGCAACTACGGGACTACATCGCCCAGGGCTAGCAGATCAGCCCGGCCGGCCCCCGTCAGCTCCACGCGTAGTCGCTGCGCAACCGGGCAGCCACCACCTCGAACACCGAGCGCTCCAGGATGGCGCCTTCGCGCCGGATCGATTCCTCGGGCACGTCGAGCACCCGGTCGAGACGCACCCAGCTCACCCGGTGAGTGTCGTCCCAGCTGCCCGCGCCGATACCGACCCAGTTCACGTCCTCGGCATGGCGCTGCCTGCTGGACAACATCAGGCCCAGCAGCACGTCGCGGTCGCGGCCGACGACCAGCACCGGCCGGTCTTCTCCTTGTTCGGGCCCCTGGCCCGCAATGTCCTCATAGACCACCCAGGTCCAGACGATCTCGCCTGGGTCGGCGCGGCCGTTGAGATCGGGGGCGTAGACGAGCCGGCGTGCCCGGTGCGCGGTGGGCACACTGCTGTCGGTCACCGGGCGTCCGGCGGCGATCTCCGTCGGCGGCTCCGCTGTCGCACCGCCGAGCAACTCCAGGCTGATCTTGATGCCCTGCTCGATGCCGCGCTGGATGCGCTGCTGCACCAGCGGTGCCTGCTCAAGTTGGCGGATGAACCGTGGGGCTTCGTTGAACACCAGGTTCTCCGCGAATCGCTGCACCGATTCCCATGGGCTCTTCCGCAGGGAAGCCATCCTCGCAGCATAGGCGAAACCCGGTTCGCGTTGGCGCCGCTGGTCTGGCAGGCGACAGTGCCTGGGAAGACGCCGCCAACTTCTTCCAGGCCGGCATGGCCGACATCGGTGGTTACGTCGCCATTGACCTGTAATTGCGCTTCGGAAGCGCAAACCCCGGAGATGGGTCTCCGGGGGTTTGGGTTTCGTTTTGACGCCTCCGCCTCGCTACCCTGACTAGGCAGTAGGCACCACCGCCCCCCGTTCACCAGGAGATTCCCATCAGCAGTTTCGCCGACCAGACCTTCACCGCGCCGGCGCAGATACGGAACTTCTGCATCATCGCCCACATCGACCATGGCAAGTCCACCTTGGCCGACCGGATGCTGCAGCTCACCGGCGTCGTCGACGACCGATCGATGCGGGCCCAATACCTGGACCGGATGGACATCGAGCGGGAGCGCGGCATCACCATCAAGGCGCAGAACGTTCGGCTGCCCTGGACGGTCAAGGACTCCCCGGAGCGGAGCGCGGGTAACGGGCCTGCGGCCGGCGACTACGTGCTGCATCTGATCGACACGCCCGGTCACGTCGACTTCACCTACGAGGTGTCGCGTGCGCTGGAGGCCTGTGAGGGCGCGATTCTGCTGGTCGATGCCGCCCAGGGCATCGAGGCCCAGACGCTGGCCAACCTGTACCTGGCGCTGGACCGCGAGCTGACCATCATTCCGGTGCTCAACAAGATCGACCTGCCCGCGGCCGACCCGGAGCGTTACGCCGCGGAACTGGCCCACATCATCGGGTGCGAGCCCGAAGACGTGCTGAAGGTTTCCGGCAAGACCGGCGAAGGCGTGGCCGAGCTGCTCGACGAAGTGGTGAGGCAGGTGCCGGCGCCCACCGGCAACGCCGACGCGCCCGCGCGGGCGATGATCTTCGACTCCGTCTACGACATCTACCGCGGCGTGGTCACCTACGTGCGCGTTGTCGACGGCAAGATCACCCCACGCGAGAAGATCGCCATGATGTCCACCGGCGCCACCCACGAGCTGCTCGAGGTCGGGATCGTCTCCCCGGAACCCAAGGCCGCCAAGGGGCTTGGCGTCGGCGAGGTGGGCTACCTGATCACCGGCGTGAAGGACGTGCGCCAATCCAAGGTGGGTGACACCGTCACCTCCGCACGCAATGGCGCCACGGAGGCGCTGACCGGCTACCGCGAGCCCAAGCCGATGGTCTATTCCGGGCTGTACCCGGTGGACGGATCGGACTACCCGAACCTGCGCGAGGCGCTGGACAAACTGCAGCTCAACGACGCAGCTCTGACCTACGAGCCGGAAACGTCGGTGGCGCTGGGCTTCGGTTTCCGCTGCGGCTTCCTGGGCTTGCTGCACATGGAGATCACCCGCGAGCGGCTGGAACGCGAGTTCAACCTCGACCTGATCTCCACCGCACCCAACGTCGTCTACCGGGTGATCGCCGAGGACAACTCCGAGATCACCGTCACCAACCCGTCGGACTGGCCGGAAGGCAAGATCCGCACCGTTTACGAGCCCGTGGTCAAGACCACCGTGATCGCTCCGAGCGAGTTCGTCGGCACCATTATGGAGCTGTGTCAGTCTCGCCGTGGGGAGCTCGGCGGTATGGACTACCTGTCACCGGAACGCGTTGAGCTGCGTTACACGATGCCGTTGGGCGAGATCATCTTTGACTTCTTCGACTCGCTGAAGTCTCGCACTCGCGGCTACGCCAGCCTGGACTACGAGGAGGCCGGTGAGCAGGAGGCCGACTTGGTCAAGGTCGACATCCTGTTGCAGGGTGAGGCGGTGGACGCGTTCAGTGCGATCGTCCACAAGGATTCGGCTTCGGCCTACGGCAACAAGATGACCACCAAGCTCAAGGAGCTGATTCCGCGCCAGCAGTTCGAAGTGCCGGTGCAGGCCGCGATCGGCTCGAGAATCATTGCCCGCGAAAACATCCGGGCCATCCGCAAGGATGTGTTGTCCAAGTGCTACGGCGGTGACATCACCCGTAAGCGCAAGCTGCTGGAAAAGCAGAAAGAGGGCAAGAAGCGGATGAAGACCATCGGCCGGGTGGACGTGCCGCAAGAGGCGTTTGTTGCGGCACTGTCCACCGACGGCGGAGGCGGCGCCGGATCCGGCGGGGAACGAGCCAAGAAGTAGTGGCCTCCCGGGCAAGCATTATCGCGGCGGGTGCGGTGGCGGTCGTGCTGCTGGCCAGCGGGTGCACCACGGTGGTCGCCGGAACCGTCCGGCCTGCACCGGGATTGGCGCCCACGCCCGTGACCGGGATGGCGGTCCGGCAGGTGTTGCTCGACGACTCCGACCTGTCGAAGCTGACCGGCCAGCCCTTTCGCAGTGACCCCTCGATCCCGCCGCGGTTCGGCGGCCTCGACGAGCTACCCGACGCGTGGGAGTCGGCTGAACCGGAAGACTGCGTCGGCGCAGCGGTGGGTGGTCAGCGCAGCGTCTACAGCGTCGCCAAGGTGCGCGACGCTGCCCATGAGTTCTGGGACAGCTCCAGTGAGGCTGACTCGCCGCTGACCGGGGTGGGCGAGGCGGTGATCGCACTGGACAGTGCCGCAGATGCCGACGCGCTCTTTGAGAGGTTCGCACAGCAGTGGGGCAGCTGTGACGGCGTGGTGGTGACTCGTGACAGCGGGGAGGACAGTGAGGCCAGCGGCGAGGTCGCCGATGTCTCCAACCAGGACGCGATACTGGTGGCCACAGTGCGAACAAGCGTGGACGGCGAAGCCGGACTGCTGGTTTCGCGGGCTCTCGCGGCGCGGGTGAACTGTGTCGTCGACGTCGACGTGTTCTGGTTCATCGAGGATGATGACCACTCCGGCGCTCCGCCCGCCGGTGACACCACGGCCGCCGAGCTGGCCCGGGCGATGCTGGACAAGGTCCGCGCGCTGAGCGGGTGACCCGCGCCGAGCAGACACAAAATCACCGAAAACGCCCGAATTTTGGGCGATTCTGCGTCTGCTCGCGCAACAGGACGAGCCCTACATCGGGGCGTTCGCGGGCTGGAAACCTCCGGTGGAGTCGGCTTCCTCCTCGGCCCGAATCACGTGGACGACGGCGTTGATCAGGGCCAGGTGAGTGAATGCCTGCGGGAAGTTGCCCAAGTGCCGGCCGGTGCGGGGCTCGATCTCCTCGGCGTAGAGGTGCAACGGGCTGGCGAACGAGAGCAGCCGCTCACACAGATGCTTTGCCCGGCTGACCTCGCCGATCTCCACCAACGCCGACACCAGCCAGAACGAGCAGATGGTGAAGGTGCCCTCGGCGCCAGACAGTCCGTCGTCGGTCTCCTCGGTGCGATAGCGCAGCACCAGACCGTCCTCGGTGAGTTCTTCTGCGATCGCCATGACGGTGGCCCGCACCCGCGGGTCGTCGGCCGGCAGGAACCGGGTGAGCACCACCAGCAGCAACGATGCGTCCAGCGCCGTGCTTCCGTAGGTCTGGGTCAGCACACCGCGGGAATCCACCCCGCTGGCCAACACGTCAGCCTTGATCTCCTCGGCGATGGCCCGCCACTGCCTGGCGTAGGACACCTCGCCCTGCAGCTCGGCCAGCTTGGACCCGCGGTCCAGCGCGACCCAGCACATCACCTTCGATGATGTGAAGTGCTGCGGTTCGCCGCGCACCTCCCAGATGCCCCGGTCGGGTTCGCGCCAATGCTTGATCGCCTCTTCCACCTGGCGTTTCAGCACCGGCCACAGCGTCTCCGGGATCTGCTCGCGGGACTTGGCGTGCAGGTAGACCGAGTCCAGCATGGTGCCCCAGATGTCATGCTGCTGCTGGTTGTAGGCGCCATTGCCGATCCGCACCGGACGGGCGTTGTCGTAGCCGGACAGGTGATCCAGCTCCTGCTCGACCAGTTCATGCTCCCCGCCGACGCCATACATCACCTGCAATGGGTGTTGCTGCCCGTTGTTGACGCCGGAGACATCGGCGATGAACGAGAAGAAGTCGTCGGCCTCGCGGTCCAGCCCCAGTGTGTACAGACCCCATAGGGTGAACGCGGAGTCCCGCACCCAGCTGTACCGGTAATCCCAATTCCGTTCGCCCTGAGGCGTTTCCGGCAGCGACGTGGTGGGAGCGGCCAGCAGTGCCCCGGTCGGTGAATAGGTCAGGCCCTTGAGTGTCAGCGCGCTGCGCTGTAGGTACGAGCGCCACGGATGGTCGGGGAAGTTTCCGATGTTGATCCATTGCCGCCAGCATTCGGTGGTGTTCCACATCTTGTCGGCGGCTTCGGCATAGCTTTGCGGCGCAGGGTGTTTCGACCAGCTCAAGGCCACGAAGACGTCGTCGCCCTCGGTCAGCCGGGTGCGGGCCCGGGCTTCCCGGCCCTCCAGTCCCAGCCGCAGATTCGTCGTCAGTCGCAGCGTCGGGTGGGCGTCCGGATTCTGCCGGGCCCGCGCGATCGCCTCGCCGTAGGCGTTGGCCGAGTACTCCCACGTGGCGCTGGTGCGGTGATAGTCGAAGGCCGGCTCGCAGCTCATAGTCAGCTCGGCAGTGCCGCTGACGCAACGCACTGTGCGCAGCAGGATGTGCTCGGCATCCCAGTCGGTGGGGGTGCGCCGGTGAGTCTGCGACCGCGCCTCGATGTCGTGCCATTTACCCATCACCAGCGCGTCCCGCACGATGAGCCAGCCGGTGTGGGTCTGCCAGGTGGTCTCCATGATCGGGCTGCCGGGCAGGTAGCGCCGGGCCGCGGGCACCGACACTCCGTAAGGCCCGAGCCGAAAATGGCCGGCGCTGCGGTCCAGGAGGGCGCCGAAGACGCTGGGGGAGTCCGGGCGCGGCAGGCACATCCACTCCACCGAGCCCGCCGCCGAGATCAGGCAGGTGTTCTCGCAGTCCGACAGAAATGCGTAGTCGGCGATCGGGGGAAACGGGTTGCGGACCTGACTCGGTGTCGCCGCATACGGCACCGGAGCGGTCGCAGACAGGGGCGGTGGCGGCGGAGCCTCAACGTTGGTGTCTCCGACGGGCGCGGTGACTTCCGGTGCGGTCTTGGCGGGTGCATCGCCCGGCGGGGTGTGCAGGTCCATGCCGTCATCATCGCTGGCGGCATGCCGCACGTCTACCCGGATCGTGGCTTCGCCCGGCTTCGCCGCGCTTGCGATCGCCGCTGTGTCGATGGCGGCGATCCGCTTCGCCCGGCTTCGCCGCGCTTGCGATCGCCGCTAGAGTCATGGGGGTGGTGGGCTTCCTGAGCTGGTGGGACGGTGTTGAGCTGTGGCTGTCTGGCCTGGGCTTCGTAGTGCAGACCGCGGTGGTGATGCCGGTGGTGTTGTTGCTGGCCTACGGACTGGCCTCGGTGCTGGACGCGGCGCTGGGAGAGGGAATTCGCGTGCAGGAGCGTGTTCGGCACGATCGTGAGGATGGGGACCGCTGATGCCTCGTTCGCAGGTGACGTTGGTGCTGGTCGGCCTGATCTTGCTGGTGATCGTCAGCTGGCTGCTGACGCGTTAGACCCGCCGAACCCGGGCCAGGGGCTGCCCGCACCGGCCTCTGTTATGCTTCCCCGCATGTTCGCAGCGACCGGTGACCGGCAGCGCCAGTTTTTGGCGTTTCCGAAGCTCGCCGTGATCACTTCCGCTGTGGCCGACCTGCACTGTTGTCGCTGATACCGCACCCGTCGGCGTACCGGTGTCGTCATTTTTGACGCACGTTCTGGATAATCGAACGCCTTTCGCGATCCGACGGACAAGCATTTTTGCCGACGTCTAAACGGATTCGCCCGGAAAGGTCATCAATGCCCAATACCATCGCGCGCAGCATCGCGCTGGCGCTGGCCGCCGCCATGGCAGTCACCACGCTCGCCGGATGCGGCGGCGGACCCAGCGATGTCGTCGGAGGCGGCGACCGCTCCGAAGCGCACAACACCCTGACGCTGGTGGCCTACGCGGTTCCCGAACCCGGTTGGAGCAAGGTGATCCCGGCCTTCTACAACACCGAGGCGGGCGCCGACGTCCAGGTCGTCACCTCCTATGGCGCATCGGGTGATCAGTCTCGCGGGGTCGCCAGCGGCAAACCCGCTGACATCGTGAACTTCTCGGTGGAGCCCGACGTCACCCGATTGGTGAAGGCCGGCAAGGTCGCCGAGGACTGGAACGCCGATGTCACCAGGGGCATCCCGTTCGGCTCGGTGGTGACCTTGGTGGTCCGGCAGGGAAATCCCAAGCACATCAACGGTTGGGATGACCTGCTGCGGCCCGGAGTCGAGGTGATCAGCCCGAGCCCGCTGAGTTCCGGATCGGCCAAGTGGAATCTGCTGGCCCCGTACGCGGTCAAGAGCGAGGGCGGCAAGAACCCGCAGGCCGGCCTGGACTTTATCGAGCAGCTGGTCAGTGACCACTTCAAGCTCCGCCCGGGCTCGGGACGCGAGGCCACCGACGTGTTCCTGCAGGGCAGCGGCGACGTGCTGATCAGCTACGAGAATGAGGCGATCGCGATCGAGCGCAAGGGCAAGCCGGTGGAGCACGTCAATCCGTCGCAGACCTTCAAGATCGAAAACCCGTTGGCCGTGGTGACGTCCAGTCGGCACCTGGACACCGTCACCGCTTTCAAGAATTTCCAGTACACGGCGGCGGCGCAACGCCTCTGGGCCGAAGCCGGGTTCCGTCCGGCCGACCCGAGCATTGCCGAGGAATTCCGCCACGCGTTCCCCGACCCCGACAAGTTGTGGACGGTCGCCGACCTCGGCGGGTGGGACGTTGTCGACAACTCGCTCTTCGACAAGTCGAGCGGCGCCATCACCAAGATCTACACCCGGGTCACCGGATGAGCGCGCCAGTGGTCACCGAGGCGACTCGGCCCGGCGGCGGTGACGCCCACTCCGGTTTCCGGCGGGAAAGGCCCACCCTGCGTGTCGGTGTCGCCGCGGTATGGCTGTCGCTGATCGTGCTGGCGCCGCTGGCCGCGATCGCGTGGCAGGCAGGCGGCGGCGGATGGCGGGCGTTCCAGTTGGCGGTCACCTCGCATGCTGCATTGCAGTCGTTCCGGGTGACGCTGACGATCGCGGCCGGGGTCACCGTGCTCAACCTGGTGTTCGGTCTGTTGATCGCGTGGGTATTGGTGCGCGACGACTTCTTTGGCAAGCGCTTCATCGATGTGATCATCGACTTGCCGTTCGCGCTGCCCACCATCGTCGCCAGCCTGGTGATGCTGGCGCTTTACGGGCCGGCCAGTCCGGTGGGCATTCATCTGCAACACACCGCGTGGGGCGTCGGCCTGGCACTGGCGTTCGTCACGCTGCCCTTCGTGGTGCGGTCCGTGCAACCGGTGCTGTTGGAGATCGATCGGGAGGTCGAGGAAGCGGCGGCGTCGCTGGGTGCCTCCGGGCTGACCATCTTCCGCGCCGTGGTGCTGCCGGCCCTGACGCCGGCGCTGTTGACGGGGGCGGGGCTGGCGTTCTCCCGGGCGATCGGCGAGTTCGGATCGGTGGTGTTGATCGGTGGTGCGGTGCCTGGCAAGACCGAGGTTTCCTCGCAGTGGATCCGCACGCTGATCGAGAACGACGACCGCACCGGTGCGGCGGCGATCTCGTTGGTGTTGCTGGGGATTTCGTTCCTGGTGCTGCTCGCGCTGCGGGTGCTGGGGTCGCGAGTGAGCAAGCGGCAGGAGAGGTCCTGATATGACGTCGACACGGAAGTTCCGCTATCTGTTCCGCTTTTTGGCGGTGGCCTATATCGGCCTGCTACTGATCGTGCCGGTGTCCTTGATCCTGTGGCGCAGCTTCGAGCCCGGGCTGGGACAGTTCTTCGACTACATCTCCACCCCGGCCGCCATCTCGGCGCTGCAGCTGTCAGTGCTGGTGGTGGCGATCGTGGTGCCGCTGAACGTCATATTCGGTATCCCGACGGCATTGGTATTGGCACGCAACAAGTTCCGCGGCAAGGGCGTGCTCCAAGCGGTGATCGACCTGCCCTTCGCGGTCTCTCCGGTGATCGTCGGTGTGGCGCTGGTGGTGCTGTGGGGATCTGCGGGCTTGCTGGGCTTCGTCGAGAACGACTGGGGCTTCAAGATCATCTTCGGTCTACCCGGCATCGTGCTGGCCAGCATCTTTGTCACGCTGCCGTTCGTGATCCGGGAAGTCGAACCGGTGCTGCACGAACTGGGCACCGATATGGAAGAAGCGTCGGCCACGCTGGGTTCGAGCTGGTGGCAGACGTTCTGGCGGATCACGCTGCCGTCGATCCGTTGGGGGCTGACGTACGGGATCGTGCTGACGGTGGCACGCACCCTGGGCGAGTACGGCGCGGTGTTGATCGTGTCGTCGAATCTGCCCGGAAAGTCTCAGACGCTGACATTGCTGGTGTCTGATCGCTACAACCGCGGCGCCGAATACGGCGCTTACGCCTTGTCCACGCTGTTGATGACAGTGTCGGTGTTGGTCTTGATCGTTCAGGTGGTGCTCGACGTGCGGGCCGGAAAGGGAGACAAATGAGCAACGCAATTACGGTGCGCGGGGCGAACAAGCGCTACGGCGACTTCGTCGCCTTGGATAACGTCGACTTCGCGGTCCCGTCCGGTTCGCTGACGGCGCTGCTCGGCCCCAGCGGCTCGGGCAAGTCGACTCTGCTGCGGGCCATCGCCGGCCTGGACCACCCGGACAGCGGAACAGTCACCATCAACGGGGTCGACGTCACCGGGGTGCCGCCGCAGCGGCGCGGCATCGGATTCGTCTTCCAGCACTACGCGGCGTTCAAGCACATGACTGTGCGGGACAACGTGGCGTTCGGGCTCAAGATCCGCAAGCGGCCCAAGGCTGAAATCAAGGAGAAGGTAGATAACCTGCTGGAAGTGGTGGGGCTCAGCGGTTTTCAGACCCGCTACCCCAACCAGCTGTCCGGCGGTCAGCGTCAGCGGATGGCCCTGGCACGGGCTCTTGCGGTGGATCCGCAGGTGCTGCTGCTCGACGAGCCGTTCGGGGCGCTGGACGCCAAGGTCCGGGAAGATCTGCGGGCCTGGCTTCGTCGCCTGCACGACGAGGTGCACGTCACCACGGTGCTGGTCACTCACGACCAGGCCGAGGCGCTGGACGTCGCGGACCGGATCGCCGTGCTGAATCAGGGCCGCATCGAGCAGCTCGGCACCCCGACCGAGGTCTACGACGCTCCGGAGAACGCGTTCGTCATGTCGTTCTTGGGCGCGGTGTCCTCGCTCAACGGAGCCTTGGTGCGTCCGCACGACATCCGGGTCGGCCGCACCCCCGACATGGCGGTGTCCACGGTAACGGTGGACGGCGCAGACGGGGTCGGGGTGCTGCGTGCCACCGTTGACCGGGTGGTGGCGCTGGGCTTCGAGGTGCGGGTCGAGCTCACCAATGCCGCCACCGGAGTGCCGTTCACCGCCCAGATCACTCGCGGGGACGCCGAAGCGCTCGCGCTGGCCGAGGGGGACACCGTCTACGTACGGGCCACCCGGGTGCCGCCGTTGCGTGATGTGGCGGCGGTAGGTGCGGCGGTACCGGCGTCGGGGTAATAACCCTGCGCCGGACTACCGGCACGAGCTAGCAGACGTCCCGCAGATAGCGGTGCGTCTTGATGAGCTGGTTGACGTACGCGTGCGCCGCAGCGGTGTCCATGTCGCCGGCGCTGGCCACGATGGCGTGCAGCGCGGCGTTCTTGGTTGTTGGCGGACCGTCGTCCGTCAGGCGGCGGCCCGTGCCGTCATGACGTCTTCGACGCGGTCCAACACGGTCGCGGCCACCAGGCGGTGCGCGCCGAGCGGCTCGGCCATCGCGATCCCCGCCTGTGCGGCGTAGGCGGCGACCCGGTCGGTGATTCTGCCATGGGCCAGGAACCACGGAGCGATCATCAGCTTGGTGGCACCGCGTGCGCGCAGGCGTTCGACGGCTTCCGGCACAGACGGCTGGGGGCCCTCGGTGGCGAAGGCGAATTCCACTCCCGCCCAACGTGTTCCGCGAGACAGCGGGGCCGTGATCATGGCGGTCTGCGCGTTGGCTGCGGCATGGGAGGATCCCACCGCGACCACCACCACACCCAGCTCCGGATCGAACCGCGAGGCGCCGGCGCTCGACAGGCGTTCACCGAGAACCTGCACCAGACGGCTGTCCTGGCCCAGCGTCGCAGCGACTCGCACCTCAACGCCGGACTCCGCGATCATCGCCGGAATATCGATGCGGGCGTGGTAGGCACTGGCCAACAGCAACGGGGCCACGATGGTGTCGCCGCCGTCACCGGCAGCGGTCTCGCGCAGCACGTCGGGCAGGTTCGGGGTGCTGTGCTCGCAGAACGCCACCCGTACGGCGTATTCGGGCGCCACCCGGCGCAGATGCCCGGCGATCGCACAGGTGTTGGCCGCCGAGCGCGGATCCCGGCTGCCGTGTGCGGTCAGCACCAGCGTGGTGGTCACGAGGCGTGAAGCCCGCATTCGGTTTTGGCCAGACCTGCCCAGCGTCCGCTGCGCGGGTCGGCGCCGGCCGCAGGCTTGATCGTGCACGGCGCGCAGCCGATCGACGGGTAGCCCTCATCGATCAGCGGGTTCACCAGCACGTTGTTGGCGACGATGTAGGCATCCATCTCCTCATCGGTCCACGCGGCGAGCGGGTTGATCTTCACCAGGCCGAACTGGTCGTCGAAGCTGATCAGCGGTGCATTGGCACGCGTCGGCGCCTCCACCCGGCGCAGCCCGGTGACCCACGCCGAGTAGTCGCTCAGCGTGCGGGACAGCGGCTCGACCTTACGCAGCCGGCAACACAGCGCCGGATTGGATCCGAACAGGTCCTTGCCGTGGGCCGCGTCCTGCTCCGCCACGGTCTGCTCCGGGGTGACGTTGACCAACGCGATGTCGTACATCGCCTGCACCGCGTCGCGGGTGCCGATGGTCTCGGCGAAGTGATAGCCGGTGTCGAGGAACAGCACCGGAACGCCCGCGCGGACCTTGGCCGCCAGATCCACCAGCACCGCGTCGGCCATGTTGGAGGCGACCACGTAGTTGCACGAGGAGGCGGGTCCTCCTGAAGCGTCGAGCCCGTTCACCCCGCCGAAGTTCGCATCCGTCCACTCCAGCAGCTCGGTGGCGCTGGCGCCGTCGAGCTCGGCCGCACCCTTGGCGGCCAGCTCACGCAACTCCGCTTCGCTGTGCGGTCTCATCGGCTCCACTCCTCAGCTTCGCTTCGCTCAGCATCGTCGCCGGAGCGCCTCATCGCAGATCGTCTTCTTCGGCACGCACCGCCCACTGGGCGAAACGCTCACCGGCGCTGCGCTGTTTGATGAAGTTGCGGATGACCCGCTCGATGTAGTCGCCGAGTTCGTCGCTGTAGACCTTGTGCTGGCGAAGCTTGCGGCCGAACCCGCTGTCGGCGCCCAGGCTGCCGCCGAGGTGCACCTGAAAGCCGGGGACCGAATTGCCCTCGCCGTCGTCGATCATCTGGCCCTTGAACCCGATGTCGGCCACCTGGATACGAGCGCACGAGTTCGGGCACCCGTTGATGTTGACCGTCACCGGCACGTCCAGCACGGCGTTGAGGTCGTCGAGTCGTTGCTCGAGTTCGGGAACCAGGCTCTGGGCCCGCACCCGGGTCTCGACGAACGACAGCTTGCAGAACTCCAGCCCGGTGCAGGCCATCAGATTGCGCCGCCACGGCGACGGGTTGGCCGGCAGACCCAGCTCATCCAGTCCGGCGAGCAGGCCATCGAGCTTCTCGTCGGGGACGTCGAGGATGATCAGCTTTTGGTGCGTGGTGAACCGCGCGCGGTCGGTGCCGACCTGTTCCATCAGCTCGGCCACCTTGACCAGTATCTGGCCGTTGACCCGTCCGGAGATCGGTGCCACCCCGACCGCGTTGAGGCCGTTGCGGGTCTTCTGCACGCCGACGTGGTCGATGGGGGCGGTGGGCTGCGCGGGCGCCGGGCCGTCGATCAGCGGGCGCTTGAGGTACTCGGTTTCGAGAACTTCTCTGAATTTTTCCGGTCCCCAGTCCTTGACCAGGAACTTCAGCCGGGCCTTGGAACGCAGCCGGCGGTAGCCGTAGTCGCGGTACAAGCTGGTGACGGCTTCCCAGACGTCGGGCACCTCGTCCAGCGGCACCCAGGCACCCAGTCGCTGAGCCAGCATCGGGTTGGTCGACAGTCCGCCGCCGACCCACAGGTCCAAGCCGGGGCCGTGCTCGGGGTGGTTGACCCCGATGAAGGAGATGTCGTTGACCTCGTGGGCGACGTCCTGCAGGCCCGAGACGGCGGTCTTGAACTTGCGCGGCAGGTTGGCGAATTCCGGGTTGCCGATGTAGCGGCGGATGATCTCGTCGAGGGCGGGCGAGGGGTCGAGCACCTCGTCGAGGGACTCACCGGCCAGCGGGGAACCGAGCATGGCGCGCGGGCAGTCGCCGCAGGCCTCGATGGTCTGCAGGCCAACTGCGGCCAGCCGGTCCCAGATCTCCGGCACCTTCTCGATCTCGATCCAGTGGTACTGCACGTTCTGGCGGTCGGAGATGTCGGCGGTGTTGCGGGCGAAGTCCACGGAGATCTGACCCAGCGTCCGCATGGCGGCGGCCGACAGTGCCTTGCCGTCGCAGCGCACCCGCATCATGAAGTACTTGGCCTCCAGCAGATCGGCGTTCTCGTCGCCGGTGAAGGTGCCGTCGTAGCCCTGCTCGCGCTGGGTGTAGAGGCCCATCCAGCGGAAACGCCCGCGCAGGTCATCTTTGGTGATGGCGTCGAAGCCCTCCTTGGAATACACATCCAAGATCCGGGCCTGCACGTTCAGTGCGGGGTCTTCCTGCTTGAACTGCTCGTTGGGGTTGACCGGTTCGGTCTCGCCGAGCGCCCACTGGGCCTCGCTGCGCTTGGGCCTGCTCGGGGGAGCAGTAGGAGTGGCGGTCATCGAATCTCCTTCAATGAGGAGCCGGCGGGATTGAGCGCGGTTCACCGGCGACTGTCTCCGGCGGCGGCGCAGATCCGGCGGCCAGCTGGAAAGTACAGGTGGGCGGTTCTACGACATCAAGGCAGACAGCGACAGCTGCAAACACGCTTGAAATCGATATGCCGCCGAGCCACCAAGGCAACCCCGGATGCGGTGCAGTAGGCGGCGGTCACACGGCCGATTATGCCATGGATGCCAAAAATCTTCCTTACCGGCGCAAAGTTGTGATCAGCGTGAGCAAAACTCATCTGGGGCTCGACGCTACGGCGGTCGGGCCGGGGGAGCGGATCGGAGCGGCGCGGGGGCGATGCACCTCGTACTGAGCCACCGTGGACAGGCGGTCGATCGGAAGGCGGGTGGGATAGGTGAGTGTCGATTTCGGATGGGAATCGGAGTGGGAACCATTGCCGGCGGCCGACCCGCCACCAGGCCCGAGCGGCCTTTCCCGGCTGCGTCGCTGGCTGGCCGTGGCGACGCTGGCGGCCACCGTCGGTTGCGGCGGATGGCTGGCCGTCCAGCACTACCAAACCCACGTCGCCGGTGAGCAGGCCCTGGCGGCTGCCGAGGCATATGTCTTGCGGCTGAGCAATATCGACGCCGACAACATCGATCGCAATTTCGCCGAGATCACCGACGGATCGACCGGCCAGTTCCGGACCATGCACACCCGTTCCAGCGTGAGGTTGCGTCAGCAACTGATCGACAACCGGGCGACGGCGCGCGGACACGTCGCCGAGGCGGTGCTCAAATCCGCCGACCGCAACCACGCCGTGGTGGTGCTGTTGATCGACCAGGCGGTGCGGAACGCCGACAACCCCGAACCCGTGCTCGACCACAGCCGGATCCGAATGACCATGGACAAGGTCGACGGCCGCTGGCTGGCCAGCAACGTGGAGTTGGTATGAGAAAATTCACAGCGCTGACGGCCGGTGTCCTGCTGGTCGGCGCCGCCGAATTGTCCGGTGCGGCCAGTGCCGAGCCGATCGACTGGGATGCCATCGCCCGCTGCGAGTCCGGCGGGAACTGGTCGGCCGACACCGGGGACGGTGGCTACGGCGGGCTGCGGATCAGCGTGCCGGATTGGGACACCAACGGCGGCGTGGGCCTGCCCTCGCAGGCGTCGGCGCAACAGCAGATTGCCGTCGCCAAGCGCATCATGGCCAACCGGGGCCCCGGGGCATGGCCGGGATGCGTGGCGCGCGGCAGTACCGCTGCGGCCGCGCCGGTCGGTTCGCTGACCCACTACGTGACGGCGCTCTACGAGGACACTCCGGGCACCGGGGCACCGTCCGACTGACACGCCGGCGAGCAGCGCCGCCCGCGGCGCCGTGGGATGATCGGGCCCCATGACACCCACCCCGACTGCCGTGGCGCTGCCCGACGTGGCGCCGGCCCGGCGCGGCCACGACGGCCCGTTCGGGGTCTACGTGCACGTGCCGTTCTGTTTCACCCGGTGCGGCTACTGCGACTTCAACACCTACACCCCGGCGGAGCTCGGTGGCGCTAACCCCGACGCCTGGGTGGCGGCGCTGGACCGGGAGCTGGAATTGGCCGCCGCCCGCCTGGGCGGCCAGCGGGCCGACACGGTTTTCGTCGGTGGCGGCACGCCGTCGCTGCTCGGCGGGGCGCGGTTGGTGCGCGTGCTTGACCAGGTCCGCGAGCACTTCGGCTTGGCCGACGACGCCGAGGTCACCACCGAGGCGAACCCGGAGTCGACGTCGCCGGAGTTCTTCGAGGCGATTCGCGCTGCCGGGTACTCCCGGGTGTCGCTGGGCATGCAGTCGGTGTCGCCGCGCGTGCTGGCCACCCTGGACCGCATCCATTCGCCGGGCCGGCCGGTGGCGGCCGCACGCGAAGCGCGTGCCGCCGGTTTCGAGCACCTCAACATCGACCTGATCTACGGCACCCCCGGCGAGACCGATGACGATCTGCTGCGGTCGGTGGACGCCGCGCTGGAGGCGGGCGTGGACCACGTCTCGGCCTACAGCTTGATCGTGGAGGACGGCACGGCGCTGGCCCGTCGGGTGCGGCGCGGAGAACTACCCGCCCCCGAGGGTGATGTGGCGGCGCACCGCTACGAGTTGGTCGACGGCCGACTCAGGGCGGCCGGGATGGACTGGTACGAGGTGTCCAACTGGAGCCGGCCCGGCGCGGAGTGCCGGCACAACCTGGGCTACTGGAGCGGCGGCCGCTGGTGGGGTGCGGGCCCGGGCGCGCACAGCTACGACGGCGCACTGCGCTGGTGGAACGTCAAGCACCCCAGCACCTATGCGCAGCTGCTGGAAGACAACGCGTTGCCGGTGGCCGGGTTCGAGGAGCTTTCCGCCGCCGACCGGCACACCGAGGACGTGATGTTGCGACTGCGGATGCGCGACGGGCTCGCGCTGACTGTTCTCGATGCCGAGGAGCGCGAGCGCGCCGCGACCGCGGTCGGCGACGGGCTGCTGCACGCCGACGGTGAGCGGCTGGTACTGACCGATCGCGGTCGGCTACTGGCCGACGCGGTGGTGCGTTCGCTGCTGGCAGGTTAGCCGCCACTGATCCGTGCCGATGGAAGACGGCTGGGTGGACCGTGGCCGACTCATCTGCCCCTGGCACGGTTCACAGTTCGACGTGGTCCTGGAGGCCCACGCCGACGAAGAGGAACGCGACCTGGTGCCTCCGCCGGCGCTGGTCGACCTGTCGGACGCCGAGTTGGTGGGGCGAGGCGCACGTCACTTGGTAGGTTAGGCTACATTTACTAGTTGTGTCCGAGGTCGGTGTCGAAACAGTCTCCGAAGCTGCGTCGTCGATGCCGTTGCCGCCGGGCGTCGAGCCGGCTGATCTGGCTGCCGCGCTGGCCGCGGAACTTCCGGAGCAAGACGGTCAGGAGTACCTGCTCTACGAGCGTGCCGACCGTTGGACCCTGGCTGCCGGAGTGCGCGCTGCCGTCGAGTTGGACAGCGACGAACTGCGTACGGTCCGCGACGGGGTGGTTCGTCGCGAACGCTGGCGGGGCCGCCCGGCAGCGGTACTCGGCGAGGCAGTGGACCGGTTGCTGCTTGAGACCGCTGAGGTATTCGGCTGGGTGGCTTTCGAATTCGGCACCTATCGATTCGGGCTGCGGGAACGGTTGGCGCCGGGCACCGCGCTGGCGCGGGTGTTCTGGCCGCAGACCCGCATCGTTGTCACCGCCGAGAAAGTCGAGCTGTTCGGCCACCGCGACCGCGCAGTCGCGGTGCTGGAGCGGCTGCTGGCCGACGGGGTTCCCGCGCTGGCCGAGCCGTCGCCCATTGTGGTCGACGCCGACGGTGCCGGCTATCGCGATCGAGTCGCGACCGCGGTTGAGGAGATCCGCTCCGGCGCCTACCGCAAGGTGATCCTGTCGCGCTGCGTCGACGTGCCGTTCGCGCTGGACTTCCCGTCGACCTACCGGCTGGGCCGGCGACACAACACGCCGGCTCGGTCATTCTTGTTGCACCTGGGCGGAATTCGGGCGCTCGGGTACAGCCCGGAGCTGGTGGCCGAGGTACGCGGGGACGGCGTTGTGGTCACCGAGCCACTGGCCGGGACGCGCGCCCGCACCGGTGATCCCGCGATCGACGCAGCGGTTCGAGCCGAGCTGGAATCCGATGCCAAAGAGATCGTGGAGCATGCGATCTCGGTACGCACCTCGGTGGACGAGATCACCGAGATCGCCGAGCCCGGCAGTACCGTCGTCGCCGATTTCATGACCGTGCGGGAGCGGGGGAGCGTCCAGCACCTGGGGTCGACGGTGCGTGGGCGACTGGATCCCGCCCGCGACCGGATGGATGCCCTCGAGGCGCTGTTCCCCGCGGTCACCGCGTCGGGCATCCCGAAATCGGCCGGAATCGACGCCATCCTGCGGCTCGACGAGTGCCCACGCGGGCTGTACTCCGGTGCGGTGGTGATGTTCTCGGCCGACGGTGAACTCGATGCCGCCTTGACTCTGCGAGCGGCCTACGAGGGCGGCGGGCGCTGCTGGTTGCGGGCCGGCGCGGGCGTCATCGCCGAGTCGCGGCCCGAGCGCGAATTCGAGGAGACCTGCGAAAAGCTGGCCACCCTGGCGCCGTACCTGATCGCTGAGCGCTGAATTCGCCGCCCCACTCCCGGGGTGAGATACCCTATAGGGTATAAAGGCGGCTCGGGGAGAGGACCTCACGTGCTCGATGACGAAGACAGTGTCAGGTCGGTATTGAATCGGTTGCGCCGTGCGCATGGCCAGCTCGCCGGGGTGATCGCGATGATCGAGGGCGGCCGCGACTGCAAGGACGTGGTCACCCAGCTCGCTGCGGTCTCGCGGGCGCTGGACCGGGCGGGTTTCAAGATCGTCGCGAGTGGGCTTCGCGAATGCCTCGCCGGTGAATCCGCCAGCGGAAAACCGCCCCTGTCCGAAGACGAGCTCGAGAAGCTGTTCCTCGCCCTGGCCTAGCGAAAGCCGCCGCGCGACGTCGGATCAGTGCAGCAGAGATTCGGTGAGCAGGCCGCTGACCATCGACTCGATGGTCGATTCGATCGACGACGCCAGAGTGGCGGTGACGGAGGCGACGGCGTGGGTGCGGAACCGCACCAGCATGCCGATCAGTTCGGCGATCTCGGTGTCGGCCGGCAGGGGCGCACCGGGCTGGATCCGGGTCAGGACGTGCTCGGCGCCGGCTCGCACCAGCATCTGGCTGATCGCGTCGATGTGCGGCAATGACTGCTCGTAGAGGTCGATGAGCTTGTCGATGGCGATGCCGTAGCCGCGGACCTCGTTGAACGCGTCGATCAGCTTGGGTCGGGTGATGGTGGCCAGGGAGTCGGCCTCGTTGAGCCGGATCACCCCGAGTGCCACCAGCCTTTGCATCGCCGGCGGGTCGCCGATTCGCCGCTCGGCCTCCGCACGCGACATGGTCTCGGGCCGTTCGGTGGTCCAGCTACCGGCGATCGCGCTTTCCAGGCCCAGGATGTCGCCGAGGTCTTTGCCCTGTTCCCAAGCGCCGATCATCTCTTTGACGTGCGCGATGGTGTAGCCGCGGTCGAGCATCGAGGTGATCAGCCGCAGCCGGGTCAGATGAGTGTCGTTGTACAACGCGATTCGCCCGACCCGTCGCGGCGGCGGCAGCAGATCCCGGTCCCGATACACCCGCACGTTGCGGGTGGTGGTGCCGCCCAGGCGGGCCAGGTCGTCGATCCGGTACTCCCGGGATGCCGTATTGCCGCCCGGGTGGCGCACCACGATCTCGAAGAGCTGCGTCACCGCGGCCTCGATCACCTCGCGGGACTCGCGCCGTACTCGGCGGGGCACCCGCCGCAGATTCGCCAGCACCCCGGCTATGGAGTCAGGCTTGGCGGGACGATCCGATGCGGTCATGCCACCGCGTGGTAGTCGGCGAGGCGGAAACTGCGCATCTGTCGAAGATACTGCGTCGCGAACCCCGGGTACATCGACGCGTTGAAACCGTCCTCGGTCAAATACCAGCTGCGACAGCCCGACATCCAGGTCGTCTTGCCCAACCGCCGCTGAAGCTGTCGGTTGTGGCGGCGCTGCACCTCGTCACGTACATCCAGGTAGCGCAGGCTTCCCCTGCGGATCGCGCCGACGGCACGCACCACGTAGTCGATCTGGCCTTCGACGTAGACCAGTAGTGAGTTGTGGCCAGGCCCGGAGTTGGGACCGGTCATGAAGAACAGGTTCGGGTAGCCGTGGGCCTGAATGCTCTTGAACGCCTGACCGCCGCCGCTCCAGTCCGCGGCCAGTGACCGGCCGCCCAGTCCGGTGACCGGAAACGGTGGGCCGGTCAGGTGCACGTCGTAGCCGGTCGCGAACACGATGGCATCCAGCTGGTGTTCCACGCCGTCACTGGTGCGGATGCCCGACGGGCTGACCGTGGCGATCGGCCAGGCGATCAGCTTGCAATTGTCGCGCTGCAGTGCCGGGTAGTAGTCGCTGGAGATCAGCATGCGCTTGCAGCCGGGGGTGAAGTCCGGGGTGAGCTGGCGCCGCAGCCACGGATCCTTGACCGTCGCACGCAGATGGGCTTTGCCCAGCTGAGCCACCAGGCCGCTGAGCGGGGTGTTCCACACCAGTGCGGTGGCGGTGGCCTCGTGTCCCCAGAACAGTGCCTGGCGAGCAAGCTGTTGGGCGGCAGGGACTTTGGCGAACAGATCCTGCACCGCGGCCGGCATGGCCATGTCCAGGCGGGGGATCACCCAGCCCGGGGTGCGCTGAAAGACCTTGACGAATCCGGCCTGCTCGACCAGCTCCGGGATGATCTGGACCGCGCTGGCGCCGGTGCCGACGACCGCGACTCGCTTGCCGGTGAAGTCGTAGTCGGGATCCCAGCGGGCGCTGTGGATCTTGTGGCCGGCATAGGTTTCCAGGCCCCGGATTGCCGGGAAGCTGGAGTCCGGCAGCGGGCCGGATGCCAGCACCACGGTGCGGGCCCGAATCTTGGTGCGTCCGGCCGACACGGTCCACACCCCGGCGCCCTCGTCGAAAGCCAGCCCGGTGACCTCGGTGCCGAACCGGATGTGGCGGCGCAGGTCGAACCGGTCGACCATGTCCTCGATGTGTGTACAGATCTCGCCGGCCGAAGGATAGGCCCGCGACCAGGCGGGGTTGGCGACGAAGGAGAACGAATACAGCAGCGACGGAATGTCGCACGTCGCACCGGGATAGCGGGTGTCGCGCCAGGTTCCGCCGACCCGGTCGCTGCGCTCCAGAATGATCATCTCGTCGTCGTCGGCCAGACCCGCCTCCGCTAGCTTGATCGCCGCGCCGATTCCGGTGAACCCGGCGCCCACGATCAAGGTCTGGTAGATGTGCGTGCGTGCCACGTCAGGCTGCCGGTTCGTGGGTGAGTTCTTTGAACCAGGTCGGGATGGGTTTGAGCAGACGTTTGGGATAGAAGCCGGACAGCCAGACCGCCGGGTTGGCCAGCAGGTGATACGGGCTGTCCGGGTTGGCCATCCAGCCTGAGTAGCGTTTGATCACTTGGTAGGCCGGTACCCGCCGGGTATGTTCGCCGCGTTCGCCGAACTGCGTGAAACGCATCAGTGCCGAGTACAGCCGCTGGGGGTCCAGGCCCATACCGATGACCTCGTTGCGGATCCGGTTGAGCAGCGGGATCGAGATCAGCGCTCCGACGATCAGCGAGGGGGAGGCGACGGTACCCACGAACTCGATGGCCAGTCTGCGGGCGTCGGCGTGCCCGATTATCTCCAGCACCTCGAAATCGACAGCGATATGGCGGGATTCGTCGTTGTTGATCTTCTCGAACACCTGATGGCAGACCGGGTCGTCGACCTCGTCGAGCAGGAATTTGAGCAACGCTCCGTCGAGTGCCACTTCCAGCATCGGGATCACCGTGCCCAGAACTGACAGCGGCAGGTCATCGGAGTAGTCGTCGAGCCACTGCATCGCCAACCGGATATTGACGTTGGGCTCGGGCATCTCGCCGTCTTCGAGCATGCCCCAGCGCTTCATCAGCGCCAGCTCGGCGTTGGCGTGGCGTTGTTCCTCGGCGTGGAAGTAGCGGTAGATCTCGGCCAGCGTCGCGGTGGGCGCTTTGCGTGCCATGGCCGCAAAACCGCGGGCGCCGATATTCTCGATCCAGCACAGGTCGGCCATGAACTTTTTGAGCTTGGGCACCATCTCGGGGTGGATCAGCTCGGCTCCCGGTGCGTCCCAGTCGAAATCGGCCAGCGCCCACTGCCGATCCTTGATCTTGGTGAGCATGACGTCCATGTCGAGAGCCATCTTGATCTCCTTTAGTCGGACCTACCTGGCAATGCCGCACTGGCACGGAATGCCAGCCCGATGGTTCGGGTGAATGTCTCCGGCGCGAAACGCTTGATGTTCCAACCGATTTTGGCGTCCAGTTGCGGCATGCAGTAGAGCCCGCCGCGGTCGTGGGTGTCCAGGCAGTCCCGGGCGACGCGCCCGGCCGAGAGGCCGGTCCAGCGCATCAGCAGGTTCGCCGCGTCACTGGATTGGGCGCTGATTCGGCCGGATTCGACGATGTTGGTCTTGACGAAGGTCGGGCACAGCACGGTGACACCGATGCCGGTACCGGACAACTCGGCCGCCAAGGTCTCAGACAGTGACAGCACGCCGGCCTTGCTGACGTTGTAGGCCGCCATATCCGGGGCGGCGCCGAACGATGCGGCGGAGGCGACGTTGATGATGCCGCGCGGTTGCCCGGGGCCCGCTTCCCGCAGGATCGGGGTGAAGACGTGGCAGCCGTGGATCGGGCCCCACAGGTTGATGCCCAGCGTCCAGTTCCAGTCGTCCAGCGCCATCTCGCCGATCGGCTGGCCGCCGGCGCCGACACCGGCGTTGTTGATCACCAGGGTGGGGGAGTGGCCGAACCAGGATTGCGCGGCGTCGGCCAGCGCGACGACCTCGTCGATTGTCGAGACGTCGCAGCGCACGGCGGTGGCGCGGCCACCTGCATCTGCGATGGCCTCGACGGTGCGTTGGGCGGCGTCATCGTCGATGTCGCTGCAGACCACGGCGCTGCCGCGGCGGGCGAGTTCGATGGCGAAGGCGGCTCCGATGCCGCTGCCGGCGCCGGTGACGACGGCGGAGGCCCCATGGCTGCGTTTGGGCGATCGGCCAAGGATCATGTGACTGAGTCAACAGTCAATGGTGCCATTAGTCAATGGCAATGTTTTGAGCCGGGTTCGGGCCGGTGGGGCCCGAACCCGGCTCTCGTTCCGCGCGAGCGCTGGATCGCCAGCGCTCGCGCGAGACGGGGTGGTGCGATGACTACTGGCTGAACAGGCTGTCGAGCCAGCCGAAGTCGAGCAGGCTGGCGCCCGCGGCTGCGTCACCGGGGTCGACGTCCACCGGGATGTTCTCGGTCAACGCGTCGGCGATCTTGCCCGGCAGGTAGTCGAGGAAGTAGGAGAAGGTGCCCTGCTCGGTGAGCAGGCCCCAGAACCGGCCGGTGTCTTCGCCGGTCTCCGAGTCCCACGTGATGTAGCCGTTGAGCAGGGCGTCGAACGGGTCCTGCGCCACGTGGGGTTCGGCGCCGTCGGGTCCGCCGGTCAGGCTTTCGGTCAACGCGAATTGGAAGCCGGTAATCGGTTCGAACAGGTACTTGAAGGAGGTCTTCCAGAAGTCGAAGTCGCCGAAGACCTCCTGCACGTTGGCCATGACACGGGTCATGTCGGCGCCGAGGCCCATCACGCCGGGGACGAGTTCGGTGGTGCCGCGCGGGATGTGGTCGAACAGCGGCTGGAAGATGCCGTTCATGTTGTACAGGATGTCGTTGTTGATCAGGTCCCAGGCACTGAGGGTGTCCCCTTGCTGGAGGAGCGCGGGGACCTGCTCGAGCAGGTTCTCCAGGCCGATGACCCGGCCGCCTCCGGACCACATGATCTCGAGGCCGGTCTCGACGCCGTCGAAGCTGTTGCTGGCGACCTGGCCGTAGTAGCTGCCGAGCTCACCGAGGGCCGTGAAGATCGGGTTCGGGCCCGTCAGCAGGTCCGTGATGTGGTCGAGGTTCTCGGAGGTGGTGGCGGTGAGCTCCACGTTGGCCTGCTGGTGGCTGGCCGCAGCGACCATCGGAGCGACGGGGATGGCGATGACGCCAGTGGCGGCGAGGGCGATCCCGGCGGTCAGGAGCCCGGTGGCCTTGGCCTTGGAGACGGTGCTGGGATCGGGTGATCCGGCGGCGAGTGCGAGCTGCATTGCTTCTCCTTATTGTTACCTCATCAAATGTGAGGTTTCTGTCTATGTAGAACGACGGCTAACGTTAACCATAGAGGCAAACAACAGGCAAGCCTTGCCTTACCCTTAGTGTCGGGAGTCACAAGATAGGGCACGCTAACCTTAGTTAGCAACTTGGTGTAGCGTCGCTGAGCATGAGCGCTTCCTCCTCCGATGCCATCAACGCCGCGCTGCGTGAGATCTTGCGAGACGACTTGCAGGTCGATCTCAACCGCGTGACTCCGGAGTCTCGGCTGGTAGACGACGTCGGCCTCGACTCGGTGGCCTTCGCCATCGGCATGGTGGCTATCGAGGACCGGCTGGGTGTAGCGCTGTCTGAGGAAGACCTGTTGAACTGCGACACGGTCGGGGACCTTGAGGCCGCCATCCGGGCGAAAGCCCCCGCCGACGCGTGAGTGTGCTGGCCGGTGCCCTGACCCGCGCGATGACCGGGTCAGATCACGACCTGGTGATCTTCGACCCCGAGGCTGGAGCATGGAATCGCCACCCGTGGCGACAGGTGCACGGCCGCGCCGAAAGCGTGGCTGCCCGGATCCTGGACGGCGATGACGACGGGGCCGTCGGGCTGGTCGGTGAGCCGACCGCAGATCTGGTCGCCGCGATTCAGGGCGCTTGGTTGGCCGGCCGCAGCGTGTCGATCCTGCCCGGACCGGTCCGCGGCGCCGACCCCCAGCACTGGGCACAGGCGACGCTGGATCGGTTCCACGGCATCGGGGTCGGCACCGTCCTGAGCCATGGATCGGTGTTGGACCTGCTGCGCGCCGAGGAGACCGGTCGCCCTCTGGCGGTGACTGATGTTGCCGCGGCCGCCGGCACGGGTCGCTCGGTCAATCCGATCACTGCGGACGCCGATGTGCCCGCGGTGTTGCAGGGCACCGCCGGGTCCACCGGTACCCCGCGCACGGCCCAGTTGTCGCCGGCCGCGGTGCTGGCGAACGTCTCCGGCTTGAGCAAGCACGTCGGCGTCGATCCGGCCAACGACGTCGGCTGCAGCTGGCTGCCGCTGTATCACGACATGGGGCTGACCTTCCTGCTCAGCGCGGCGCTGACCGGGTCGGAACAGTGGTTGGCGCCCACCGCGGCGTTCGCCGCCTCGCCGTTTCGATGGTTGAGCTGGCTGCACGACAGCCGGGCGACCATGACCGCCGCACCCAACTTCGCCTACACCGTGATCGGCAAATATGCCCGCCGGGTTCCCGAAGTGGACCTGGGTCGGCTGCGGGTCGCCATCAACGGCGGCGAGCCGGTCGACTGCACAGGGCTGGAGCGATTCGTCGCCGAGCTCGCTAAATACGGCCTCGATCCCGGTGCCCTCACCCCGTCGTACGGGCTTGCCGAGGCCACCTGCGCGGTGACCGCACCACGGCCGGGAACCGGGTTGCAGTACGACGAAATCGTCGGCGCGGCAAGCGATGACGCCGAGTCCGTGCGCAGGCATGCGGTGCTCGGGGAGCCGATTCCCGGGATGCAGGTCCGCATCAGTCCGGTGGTGCAGCGCCACGACGAGCTGCCGCAACGTGAGGTCGGAGAGATTGAGATCCGCGGAACCTCGATGATGTCGGGCTACCTTGGCCAGCCGCCGCTGGGACCGGACGACTGGTTTGCCACCGGCGACCTCGGCTACTTCACCGACGCCGGCCTGGTGGTCTGTGGCCGGGCCAAGGAGATCATCTCGATCGCCGGGCGCAACGTGTTTCCCACCGAGATCGAGCGGGTCGCCGCCGAGGTACGGGGGGTCCGTGAAGGCGCGGTGGTGGCGGTCGGGACGGACGGACTCCGGCCGGGATTAGTGATCGCCGCGGAGTTCCGCGGCCGTGACGAGGCCGGCGCGCGTGCCGACCTGATATCGCGGGTGGCATCTCGGTGCGGCGTGGTGCCCGCCGATGTGGTGTTCCTGACGCCGGGATCGTTGCCCCGGACGTCATCGGGAAAACTGCGGCGGCTGGAAGTCAAACGCAATATGGAGGCGATGAAATGACCGGGTCGGATATCTCGGATATCGATGCCTACCGCGCTCTGCTCAACGAGGTGTTCGACCAGCAGGTCGTGGACTGGACGGCCGAAGCCGAGGGCAGCGGGCGCTTTCCCCGCAAGCTGATCGAGCACCTCGGTCGGGCGGGTGTCTTCACGCAGAAGTGGGCGGGAGCGCAGCCCACCGATGTGGCCAAACTCCTGGAACTGGCCTACGCCCTGGGACGGCTCGGGTCTGCCGGCATCGGAGTCGGTGTGAGCCTGCAGGATTCGTCGATCTCGATTCTGCACCGCTTCGGCCGATCCGAGTATCTGAAGGACATCTGTCAGCGGGCCATTCGCGGCGAGGTGGTGTTGTGCATCGGTGCGTCGGAGGAGTCCGGGGGATCGGACCTGCAGCGTGTGCAGACCGAAGCCCGTTCCGTGCGCGACGGCTTCGAGGTGCGCGGCCGCAAGAAGTTCGTGTCGCTGTCGCCCATCTCCGACCACATCCTGGTGCTGGCACGCAGCATGGACCACGACGAGAACAGCCGGCACGGCAACGTCATGATGATCGCGGTGCCGACCGACCAGGTGCAGGTGCACGAGCCGTTCAGCAAAGTCGGGGCAGGCCCCCTGGACACCGCCCCGGTCGACATCGACACCTGGGTGCCCGCCGATGCTCTGATCGCCCGACCGGGCACCGGGCTGGCCGCCATCTCCTGGGGCCTGGCACATGAGCGCATGTCGATCGCCGGACAGGTCGCCTCGTCGACCCAGAAAGTACTCGGCATCACCCACGCCCGGATGATGCACCGCACCCAGTTCGGTGCCACCCTGTTCGAGCACCAGGCGCTGCGGCTGCGAATGGCCGATATGCAGGCCCGCGTCGACCTGCTTCGTCACGGGCTCAACGGATTTGCGGCCGGGGGCAAACTCGATCTGCGGACCTCGGCGGCGATGAAGGTCACCGCGGCGCGCCTCGGCGAGGAGGTGATCGCCGAGTGCATGCACATCTTCGGCGGGACCGGCTATCTGATCGACGAGACCCCGCTGGGGCGCTGGTGGCGGGACATGAAGCTGGCCCGCATCGGCGGTGGCACCGACGAGGTGCTCTGGGAATTGGTGGCAGCCGGGATGCGCCCCGACTACGACGGCTATGCCGAGCTGTTCGACAGCGGATCGTCGTCGGGGTAGCGCAGCACCGCGTACAGCGCCATTTTGCGATAACCCATGTCGTGTTCGCCGAGGAAGACGCCGCCGACATACTCGGCCAGCCGGCGCATGGCCGTGTTGCGGTACTCGGGTTCGAACATCATCCGCCGGCACTGCGGCTCGAGTTCGAAGACGTATTTCATGATGCGCGGCAACAGGATTGCCGCGAACCCACGGTTGACCACCGTGGTGTCGGCGACGGCGGCGTGGATGCCCAGATCATGCGGTTCGGCCGCGTAGTACTTGGCGATGGAATCCTTTGCCGCCCGGTAGATCTCGATATAGCCGCCGTCCTGTCCGTTCCGGCTGACGATCAACGGCCGCGAATAACTGCCGGTGACCTGGGCGCTCAGATAGGCGTGCCAGCGCGCCGGCGGCCAGGCGGACTCCCACGTCTGCGCCAGATGGGGCCGGTTCATCCACTCGGAGATCATCTCCGCGTCGGCATCCGGGTCGGCCACCCGGATGGTGTACGGCTCGGCTAGCACCGGGATCGGGGGTCCCGGGACGCGGCGGACCTCGTCGGACAGGTCCGTCAGCTCGCGGTGCAGGATGGTTGCGGCGTCAGTCATAACGAGCAGTGAGCCTACCCGAGCAGCTATTCGGGCAAGTGAGGGTAGGGTAACCTAGGTTCGACTTGGCGGCGGGGCGCCGAGCCCGACTCCGCGGGGTGGGCCACCGTTGGCGAAAGGACCGTGATGGCGCGCGGCTTGCAGGGTGCGATTCTGCGGGGCTTCGGTGCTCGTGACCACACCGTGGCGGTGCTCGAGACCAGCTGGATCGCTCCACATTGCATCCGGGTCTGGATGCATTCGCCCACCCTGTTCACCGATGCGGCCGTCGAACCCAGTGCCTGGCTGCGGTTCTGGTTCCCGGACCCGGACGGATCGGACACCGAGTTTCAGCGCGCCTACACCATCGCCGAGGGCGACGCCGAGAGCGGACGCTTCGCGGTCGACATGGTGCTGCACGAACCGGCCGGGCCGGCCACCCGCTGGGCCCGCACCGCGGAACCCGGAGCCACCCTCGCGGCGATGTCGCTGATGGGCTCGTCGCGGTTCGAGGTGCCCGACGCCGATGCGCAGCCCGCCGGCTACCTACTGATGGGCGATTCGGCGTCGATTCCGGGAATCAACGGAATCATCGGGACCGTCGCGCCCGACGTCCCGATCGAGCTCTACCTCGAACAGCACGACGACGACGACCTGCTGATCCCGCTGCGTGAGCACCCCCGGCTGCGGGTGCACTGGGTGCCCCGCCGCGACGCGAGCTCGCTGGCCGCGGCGATCGAGGCCCGGGACTGGTCGGACTGGTATGCCTGGGCCACCCCGGAAGCCGCAACGCTCAAGGCGTTGCGGACCCGGTTGCGCGACGAGTTCGGTTTCCCCAAATCCGAGATCCACGCGCAGGCCTACTGGACCGCCGGACGTGCCATGGGCACCCAGCGCGGGCCGGAAGACGCCGCAAAGCCCGCGTTGACTCTGCCGTCACCAGCCAAAAGTGCGAGTGAGGTGCCTGGTTCATGCGGCGGTCCCAGCTTCGCCTCTCCTTCGTCGAGACTCGCTGAACCGCCGGGTGAGCGCAGAGTCAACGCAACAGGCGCGAAGGGGGCGTGGCGCGCGCAGGCCGCGGGCCGGCTGCTGGGCGCGCTGAAGGTGCCGCTGATCATCTCCGGTGTCCTGCAGGCCCTGATCACGCTGCTGCAGTTGGCCCCGTTCGTGCTGCTGGTGGAGCTGGCCCGCCTGTTGGTCGCCGGCGCCGACGAGTCACGGCTGTGGACGATCGGAATCGCCGCGCTCTCCTTGTTGGGCTTGGGCACATTGCTGGGGGCCGGGCTGACGCTGTGGCTGCACGTGGTCGACGCCCGCTTCGCCAGCGCGCTGCGTACTCGGCTGCTGAGCAAACTTTCGCGGCTGCCGCTGGGCTGGTTCACCGCCCGCGGATCCGGCTCGATCAAGCAACTGGTCGCCGACGACACCCTGTCGCTGCACTATCTGGTCACCCACGCCATCCCCGACGCTGTCGCCGCCGTCGTGGCACCGGTCGCGGTGCTGGTCTACCTGTTCGTGGTGGACTGGCGGGTGGCGCTGGTGCTGTTCGTGCCGGTGCTGGTCTACATGGTGTTGATGTCGGTGATGATGACGCAGTCCGGCCCCAAGATCAGTCAGGCGCAACGCTGGGCCGAGCGGATGAACGGCGAAGCCGGCACCTACCTGGAGGGGCAGCCGGTGATCCGGGTGTTCGGCGGGGCCGCCGCCTCCACCTTCCGCCGCCGCCTCGACGAGTACATCAATTTCCTGGTGGACTGGCAGCGGCCCTTCATCGGCAAGAAGACGCTGATGGATCTGGTCACCCGACCGTCGACCTTCCTGTGGCTGATCATGCTGACCGGCACCCCGCTGATCATCTCCGGCCGAATGAACCCGGTGAACCTGCTGCCGTTCGTGCTGCTGGGCACCACCTTCGGTGCCCGCCTGCTGGGTATCGGCCTGGGGGTCGGCGGTATTCGCGGCGGCATGCTGGCGGCCCGGCGGCTACAGATCGCCCTGGATGAACCCGAACTCGCTATCGAGCAGCGTGATTCAGCACCGGTAGGGGCGGCTGGAACGGTGATCTTCGAGGCGGTCACCTTCGGCTATCGCCCCGGTGTCCCGGTGATCCGCGACGTGTCGCTTACGCTGCGGCCGGGCACGGTGACCGCGCTGGTCGGCCCGTCAGGATCGGGCAAGTCGACCCTGGCCGCGCTGCTGGCCCGGTTCCACGACGTCGAGTCCGGATCGATATCGGTTGATGGCCAAGACATCCGGTCGCTGACCGCCGACGAGCTGTATCGGCGGGTGGGATTCGTCCTGCAGGAGACGCAGCTGGTGCATGGGACGGTCCGCGACAACATCGCACTGGCGATTCCCGACGCCACCGACGAGCAGGTGCAGGCCGCCGCCCGTGAAGCCCAGATCCATGACCGGATCGTGCGACTGCCCGACGGCTACGACACCGTGCTCGGTGCCGCCGCGGCGCTCTCCGGCGGGGAGCGGCAGCGGCTGACCATCGCTCGCGCCATCCTCGCCGACACACCCGTGCTCATCCTGGATGAGGCGACCGCGTTCGCCGATCCGGAATCGGAATACCTGGTGCAGCAAGCGCTGAACAGGCTGACACAGGATCGCACCGTGCTGGTGATCGCCCACCGGCTGCACACGATCACCGGTGCCGATCAGATCGTCGTGCTCGACCACGGCAGCATCGTCGAACAGGGCAGTCACGATCAATTGCTGGCCGCGCAGGGACGCTACCTGCAGTTGTGGGAGACCGGCCGCGCGGCGGTCACCGTCGGTGCGGAGGCGAGCCGATGATCCGCACCCTGATCCAGCTGATCCCGCACGACCGTCGCCGCCGGATGTTCGGCTACGCCGCGCTGACGTGGGCGTCGGTGGCGGTGCGGGCGGCGGGAACCGTGCTGCTGGTCCCGCTGGTGAGCGCGCTGTTCTCCCAGAACCCGAGTCAGGCGGTGGCCTGGCTGGGTTGGCTGACGGTAGCGACCGTCGCGGGTTGGCTGATCGACTTCGCATGCGCCCGAATCGGATTCGACTTGGGCTTCGCCGTCCTCGACCACACCCAACACGACGTGGCCGACCGGCTGCCGGGCGTCCGGCTGGGCTGGCTCACGCCCGCGAACACCGCGGACGCGCGACAGGCGATCGCTGCCACCGGCCCCGAACTGGTCAGCCTGGTGGTCAATCTGCTGACCCCACTGATCAGCGCGATCCTGCTGCCGCCGGCAATCGCACTGGCCCTGCTCGGGGTGTCCTGGCAGCTGGGCCTGGCCGCCCTGGGCGGGGTACCGCTGCTGCTGGGGGCGCTGTGGGCGTCCAACCGGCTCAGCGCCCGCGCGGACGCCGCGGCCTGCGACGCCAACACCGCTCTGACGGAACGAATCATCGAGTTCGCCCGAACCCAGCAGGCACTGCGCGCGGCGCGACGCGTCGAACCCGAACGCAGCACCGTCGGGCAGGCGCTGAGCGCCCAACACGGCGCGGCGATGCGGCTGCTGCTCATGCAGATTCCGGGGCAACTGCTGTTCAGTCTGGCCAGCCAGGGCGCGCTGATCCTGCTGTCCGGCAGCACCACCGCGCTGACCGTGACCGGCACGCTCAGCGTTCCCGAGGCCATCGCGTTGATCGTGGTGGCGGCGCGCTACCTGGAACCGTTCACCGTCATCAGCGAGCTGGCGCCGGCCCTGGAGTCGACGCGGGCCTCGCTCAAGCGGATTCGCGCTGTGCTCACCGCACCCGAGGTGACGGTCGGCCCCGGCCGCGCCCCCGAGGACGCCGGCGCGACGCGGATCGAGTTCGACGACGTCACGTTCGGCTACGACTCGGCGGGCGCCCCGGTGCTCGACCGGGTCAGCTTCACCCTGCAGGCCGGCACCACCACCGCCATCGTCGGACCGTCCGGCTCGGGCAAGAGCACCATCTTGTCCCTGATCGCCGGACTGCATGAGCCCACCGGCGGCCGGGTGTTGCTGGACGGGGTGGACGCCACCGAGCTGGACGCCCCGTCACGGCGGGCCGCCACCAGCGTGGTGTTCCAGCATCCGTACCTACTCGACGGCACGATCCGCGACAACGTCCTGGTCGGAAACCCCGACGCCGATCAGGAAACCTTCCAGCGGGCCACCGACCTGGCTCGTGTCGACGAGCTGGTCGGAAGATTGCCCGACGGCACCGACACCAGGGTGGGAGAAGCCGGCGCGGCGCTGTCCGGCGGTGAGCGCCAACGGGTCAGCATCGCCCGGGCACTGCTCAAACCCGCACCGGTGCTGCTGGTCGACGAGGCGACCAGCGCGCTGGACACCGAGAACGAGGCCGCGATCGTCGCCGCGCTGAGCTCCGAACTGCGCCCGCGCACCCGGGTGATCGTCGCGCACCGGCTGGCCAGCATCTCCCAGGCCGACCGAGTGCTGTTCATCGACGACGGCCGGGTCATCGAGGACGGGACGATCGACGAATTGCGAGCGGCCGGTGGCCGTTTCGACGAGTTCTGGCGTCAGCAAAACGAGGCCGCCGGATGGCAGATCCACGCCGGCTAGCGACTCGCGATCGATTCAGCGGCCACTGCCATCGGATTTAGTGCGATCATTCAGACGTGAACGCCGACGATGACCCCGAGGCCCGGATACGGGAATTGGAGCGTCCGCTGACGGACTTCGCCCGACCCGTGGAACTGACCGCCTCGTCGGGTTCCGTCGACGGGCAGGCGCCGTCGCGGTCAGGAAACGGCCGCGGTCTCGCCATTGTCGTCAGTGTGATCGCTGCGGCAGTGGTGATCGCCGGCGCAGTCGCAGTGTTCTTGGCCTCCTATGACTTGACCAGCTCCGAGCCCGGGCGGCCCACCATGCCCAGCAATTTCACCCCGATACCGCTGCCCTCCGAGGCGGCCCCCGCCAACGACCCTGCTCCCGTTCCGGCGCCGCCGGTCGCAGCGTCGCCTGCTAACCCGGTGCCGGACAGCAGTGTCACCCTCACCATCGCCGGAGCCGGGGAGAACAAGACCCTGGCCTGCGACGGCAATGACGTCTCGGTGAGTGGGGTCAGCAATACCGTCGTGCTCACCGGGCAGTGTGCCGGTCTGACGGTGTCGGGAATCGGCAACATCATCACCGTCGACTCAACGCCCAGGATCACCGCATCCGGTCTGAATAATCGGGTGACCTATCGTGCCGGGAACCCCGAGGTGAGTACTTCCGGGTTGGACAACGTCGTCGAAAGAGGTTAGGTCAGCCGAGCTGGCGGACCAACGCCTTCTTGTCGATCTTGCCGACCGCCGTGGTAGGCAGCGTCGGCAGCGCTGTCAGCTGATCGATGCGGACATGGGTGGCCACGCCGCACTCGTCGAGGTGGCGGTTCAGCTCCGCCAGCGTCACTGGTGCGCCATTGAACACAACTGCAGCGCAGACCTTTTCGCCTAAGTATTGATCCGACAGGCCCACCGCGGCAGCCGATCGAACCGCTGGATGGAGCAGCAGGTGCGCCTCCAGCTCGTCGGCGGCGATGTTCTCGCCGCTGCGGACGATCACGTCTTTGATCCGACCGGTCACCTCCAGGTAGCCATCTGCCAGGCGCCGGACCCGGTCCCCGCTGCGGTAGAAGCCGTCCGGGCTGAAGGATCGCTCGTTGTCGGCGGGATGCCCCAAAGCGTTGTAGTAGCCGTTGATGGTGTAGGGCCCGCGCACCATCAGCTCGCCCTCGTTTGCCTCGGCGCCGTCCTCGTCGACCACGCGCAGCTCGTCGTCGACGCACAACGGCCGGCCCTGGGTGGTGTCGAGCAACTCCGACGCGTCGCCGGGCCGGGTGTAGCAGAGCAACCCTTCGGCCATGCCGAACACCTGCTGCAGGCCCGGTGTCAGCGTCTCCCGAATCCGGCGCGCATCGCCCGCGGCCAACTTGGCCCCGCCGACCTGCAGCAACCGCAACGTCGTCGGCTTCTGCGGCTCCCAATCGCAGGCCTGCGCCCACAACGTGGCCAATGCCGGCACCAACGCAGTGACCGTCACCCCGTGTCGGGCGATGGTGGCGAACGCCGCCTCAGGACTGGGGTCGGCACCGAAGACGGTGGCCGCGCCCACCGACATGGCGCCCAGCAGCCCTGGGCAGGCCAGCGGAAAATTATGGGCGGCCGGCAACGCCGCGAGGTAGACGTCGTCGGAGGTCAGCTCGCACAGCTGCGCGCTGGCGGTGGCGTTGTAGACGTAGTCGTTATGGGTGCGGGGGATCAGCTTGGGCATGCCGGTGGTCCCGCCGGAGACCAGCAGCAGTGCCGGCGCGGCCGGATCGGGGATGACTCGCGGCGCGGGGGAGCCCTCGGGCGCATCGTCGATGACGAGCCGCCGCAGCCCCAGTTCGGCAGCCATCGCCGGGTAGTCGAATCCCGCAGTGGCGTCAGGGATCACGATCCCTACGGCCTCGCTGACCGCGGCCAGATGCCCGATCTCGGCAGCACGGTGCCCGGGCAGGCACAGTACCGGGATGGCACCCACCCGCAGCAGCCCGAAAAGCGTGACCGCGAACGCGCAACTGTTGGGCAACTGCAGCAACACCCGGTCACCGGCGCCGACACCCAGCCGGTGCAGGCCCGCCGCCGCGCGATCGGCGGCCGCATCCAACTGCGCATACGACAGCGTCGCGCCTTCATCGATCACCGCGGGGCGCTCGGGCCAGCGTGCCGCGGCGTCGTCGAGCAGCGATGCCAGCGTCCGTCCGCTCCAGTAGCCGGCCGCGCGGTAGGCGGCGGCCCGATCGTCGGGAAACGGTACGAACCCGTGCATGTGTACTCCCTGGCTTACCG
>Ga0153954_1000306_pt1 | contig 42188 bp, 40 predicted proteins | sample TSFL038MetaG_FD_102277 | JGI IMG/M metagenome (GOLD analysis project Ga0153954, IMG submission 102277) | Attine ant fungus gardens microbial communities from Florida, USA - TSFL038 MetaG | ecosystem: Host-associated > Fungi > Mycelium > Unclassified | place: USA: Florida, Wekiwa Springs State...
ACCGATCTGCTCAAGCTGCTCGGCAACTCGCTCTTGGTTCAACATCGCGTGTCGGGCCGCGTCGCGGTCGATGAGAAACCCGACGTGCTCTGGGACCGGCCCGACCTTGAGCGGCTCTATTCACGGCTCGAGGACGAATACGAGCTCTCGGAGCGCGTGGAAATCCTGAACCACAAGCTCGAGGTCATCTCCGAAACCGCGACCACGCTCGCCGACATCATCGAGTCCAAACGCATGCTGCGGCTGGAATTGATCGTGATCTTCCTGATCACGTTCGAGATCGTCGTGACCGCTTACGAGATCTACGCGCTCGGGCATTGATCAATCAAATGAAGGCGCTGATGGCCAGCTCCGGCACCGTACTGGTGTCATGGGAGCATCATATCATTCCGAAACTTGTCGGAGAGCTTCCCAATCCGCCAGCCGTTCCCAAAAATGGTGCGACAAACGTTTCGGCATTGTCTGGGTGGTCGATTGACCCAGCACGGGATGGACTTTCTCGCAAGTGACGCAACTCTTGCTGGCGGGCGACGGCGATGCGCCGACCCCGTTCAGATCAGCCGAAAAGGATTAGGCCGTGGCGCTGCCCTATGGATATGTGAAAGCCAAGATCACTTCCGAGCCGAAGCTGAAATCATCGCGCCACAAGCACGAAATCCAGTATCATCTGCATTTCAGCATGCTGGTCGACGGTACCTCATGGGATGTCGCGGTCAATGTCGGCACCAATGACGATGACGACCTCCTGAAATACAAGCTCGTCTTCGACTTCCGGCACCCGATCATCCAGACGCTCGCGGCGGCAATGGCCGGCGCGAAGGACCTAACCGGACAGTCTGCGCTTCCCGCGCTGGACTTCCTGCGCAGCGATCTCCTGCAAAGTACCGGCAAGTGGCGCGACAGCGATGTAATGGATGGGTCCGATACGGCCGAGCCGTCGGCAACGCTCGCCCGCCTGCTGTCGAAAGCCCGTCAGCAGAATTTCGACGTGTATGTGTTCGGCCGTTTCTACAGCGAAGGCGACGGCATTCATGACGTCCATCTCAACCAGGGATCGACGCAAAGCTTTATCCATCGCCCGGGCGATGATTCCAACGACCACAACGACATCTGGCAGGACGGCGCCGTGATGGTCGATATCGGCGAAGAGGAATGGGCGGCCTATTTCTCCGCCTTCAACCAGCAGCTCGTGCCGACCGACGACCTCGGCAATCCCAAGCCAGGCGGCGCCACGATCTGAAACCTCGCCCGAGGCGGCCTTATGGCCGCTTCAGCTCGGTGACGCGGAACGGCTCCAGCGTGTCGATCACATCCGGCGGCTGCGTGTGATAGCTGAAGCGGAAGTAGCGAACCGTGATGCCGTCCCTGGTGAAGTCGGCGAGAACAAAGCCGTTCTCCTCGATCGGCTTCAGATCCTCGACCATGGTGAGATGGGTCGAAGGCGTGGCGCCGATGCCGCGGAACGCCGACGGCCAGCCGCGATCGCCAGTGCCGAGCGGTCCCGACAGGATCACCACGATCGGGTTCTTGCCGAAATCCAGCGCGCCGCTGCGCTGCATGCGCCCTTCGGCGATGGCGTGCAGGTCGCCCGAGACGACCAGCGGAATCCGGCCCGGCATCGCCGCCACTTCGGCCATCAGCCGGTCATGCTGCTTGAGCCAGCCGCTCTGCCAATAGGGTTTTGGCTTATCGGTCGTGAGCTTTCCGTCCTTGCCGAGAATGTCCGGATACCATTCGCCCCATTTGCCGGCGCTCCAGCCCGGAGGATTGGAGGGAATGTTGACCAGATGAATCATCTCGCGATCGGTCATCCGCGATTTCAGCCAGTTCTCCACCGTGCCATCGACAAACACCGCGCTGGGACCGGCCAGCGTCTGAGTGCGGCGCACGTCGTAGAGCAGGATTTCCGCAAGCTTGCCGTAGCGCAGCGTGCCGAAAGCTTCGCCAACGCCGGGAGGTCGATCCGGCGCCGACGCGCCCGGAAGACCGAGCGGGCGATTCCGGTCCGGCAGATATTCGGGATAATAGAGCTGGCGCGTGGCACGCGCGAGCTCGAGCATGAAATGATCGGGCGGAAAGGTGATGATGTCGTCGGTCGCCTCGTCATTGTCGAAATAATCGTGGTCGTCCTGCATGAAGAAGACCGGCGTCGAGCGCAACAGCGCGCCATATTGCGGGATGATCTGCGCGCCCGTCGCGCGGCGGAACACTCCCTCATTCGCCGTGCCGAACACCGGCTGCGCGCGATCGAACGTGCCTGCGAGCTCCTTGCCAAGCGCCGAGGCGCCGCTGCCCTTCGAGGCCTGCGGCGCGCGCAGATCCCAATAGATCTGGTCGCCATTGGCGATCAGCGCATCCGGCTTGAAGGAGAGCCCGCGCGCAAGCAGCCGGCGGCGCAGCGCCGACGGCAACCAGTTGATCTTGCCTTCGCCCAGGGCCTGGTTGAGGCCGTCATGCCCGCCGCCGCAGGTATAGATCATCACCCGCAACCGTTCCGGCATCGCGTCCGGCGCAGGGAACGTGGCGAGTTGCCATGGCTCGCACAACGCGCGGCCGCTCGCGCTCCTGAGCGAGAGCTTGTAGGGCGTGGCTGGCGACAACCCGGTCACATCGAACTGCCAGAAATCACCCGCGGCCGCGTTGGACTGGCCGCGCACCTTTGTATTGCCCACTTCAAGCTCGGGCGGCCCAACCTGTGCCTGGGTGAACGAGGCCTTGATCAGGAAGCGGTCATGGCTCGCGGTCGGGATCAGGTGCTGCACCGCGCCCTGATCCCAATCCTTTCCGCGCGGCGCGGGATTTTCCGCGGCCGCAGCGGGACCGCCGATGCCGGTGGTGATCAGGCGCGGCAAGGTCGCGGCGGTCGCAGCTGCCAGAAACTCGCGTCGCGTGGCCATCTGCGCCTCCCGTGCGTTATTCCAGCGCGCTCACCGTCCAGGTCGCGTGAGTGACCCCTTGCATTCTCGAAAGGTCAGAGACGACCCGGTCGAGGTCGCCGGGTTCGACGGAGAGCGGCACCAGCACCGCTCCGACTTCGACATTGTCATTGGAGTGAAATACGATCTTGGTCTCGCGCACCGGGTAGCTTGCAGCCTCCAACCGGTCGCTCATGACATCACGCACCTCGGCGGCACGTTTGGCATCGGTCGTGATGCTGATTTCGTACGTCGCCTCGGAGGTCCGCTCGTTGAGCGGAATGCGGTCGATCGCATTCACCAGCGGCCGCAGCAGCGTGTTGCCGGCCAGCACGAAGATCGTCAGCGCCACCGAATCCACCACCATGTCGGCACCGGCGCTGGCGCCGACCGCCGCGGAAGCCCACAAGGTTGCCGCCGTATTGAGGCCGCGGACATTCATGCCTTCCTTCATGATCGCGCCGGCGCCGAGAAACCCGATGCCGGACACGACATAGGCAATCACTCGCACCGCGCCGTCTGCGCCAGTGAGGCGATTGGCGAGGTCGACAAACGCCGCCGCACCGACGCAGACCAGCACATTGGTGCGCAGGCCGGCGCTGCGCTGGCGATATTGCCGCTCGGCGCCGATCAGCGTGCCCAGCACGAAGGCGGTCAGCAGGCTGATAATGGTATCGAGGAAATCCTGGAGCTGGAACGTATCGATGAATTGCACGGAGCACCCTGGGCGAGTCACACGGAATATTGCGCCCAATATCAACGTCGAACAAGATCGCTTTATGAAGGTGTGGTGACGTACCCTGCGCTCAGGCGGTGTTGCCGGCGTCGATTGTCAGCACGCTCCCGGTGATGTTGCGGCCGCCGTCGCTGAACAGATATTCCACCATGCGCGCGACGTCGTCGGCCTCGGGCAACCGGCGCAGCGCGCTGCGCTTGGCGATGCGCTCGCGTCCCTCGCCGCCCAGGCTCTGCGTCAGCTCGGTATCGATGAAGCCCGGCGCGATCGCATTCACGGTGATGCCGAGCTTGCCGACTTCCCGCGCCAGCGAGCGCGTGAAACCGGTCGCGGCCGCCTTAGTCGCGCCGTAAACCGACAGGCCGTTATAGCCGGTGGAGGCGATGATCGAGGAAATGTTGACGATGCGCCCTTCGCCGTCAGCCATCATGTGCCGCACGATATATTTGGTCAGGATCATCGGCGACAGCACGTTGAGCCGCACCAGCGCCTCGATATCGGAATTGTGCATGGTCGCCAGCAGGCCTTCGGTGCCGATGCCGGCGTTGTTGACGAGGCCATAGATCGGGCCGAACTCGTCGCGCATCGATTTCACGAAGGCGGGAATGGCCTCGATCGCGCTGAGGTCGGAGCCGCGGAAATGCAGATTGCCCTGGCCGGCTTCGCCGATCGCCGCGCGCAACTCATCGCTTTCGCGCCGCGCCACCGCGATCACGTTGAAGCCCGCCGCAGCGAGCCTGCGCACGATGGCAAGTCCGATGCCGCGGCTGCCGCCGGTGACAAGGACGTTACGCATCGGAGCGCGCGAGCTTTCCCGCCGGCGTCACATCCAGCGTGTCGACGAAGCGGATCACGGCCGGCACCTTGTGCGACGCCAGCGACGTCCGACATTCGGCGAGAATCTCGTCGCGGATTTCCTTCGCCCGGCCCGCACCATCGGCGGTGAGAATGACGTCGGCGACAACGATCGATCCGGTGATCGGGCTGCGGCGCGATTTCGCGCGCGACATCCGCACCTGGGCATGGCGGTTGATGACCGCCTCGATCTCCTCGGGATGAACCTTCAGCCCGCCGATATTGATGATGCCGCCGCGGCGGCCGACAAAATGATAGCGGTCGCCGCGGAGTTCCACCATGTCGCCGGTATCGACGAACCCGTCATCGTCAGTGAGCGCAGCCGCGTGCTTGCCGACATAGGCATGCGCGGCCCGCCGGGAGCGGATGCGGAGCGACCCATCGACGATCTTCATCTCCACGCCGTCCTTGCTTGGTCCGATCAGGCTCGCCGGGAAACCCTCTCGGCCATCATTGACGGCAAAGCCGACTCCCGCTTCGGTGGAGGCATAGGCATGGCCGACCGAGGCATTCGGAAAGGCTTGCGCCAGGCCATCGAGCACCGCCTGGTCGGCGATCTCGCCGGAAAGCCGCACGTAGCGGGGCGAGAATCCAGCGGCCGATCCGCTCATCAAGAGCTTCCGCCAATGCGACGGCGTGCCGGAAATATGGGTGACGCCGCGAGCCGCGAGCCGCGCGACGTGATCGGCGAGCGGCTCGCCGTATTCCGACAACACCATCGAGCCGCCGCCGATAATGGCGCGCAGGAAGATCTGCAGGCCGCCATAGCGACGGATATCGTAGAACGTCGCCCACACGGCAGGCGTGCCGCGCGCCGGCCCCTCAGCGACAATGGCGCCGCAGAGCCCCTCGAGCGTGTGGCCGACGATCTTCGGCACGCCCGACGTGCCCGACGTCAGCATCAGCCATTCAGTGGCGCGTTCGGTCTTCGGCGGCTTGAGCACCCGTTCCGGCAAGCGGACGCCGGCGATCAGGTAAACTTCGGAATTGGTCCAGCGAGGCGGCTCGTCCGTGACGATGGCATCGATCTCGGCATCCTCGATCAAGGCCTGGGTATAGTCAGGATTGAGGTCGGGCGGGCACAGCAGCATGCGCCGGGCAATACCGTCGAGCTCGATCATGGCGAGCCCCGAGAGCAACTGCCCTCTCACCGAGAGCAGCACCGAACGGCCCGAGAGCTCGCGGAAATGTCCACCGAGGCAGGTCTCGGACAGGATGTCGGTCAGCGACACCACGTGGCGCGCGTCGGAGATGGTACGGCCCTTCAGCTCAGGGCTGAGATAGTCGCGGAGCGCAAAAATCTCACGCGGGGACATGTTCGTAGGCCCGGACGAAATCGCCGACCGTCAGCGGGAACGCCGCATCCTCCGAGATGGTAAACGGATCGATACCGAGGTCGTCTTCCAGGCGCGCCACCAGGATCGCAAACGCGAGCGAGTCGAAACCGGTTTCGTGAAGCGAAAGCTCGTCCGTGAGCGGAGGCAGTTTCACCTGCTGCTCCTCGGCAATCTGTTTCATCGCCGCAATAATCCTTAATCTCACCGACATGGAATGCCTCGTTTTTTCAATAAATCGTTGATGCTCATCATAGGGCGGAAGTGTGAATTAACTCAGCCGCGGCAGGGGCCTTTTGGCATGGTTGGTAAACAGCATCCTCGCCAAATCATCCAAAATTTCGGCGAGCGCGGAAAGTTTTTGTAAAATTTTAGAGACGGATCGCGCCGCCGGCGATGCGCGCGAAAACATCCGCATCGAGCAAGCGGTATTCGCCGGAGACCGGGTCCCTGAAATAGAGGGGTTCCCTGACGATGGCGGGATCGAAACCCTCGCGCGCCAGAAGATGCTTCTTCTGCTTGAAGGTCTCGGTGGAATCGAGCTCCGCGCTGAGGCGAAGGAAAAGCGGATGCGCGTAAGCCGGAAGCCGGCGCGCCAGATGATCGGCAAAGGCCCGGAAGCTAAAGGCGTCACCGATCACGATCGCCGCCATGCCGGCGCGCCCGTCGGTGCCCGCGATCTCGACGCCATAGGTGGTCGCGTCGAGCACGCCTTCGCAATCACGGATCGCGTCGTTGACTTCGCTGGTCGCGACATTCTCCCCCTTCCAGCGGAAGGTGTCGCCGACGCGGTCGACGAAATGGAAAAAGCCCTGCTCGTCGAGCCGCATCAGATCGCCGGTGCGAAACCAGGCATCGCCCTTGGCGAAGACATCGCGCAGGATCTTCTTGTCGGTCTCGGCGCGGTCGGTGTAGCCCTCGAAGCGGCCACCGCCTTCGTCCGCGCTTCCGATGCGGCCGATGGCTTCGCCGATCTCGCCGCGGGCGCAGGCGATGCACAGACCGTTGTCTTCGCGGAGCGGTGCGCCGCCTTCGGCATCGACCTTCACGATCGCAGCCGGGAAGCGATGCGCAAGCAGCGGCGGAATCCGGCCGATCGCACCCGGCTTGCCCTCGACATTGTAGAGCGAGAAATTGCCTTCGGTCGCTGCATAGAACTCCAGGATTTGCGGGATCGCAAAGCGCGCCTGGAAGGCCTCCCAGATATCGCCGCGCAGGCCGTTGCCGCAGGCAAGCCGCAGCCGATGCCGGGATTCGAATTCCGAAACCGGCGCATTCAGGAGATAGCGGCAGAGCTCGCCGATATACTGGAACAGCGTGCAATCGAAGCGGACGAGATCGCTCCAAAAGTTCGTCGCCGAGAACTTTTCGGCAAGCGCCACCGAGGCGCCGGCAAACAGCATGCTGCAGGGCGCGACAATGCCGCCGACGGAATGAAAGACCGGCAGACAATTGTAAAGGCGATCACCCGGCGTAGCGTCGGTAAGGCCCGCGAACCAGCCGCCCCAGTTCAGGATGCGGCGATGGCTGATGCTTGCAGCCTTGGGCAGGCCGGTCGTGCCGGAGGTGTAGATCAAAAGCGCGCGGTCGTTGATGGTGATGCCGCCCCGCTCGGCCGGCGACGGCGGACCGCCATCGAGCTGCACGAGGGCCGCATCGAGGCTGGCGTCGTGCCAAAGCTTCGGTGCACGGGCAAGAAGCGGACGCGCGACGTCGAAGACCTCGGCAAGCCCGCTCGCCAGGATCACGTGGTCGGCTTTGGCCACATCAATGCAATGCGCGAGCGATTGGCCGACCAGCCTGGTGTTGATCAGGGCCACGACACCGCCGACACGGCTGATGCCGAGCCAGGCCGCGATATAGTCGGGCCGCGTCGGCATCATCAGGCAAACCGTGTCGCCGGGCTTGATGCCTGCGGCGAGCGCCCAGCGGGCATAGCGGTTCACGCGCTCGGCAAGCGCGCGATAGGTGAGGGTCGCGGCATCGGAGACCAGTGCCGGCCGGTCGCCCTGCCTCTCCGCCCATTCCTCGACGATATCGGCAAACAGCCGCTGCGGATTGGGCTCGATGCGCGAGGTGAGCTCGATCGCCTTCAGCCACGCCTTGGCCGCCGACGGTTTTCCGCGCGGCGCCGGAGCTTCGGTCGATCGATTGATGAGGCCGGGGGTCATGGCTCCATCTCATAGGCGGATTGGCCTGATCAGGTATTAATCGGGACAGTTAAAAGTGGCCCGAAGTGGGACAGCGTCTCAACGCTGGCGGAACAATCTCAACATCTTCGTTAACGTTGGCCTCATCGACCGAAGCTCCTCCAGGTGAATCCTGGAAAGCTGCTGCAGCCGCCGTTCCCCTTCCCTCGTCAGCTGCACCAGCACGCGCCTGCCGTCGGCGGGGTCGACGCTCCGGCTCACGATCTTGAGCTTGACCATCCGGTCGACGAGTTCGACAGCCGTGTGGTGCCGGATCAGAAGATAGCCGGCGAGGTCCCCAACGGAGACGGGCTCTCGCTCGGAAAAGCCCCTGATCGCCAGAAGCGCCTGGTGCTGGCGGGCGGTCAGGCCGGACTCGTTGGCGGCAGCCTCGCTGAAAGCCCGGAACCGACGCAATTCATAACGGAAGCGGGCGAGGGCTGCGTAATCGACCGCTCCATCGCGGTCCGTCGTTCTCGCTGCGGCCCTGGTCACGTGCCGCTTTTTTTCAGCTGGAGAAGACATTCCCCGTCCTGTGCCGCACGTCCGGCAGGCACGTTCGCATCAAGTATCGAGCGCCGCCACCGGACAGCCTTCAGATATCTGTGGACCGCTGCCCAAGATCGTGGTGTCGCGTCCCACTAGCCACGCCGGGAATTCTCGCCTGCCCTGCTCAGGAATTCCAGCAGGATCCGCTGCACGGCAACAGGAATCCTGGTGCTCTTGCGGCGCACCGATCTTGCCAGCGCCTCCGCCACCTCCTCGCGGGTCAGCTCGCCGGTCGAGAACCTTGCGTCCAGGTCCCGCCAGGCTTCCGACAGCGATTTGCCGGCGTGAAACAGCGGCCGGATAGTCACGCCGCGCGCCGCCGCCCAGCGGATGATCTCGCCCATGGTCTGTGGACCGCAATTGCGCGCGAGCGACAGGCGCTCCACGGTGATCTTCCGGAGCAAATCCCTGGATGGAATCCATTTGTCGCGCGGCGGACTCTCTCCGGTGATCTCATCGGCGATGATCTTCAGCACGTTCAAGGCCCGCACGCTGAGCCCGGCATCGGCCGCACCGAGTGCGGGACCGGTTTCACCGGGGCGAGCCCCGCCTCCCTGCTCTCTCAGGTCGAAGCAGGTGTTGATGGTGTAGACCGGGGCAGCTTCTTCGTTCAGACTAGCCATTTCGGACGAGCGGGCGCGGGCGGCGCCGTTCCTTTGCATTTCCAAGTCCTGCCCAATCCAAGTCCTGTCCAATCCAAGTCCCTGTCCAAGTCCCGGCTTGCGACGACGACACCGAAATCCGCCAAATATCGTTTAACGATATTATTGGGCGAATCTTCACTCATCTTCGACCAAAGGTGCAATTGACAGGTCCCTATATCGTGGAACGATATCGAATATGCAAGCGCGCGATGCATGGGGCAGCCCGCTTACCGGGCGCCGGCGTCTGCTGATGCGCTGGAGTCCGGGACAGGCTGCGCCTGCGCGACGAAATACATCAGAATATTTTCGGGAGGACGTTCCACAATGAAGAATACAACGGTCAAGCCGGGCCTTGCGATTTCTCGCCGCAGCCTTATCCAGACCGCGGCGGGATTGGCGGGCGGCGCGATGCTTCCGGGCGCCATGCCGATGGCTTTCGCGGAGGATCATCCCGCGATCGGAACCTATCCGGCCGGCTCTTCCGGATCCTCGGTGTTCATCGGCATTTCCGTGCCACGCACCGGCACCTATGCCGTCCAGGGAGAAGACGAGCTCAAAGGCTACCAGCTCGCGATCGAGCACATCAACAGCGGGCACGAGCTGATCAAGAAGATCTCGCCCAAAACCAGCAAGGGCGTGCTCGGCAAGGAGCTGAAATTTGGCGTGGCGGATTCCGCCGCCAAGCCGAACGAAGCGGTGCAGGCGCAGCAGCGTTTCATCACCGAGAACAAGGCCGTCATGATCACCGGCGGCACGTCGAGCGCCGTGGCGGTGGCGCTGAACAAGCTCGCGCAGCGCGAGAAGGTGCTGTTCGTGTGCGGCATCTCCGGCTCGAACGACACCACCGGCAAGGACTGCGTCCGCTACGGCGTCCGCCAGAACTTCTTCGGCCAGACCGCTGCCGCGGCCATCGGCCCGGTGATGGTCAGGGAATTCGGCAAGAACAAGAAGGCCGCCTACCTGACGCCGGACTACACCTATGGTCACACCGTGACCAAATCCATGCAGGATTTTCTTGCGACGGCCGGATGGACCACCGCGACCAACCAGGTCGCGCCGCTCGGCGCCCCCGATTACTCGTCCTATCTCCTCAATGTCGCAAATTCAGGCGCGGACGTGTTGATCAACGTCAACTGGGGGCACGACGCCGTGCTCTCGACCCAGCAGGCCAAGCAGTTCGGCGTGCTCGACAAGATGAAGCTGGTCGTGCCCTACCAGGTTCCGTTCATCGCCCGCGAGACCGGCGGCCTGATGCAGGGCGTCTATGCGGCGACCGACTATTGGTGGACGATCGAGGACAAATATCCGCTGGCCAAGATGTTCAACGAAGCCTTCGAAAAGAAATTCGGCTACAAGCCGGAATGGGGCGCCGAGAACTCCTATATCAGCTTCGCGCATTGGGCCCGCATGGTCGAGGAGGCCGGCAGCTTCTATCCGCCGGATGTCATCAAGACCTATGAAAAGGGCGAAACCATTCCCTCCCTCGTCGGCGACGTGCACTACCGCAAGGAAGACCACCAGTGCATCCGTCCTGTCATCATCGTGAAGGGCAAGATGGAAAAGGACATGAAGAACAAGGAAGACTACTACGACGTCGTCGAAATCGTGCCCGGCGAGGGCCTGATGCAGAAGCCCGACGCTTTCGGCTGCAATCTCGGCGACTACACCTGAGGATAGACTGAACTCTGACGCCGCGGGCAGGCACGATGGCCTTGCCGCGGCGTCGGTTTTTTGGTGTCCTCCCGTATCATCCACTTTCGCTCGCCAACCAGGGACCATGTTCGATCCTCATGATTAGTTGGCCCAATTTCGTTTCCCAATTGTTCAACGGACTGGCGCTGGGCGCGCTGCTCGCGCTGATCAGTTCCGGCCTGACCATCATCTACGGCACACTCGGCGTACTGAACCTGGCGCATGGCGCGATGTTCATGATCGGCGGCTATTCCGGATTCGTCGCCTACCAATACACGGGTTCGTTCGTCGTCGCAGTCATCGCCGGCTCCCTGTTCGTGATGCTCCTCGGACTGGCGATGGAGCGCGTCATCATCCGCCATTTCTATCAGCGTCCGCATGAGGATCAGCTGCTCGTCACCTTCGGGCTCGGCATCTGCTTTGTCGAAATCGTGCGCCTGATCTTCTCCAGCCAGTCGCAGGTCGTTCCGCCTCCGCCGCTGTTCCAGGGCATCACCAATCTGGGTTTCGCATTCTATCCGACCTATCGGCTCGCAGTGGTCGGCATCGTGGCCGTGGCGCTCGGGGCGCTGTTCCTCGTCCTGTACCGCACCCGCCTCGGCCTGATCGTGCGCGCGGGCATCGAGGATTCGGTGATGGTCGATTCGCTCGGCATCAACGTCTACCGCGTCTTCATGATCGTCTTCGGCATCGGCGCGATGGCCGCCGGCTTTGCCGGCATCGTCAATGCGCCCGTGGTCTCGCTGACGCCGGGCGTCGGCGACGACATCCTGGTCGAGACCTTCGTGGTGGTGGTGATCGGCGGCGTCGGATCCTTTCCGGGCGCCGTCCTCGGAGGCCTGATCGCGGGCGAAATCATCAGCATCACCTCGATGTTCAACCCCGGCTACGCCTATGTGATGCTGTTTGCGGCGATGACGCTCGTGCTCGTGGTACGACCGCACGGCCTGCTCGGCGTGCAGGGCCGCGAGTAAGCGTGATCGTCCGATGTTCAAGCAACGCCCCTTCCTGATCGAGACGCTGACGGCCATCGGGCTGCTCGTCGCGCCGTTCGTGCTGCCCTATCTCGGCTTTGCGCCGAATACCGTGAACCGCATCCTGGTCTGGGGCCTGTTCGGTCTCGGCTTCGATATCCTGTTCGGATTCACCGGCCTGTTGTCCTTTGGACAGTCGGCGTTCTACGGCACCGGCGGCTTCGTCGCTGCCTATCTCCTGACCCGCGCCGGTTTCGGCAGCGTGATCGGCGCGCTGATCATCGGCATGATCGCGGCCGCCGTCACCGGCTATCTGGTCGGACTGATCGCCTTGCGGCGGACCGGCATCTATTTTGCCATGATCACGGTCGCAATCGCGGAGGTGTTCTTCTTCGTCGAGTTCAATCCGCTGTCGGACTGGACCGGCGGCGAGAACGGCCTGCCTGGCGTACCGACGCCGAGCTTCAATCTCGGTTTCACGACATTGCAGTTCACCAACGGCTGGTCGCTCTATATCTTCATCGCACTGTGCTACTTCATCGGCATCGTGATCGCGCTGCGCATCGTGCGCTCGCCGGTTGGAGCGATCCTCAGCGCGATCCGCGACAACCCGCTGCGCGCCACCGCAGTCGGCCACAACATCCACGGCTACAAGCTTACCGCCTTTGTGATTGCCGCCGCCTATGCCGGCTTTGCCGGCGGCCTGCTCGGCGTGCTGCAGGCCTTCATGCCGCCGGACGCCTTCACCTTCGACACATCCGGCCAGCTTGTGATGCAGACCGCGATCGGCGGCCGCGGCACGCTGTTCGGGCCGCTGGTCGGTGCAGCGGTCTGGCTGTTCCTGCAGGATTTTCTGCAGGCCGCACTCGGCCTCGGCGCGGCCTGGAAACTGGTGCTGGGCACCGTCTTCGTGCTGCTGGTCTGCTTCCTGCGCGGTGGCATTGTCGGCGGCCTGATCGACCTTTACCGCTACTTCGCCGGCCGGCGAGCCCAGGCAACCCAGGAAGAGGCACCGTCCGGCCTGACCGCAGAAGCGGAGCAAAAGGCCGCAGAAGCCGCGATCGCAAAACAAGCTCCGGCAACTCCGATGCCGGCACGGCATGCCGACCGCCGCGAGAACGGACCGATCCTCAAGGCGACAGGGCTGACCAAGCGTTACGGCGGTCTCGTCGCCAACAGCGATATCGATTTCACCGTCAATCACGGCGAGCTGCGCGGCATCATCGGGCCGAATGGCGCGGGCAAATCGACCTTCTTCAAGATGCTCACCTGCGAGGTTCCGCCGACCTCGGGCAGCATCGTTTTCGAAGGACGCGACATCACTGGCATGAGCGTCACGGATGTATGTCAGCTCGGCCTCACCAAGAGCTACCAGGTCAATCAGCTCTTCAGCGGGCTCACGGTGCGCGACAACGTCGTCATCGCGGCACTGTCGGAGCTGCGCGGCAAGTTCAAGCTCGACATGTTCGCCTCGCTCGACAAGATCCCGGGCCTGAATGAGCAGGTCGAACGCACGCTGGCCCTGGTCAACCTTTCCCATCGGGTATCCACGCCGGTATCGGAGCTCGCCTATGGCGAGAAGCGGCGGCTGGAGATCGGGCTTGCTCTGGCGACCTCACCAAGCCTCCTGCTGCTGGACGAGCCACTCGCCGGCATGAGCCCGCGAGAACGCGTCGAAACCGTCAATCTCCTGAAGTCGATCAGCCGCGACCGCACCATGATCATCATCGATCACGACATGGACGCGCTGTTCGAACTCGCCGAGCGGGTCACCGTCCTGCAGGAAGGGCGGGTGCTGACCGAAGGGACGCCGGACGAAATCAGAAAGAGCGCCGCCGTGCAGGAAGCCTATCTCGGCGGCGTACACGGAGTGATCGACCCATGAACCTGCTCGAGGTCAACGGGCTCAACTCCTATTATGGAGACTCCCACATTCTCTTCGACGTGTCGCTGCGCGTCGAACGCAACGAGGTCGTGGCCCTGCTCGGACGCAACGGCGCCGGCAAGAGCACGACCCTGAAGAGCCTGATGGGCGTGGTCACGCCCCGCGCAGGCTCGGTCAAGCTGGACGGTGTCGATCTGGCGGGCCGCAAGAGCCACACCATCGCGCAGGCCGGCATGCAATTGGTGCACGAGGAGCGGCGCATCTTCGGAAGCCTAAATGTCGAGGAGAACCTCGTGATCGCCGGCCTCACCGCTTCGCAGCGGTGGCCGCTGGATCGCGTCTACGAAATGTTTCCGCGGCTCAAGGAACGGCGCAACAACCGCGGCACCGAACTGTCGGGCGGCGAGCAGCAGATGCTGGCCATCGCACGGGCCCTGGTGCGCGATCCCAAGATCCTGCTGCTTGACGAACCCTTCGAGGGACTGGCCCCGATCATCGTCCGCGACCTCATGAAGGTGTGCCGCGATCTCGCGGCCAGCGGCCAGACCATCGTACTGGTGGAACAGAACCTGGCGGCGACGCTGGCGCTCGCGCAGCGCACCTACATCATCAACAACGGACATATCGTTCACGAAGGTCCGGCACAGGAAATCAAGGCGCAGCCGGACATCCTGCAACGCTACCTCGGCGTCTGACGCTTGATCGGGACCCCGGGGCCGCGTTGGCGCAAACTGCACAGTGGTTTGCGGAAGGAACCATGCGCGCGAACGGCGAGTTGAAATACGACGATGAAATCGTCGTATTCCGGCCGAAGCACTACTTTCGGGCTATGCCGGCGGTAGGACGAAGGTTGAATGCAGCTGCCGGCGTTTTCGTTCGCAACGAGACTCGGAATCATTATGCTGCACGGACAACAGGCAGCCGAGGGATTTTTTTCCTTCCGAGCCGCCGTTAAAAATTAAGGAAACGCACGATCGCGCCGGGTCTTTCGGGCGCGGAAAAAGATGCGCCAGCCGTCACTGGACCTGGGCATGGACGAAAGCATTTCCGCACCATTCATCCGTTATCCTATCGGCACATCGCTGTTGATGGCCGGCATCCTGTTCATCGGTCTCGTCTCCTATCCCTTGCTGCCGGTGGCGCCGCTGCCGCAAGTCGACTTCCCGACCATCCAGGTCAACGCGACCCTGCCGGGCGCCAGCCCCGAAACCATGGCCTCTTCGGTGGCGCAGCCGCTGGAGCGGCAAATGGCGCAGATTCCCGGCATCGCGCAGATGACTTCGACGAGCTCGCTCGGCTCGACCGCAATCACGCTCCAGTTCGATCTGAACCGGAACATTGATGGCGCCGCCAACGACATCCAGGGAGCGATCAATGCGGCGAGCGGTCAGCTCCCGAAAAACCTTCCTTCGCCGCCGACCTATCGCAAGGTCAATCCGGCCGACTCGCCGATCCTGCTGCTGTCGGCGACTTCCGACACCGTGCCGTTGATCCGGCTGAGCGACGCCATCGACGTCCAGCTCGGACAGCAGATCAGCCAGATTTCCGGCGTGGCGCAGGTGTTCATCGGCGGCCAGCAGAAACCGTCGATCCGAGTCCAGATCGATCCCGCGAAACTCGTGGCCAAGGGCCTGTCGCTGGAAGACGTGCGCGCCCAGATCATGGTGAACACCACCGACAGCCCCAAGGGCAATATCGACGGCACCAAGCGGGCATACACGATCTACGCCAACGACCAGTTGCTCGACGCGGAGAAATGGAACGACGTCATCATCGCCTATCGCAACGGCGCTCCCTTGCGGATTCGCGATATCGGCCAAGCCATCGCCGGCCCCGAAGACATGAAGCAGGCAGCCTGGGCCGACGGCAAGCGCGGCGTGTTACTCGTCATCTTCAAGCAGCCCGGCGCCAACGTCATCGACACCGTCAACAAGATCAAGGCGGAGCTGCCGCGCCTGGTCGCGGCGATTCCGCCCGCGATCAAGATCAAGATCATCTCTGACCGCACGCTGACCATCCGCGCCGCGGTCGAAGACGTACAGATCACGCTCATGATCACGATCTTCCTCGTGATCATGGTGATCTTCGTCTTCCTGCGCAGCTTCTGGGCCACGGTGATTCCCGCAGTCACAGTGCCGCTCGCGCTGCTGGGAGCCTGTGCGCTGATGTGGGTGTTCGGCTATACGGTCGACAATCTTTCGCTGATGGCGCTCACGATTGCGGTCGGCTTCGTGGTCGACGACGCCATCGTGATGCTGGAAAACATCACGCGCCATGTCGAGGCCGGCGAAAGGCCGATGGCGGCCGCCTTCAAGGGCGCGAACGAGATCGGCTTCACAATCGTCTCGATCAGCATTTCGCTGGTCGCGGTGCTCATCCCGCTCCTGCTGATGGGCGGCGTGATTGGCCGCCTGTTCCGCGAATTCGCTGTCGTGCTGGCGATGACCATCTTCGTCTCGATGGCAGTGTCGCTGACACTGACGCCGATGATGGCCTCACGCTTTCTGCGCTCCCATCACGAGAGCAAGCATGGCCGGTTCTACCAATGGAGCGAGCGCCTGTTCGAGCGCATGCTGCACGCTTACGAGCGCATCCTGGACCTTGCCTTGAGCTGGAGGCGGACAACCCTTTTGATCTTCTTTGCGACGATTGCGATCTCCGTCTATCTCTTCGTGATCATCCCGAAAGGTTTTTTCCCCCAGCAGGACAACGGCTTTCTTACAGGCGTATCGGAGGCATCACAGGACATCTCCTTTGCCGACATGAAGCGGAAGCAGGAGGAGCTCAGTGAGATCGTGCAGGCCGATCCGGCCGTCGACAGCATCGCGATGTTCATCGGCGGTGGCGGCACTGCGCTCAATTCGGGGCGAATGTACATTACGCTGAAGCCGCATAGCGAGCGCGACGCCGACGCCCAGCAGATCATCGCGCGGCTGCGGCCGAAGCTCGCGGAGGTCGAAGGCGCCAAGCTCTATCTGCAGGCCTCGCAGGACGTGCGCCTCGGCGGCCGCGCCACGCGAACCCAGTTCGAATTCACATTGCAGGATGCAAACCTCGACGAATTGAACGAGTGGGCGCCGAAAATTCTGGCCAAGATGCAGACCTTGCCGCAATTGCGCGACGTCGCGACCGATCAGCAGACCGAGGGAACGACGCTGCAACTGGCCATCAATCGCGACACGGCGGCGCGCTACGGCATCACGCCACAACTGATCGACGACACGCTCTATGACGCGTTCGGCCAACGCCAGGTCACGCAATATTTCACCCAGCTCAACAGCTACCATGTGATCCTGGAAATCCTCCCTGAGCTGCAGGGCAAGATCGACACGCTCGACAAGATCTACGTCAAGTCGCCGACCACGGGCGAGCAGGTCCCGCTCTCCGTGTTCAGCAAATGGACCAGCGTACCGGTACGGCCACTCGCGATCGCACATCAGGGCCAGTTCCCAGCCGTGACCATCAGCTTCAATCTCGGTCAGGGCGTCGCGCTCGGACAGGCGACCGCCGCAGTGGCGCAAGCGATGTCCACGATGGGCGCGCCGGCGACGCTGAGCTCAAGCTTCCAGGGCACCGCGCAGGCGTTACAGCAATCGCTGAGCACCGTGCCGCTGCTGATCCTCGCTGCACTCGTTGTGGTCTATCTGATCCTCGGCATTCTCTACGAGAGCTATATCCATCCGCTGACAATTCTCTCGACGCTGCCGTCCGCGGGCGTCGGCGCGCTGGCGATCCTGATGGGATTCGGTTTCGATTTCAGCCTGATTGCGCTGATCGGAATCATCCTCCTGATCGGCATCGTGAAGAAGAACGGCATCATGATGGTGGACTTCGCCATCGCGGCGGAACGCGACGAGCATCTCACGCCCGAGCAGTCGATCCGCAAGGCCGCGATCCTGCGCTTCCGTCCCATCATGATGACGACGATGGCGGCACTGCTCGGCGGCGTTCCGCTGATGCTCGGTACCGGCACCGGTTCGGAAATCCGCCAGCCGCTTGGCTACGCCATGGTCGGCGGCCTTCTGGTGAGCCAGGCGCTGACGCTGTTCACCACGCCGGTGGTCTATCTCTACCTGGATACGTTCTCCAACGCGCTCACGCGCTGGACGCGAGGCCGGAAACCGGATGATCCGGACGGCAACTTCGAGGACATGAAGCACGCGGCAGAATGATCGGCGCCGATCAGGTAGGCGGGTCTTTACGACATCATTTCGGCGCATGCGAAGCTGTTCACACTTGGCGCCGCGATCCCGGTGTAGTTTGAGCGCAACTCCTCAAGGAGACGGGAATATTTCCGTCATTCGCGCGGTCTCGCCGAAGGAGACATCTGGAATCGTCGGCAAGGTACCTTTCGCCGGAGATACGCCATGCATACGTCATCAGCAGAATGGTTACCCGCGTCCACTCCGCCGCCTGACGGCGAACTCGAACTCTGCGTCCTGGCCTATGATGGAACCGTTCACGCGCTCACGTTTCCTTGTCACAAGGACGGCGCCGAATGGGTCGATGCGTCCGGCAGGAAGCAATTCGGCATTCAGCTGACGCATTGGCGCAGGTGGGAGTTGACGCCGCGGACCTAGCTGCCTCCCACGCCCTGCAGCACCAGGCGGTTGAGCCGCGCGGCGAAGGCCGCGGGATCCTCCGGCAATTCACCGTCGAGGATTTGTGCCTGCTCCAGGAGCAACAGCGAGAGATCGTCGGCCGCGTTCTTGTCGCCTCCCTTGCTCGCGATCGCCGACACCAGCGGATGGCGCAGATTGATCTCGAGGATCGGCTTGGTCCGCATGCCGCGATTCTGTTGCGACAACAGCCGCTCCAACTCGCGATCGGGTCCCTGACTGCCGGCGACGAGGCAGGAGGCACTGGTGGTCAGCCGCGTCGACGCCTTCACATCGGTGACGCGATCGCCCAGGCTCGCCTTGATGATCGCGATCGTCGCGGCCTCGTCGGCGGCGGGCTCGGCCTTGTCCTTGTTCTCCTCGAGCAGTGGAATCAGATCGAAATTGAGATCGCCCTGGCTCAGCGACTTCAGCGGCTTGCCTTCGAAATTGAGCTGCGCCGAGGTCCAGAACGCATCGACGGGATCGGTGAGCAGCAGCACCTCGATTCCGCGGGCGGTGGCGGCCTCCAGCCGCGGATTGGATTTCAGGCGATCGATGCTGTCGCCAACCAGGAAATAGATATCGGTCTGGTTGGGCTTGAGGTCCGCGACATATTGCTTGAGCGTGCGTTTGTCGCCGCCGGTCGAGGAAAAGCGCGACAGCGCCAGCAATTTCTCCCGCCGCTCGAAGTCCTCGTAGAGGCCTTCCTTGATCACCGCGCCGAAGGCATCCCAGATCTTGTTGAAATTTTCCGGCTCCTTCTCGCTCAGCGTCTCCAGCTCGCTGATCACGCGGCCGGTGACCGCCTTGCGGATCTGCGCGAGCTGCGGATTGTTCTGCAGCATCTCGCGCGAGATATTGAGCGGCAAATCCTCGCTGTCGATCACGCCGCGGATGAAGCGCAGGTAGGCCGGCAGGAGATCGGCCTCATCGGTGATGAACACCCGCCGCACATAGAGCTTGACCTTGCCCTTGCGCGCCGGCTCGAACAGGTCGAACGGCTTGGTCAAGGGCGCAAACAGCAGCACCGCATAGGAGTAACGCCCCTCGGCGCGATAATGCAGCGTCATCCCCGGTTCATCGAAGGCATGGGCAATCTGCTTGTAAGCCTTGGCGTAATCCTCCGGCGTGAGCTCCGATTTGGATCGCTGCCACAGCGCGCTCGCCGAGTTGATCTGGCTCGGCTCGCCCTCTTCCGGCACCAGTTCGATCGGGAACTGGATGTTGTCGGAATAGGCCCCGACGATACGCTCGATCTCGTAGGTCTCGAGGTATTTTTTCGCGTCCTCCTTCAGATGCAGCACGATCTCGGTGCCGCGCGCGACACGCCTGGCATCGTCTTCGCCTGCCGGCGCGACCTCGAAGCCGGCGCCGCCCGAGGACGACCAGGTCCAGACTTCGTTTGAGCCGGCCTTGCGGCTGGCCACGACGATGCGGTCCGCCACCATAAAGGCGGAATAGAAGCCGACGCCGAACTGGCCGATCAGGCCAGTGCCGTCCTTGGCCTCGGCAAGCTTCGCCACAAATGCCTTGGTGCCCGATCGCGCGATGGTGCCGAGATGATCGATCAGCTCCTGCCGCTCCATGCCGATCCCGGTATCGGCGACCGTGAGCGTGCCCGCCTTCTTGTCCGGGATGATCCGGATTTTCGGCGCGTCGCCTTCAGCGATCAGCTCGGGCTTGGAGATCGCCTCGTAGCGCAGCTTGTCGCAGGCATCCGACGCGTTCGAGATCAGTTCGCGCAGGAAAATATCGGTCTCCGAATAGACCGAATGCACCATCAGATGCAGGAGTTCGGAGACCTCGGCCTGGAACGGCTGGGACACGGCTGCGGTATCGCTCATCGTCATGCGTTTTTGCCCGGACAAATCATCGTGAAAGCGTCGATATAGCGCCGCCAACGAGGGGATCAAGCCTTGATGCGCATCGCGGCCCGGGGAGGCAGCCGCCATGACGGCGCAGGGGTAAACGTCATCACCCCACTTTGAAGGCTCCCACGCCCGCACCAGGGACATGCGGCCTTCGCCCGGACCACGCGTCCGAGGGACAACGAAGAAGTGATCGCGCGAGCCGGGATGATTTGACGACCGAGCGGTGTCGTCGTAACCCATGCTTAACCGATTCGGCGCCCCTTGCTCCGCTAGGCGATATCGCAAGTGCCGACCTCACGTAAACTCTATTCGGAGTTGATGACGCGGCGCAGCTGGATTTGCTGCGTTGCGCACATAGATATCGCTGCACGCGCCTCTCACATTTTGACTTGAATGAACCTCTCCGCGAAGAAAATTCTTGCTGCGCGTGTACCCGATCTGCGGATCGATTTACTGCGCGGGTTGGCCAACTGGTCTCTCTTGCTCGACCACATCCCTCACAACGTGGTGAACTTCATCACGCTGCGGAATTTCGGCTTCAGCGGCGCCACCGACGTGTTCGTGTTCATCGCGGGCTACGCCGCCGCGCTCTCCTTCGGCAGGATGGCGATGGAGCGCGGCTTCGTCGTGACGACGACGCGCATGCTCCGGCGGACATGGCAGCTCTACGTCGCGTATGTCGTGCTGTTCGTCATCTACATCGACATCATCAGCAACGTCGCCGCGCAATACGCCACCACCGAGATCATCGACGAATATAACGTCATCGGCATCGTCGACCATCCGATCCGGACGCTGATGCGCGGACTGATGCTGCAGGCAAAGCCGCTCAATCTCGATACGCTGCAATTGTTCGTGGCGATGATGGCGATGTTTCCGCTGGTTCTGTGGTCGATGCTGCGCCGACCCAACCTCACGCTCGCCGGCTCCGTCGCGCTCTACGCCGCCGCGCGCATATTCGACTGGAGCGTGCCCTCGTTCCCGAGCGGAACCTGGTACTTCAATCCGTTTTCCTGGCAACTGCTCTCGGTGCTCGGCGCCTGGTTCGCGCTGAACGGCTCGAACCTGGTTCGCATCGCGCGTCGCTTGCCCTGGCTGCGCATCGCCGCCGCCGTCTACCTCTTGTTCGCGCTGGCCGTGACGATTGGAGCCCGTGTGCCGGCACTGGCCGGCTTCGTGCCGGACAGCGGGCTCGACCTGTTCATGCCGGTCGAGAAGGAAAATCTCGCGCCCTATCGCGTCATGCACCTGCTCGCGCTGGGCCTGCTCTTTACCTATTTCGTGCCGCGCGATTGGCCCGCGCTGCGCTCAGGATGGCTGCAGCCCTTGATGAAATGCGGCAAAGAATGGCTGGCTTCGTTCTGCGCCGGCGTGTTCCTGTCCTTTGCCGGACATTTCGTCCTGATCACCGGACCAAACTCGATTGCGATGCAAATCCTGGTCAGTGTGACCGGCATCGCGCTGATGACGGCGATCGCCTATTACATTTCCTGGTCGCGGCGACAGGACAGCAAAAATCCGCTGGGCCCGGAGGCCCAGCGGATCAATCGAACGGCTTAGCCCAAGCGATCAGAAGTTACGCTGCGCGCGAATTTGCAGCAGAACGGTGTCCTGATCCTTGAACTGGTAGGCCGCCGCCGGCTTCGGCGCCGAAGGCGTCAGCACCGCCGTACCCGAAAAATTCTGGTCGAGGCGCACATACTGCACTTCGCCAGTGAAGGTGAGGCCCTTGACCGGAGTCCAACGGGTGTTGAAACCGATCTGGTAGACGGCGAAGTCGGGGTTACAGCTGAAGTCCGCCGAGACGTTCCCGGCCAGCTTGTTGCTGGCGAAGTATTGGGCGCAATACTGGCCCTTGGCCGAGGTGATGTCGGTGGACGAGCCGTCGTAGTGCATCCATGACGCCGCGCCGAAGATGCTGGAGTTCCAGTAGGGATCCCAGTTGTGGGTGAACGAACCGCGGGTGCCCCAGGCTTCCGTCAGCTTCAGATCGCCAGTGCCGCCGTTGATGCCCGGCAGGAACACCGCGTCGGTGGTCGCACCGAAGCCGATGCTCTGATAGGCGCCGCCGCTGCTGCCGCCAAACATGGCGAAGTTCGGCGAGCTTGACGCCGTCGAGAACACGCTCTTGCTGTCACCCTTGGCAAAGCTGCCTTCGATCTTGAGATCGTCTCCCGGTCCCGTCGGCAGGTTCTTGATGTTCAAGGCCGCCTGGACCGCACCACCCCACTTCGTATCGGGGTGACCGGAGATTTCCGACAGGTTGGTCGGAGCGCCACCAGCGCCGAGGATGTTGTAGGACGCGTCCACTTCGTGGGCCGCGGCCGAAATCTGGAACAGGCCCCAGGCCTGGTCGACACGGATGTTGCCGACGATGTCGGGGGAATGCGAGCCGCCATAGGCGTAGCCGGAGGTGCCGACCGCGTTGAGGCCGACCGCCAGATTGTAGACCGCGGTGCGGTCCCACACCGAGGGATCATCCAGGCCGATGCTGGCGGAGATGCCGTTGCCGAATTGCGCGGTGTACTGGATGTTGTTGACGCCGGTGTCGGTGTTCTGGCCGCCCATCAGGAACGACGAGATGTTGGACGGAAAGCCCTGCCAGGGCGTCGCATAGGCCGAAGCCGACTTACCGAAGGTGAAGCCCGCGAACTGGATGAAGACGTATTCAACCGACACGTAGCCGCCGCCGACGCCGTCAAGCGCAGTACCGCTCAGACCGCCAGGGATCGACGCGCCCCCGAACCCCGACGGGTTCGATGTGCCGAAATTGTTGAACTGGAAGTCGCCCTGCGCATAGGTACGCACCACACCATATTCGGTCGCGGTGCGGGTATCGATCTGGAGCGCCATGCGCGAGCGCGACATGAAGTTATCGAAGTACCGGTTGCGCTGGCCGGAGTCGCCGCTCCACGCCGGCTGACCATGGGGACCACCGCCGTTGAACGTGCTGTCGACGCGCAGGTAGCCGCCGATCTTGATGCAGGTGTCGGTGCCCGGAATGTACCAGAAGCCCGCCCCATACAGCGAGCACACTTTCACATATTCGATCGCCTTGGCCTTGATCGGCAGGTCCGCTGCCTGTGCGTCGGCGAGTGTAGCCATCGTCGCCGCCGAACAAAGAAGAGTTAAAGTCCGTATCGCTTTCATCACAGTCTTTCCCAAAGGAGGCATGATAGAAATCATGTAATCCAAACATGGGAGCCGGTGATGACACTTCAACGACAACAGTCGTTTTCGTCGACCTGTGTGTTCAGGCCGCCACACCTCGCGGAGCCGTTGGTCTCCTCAGAGATTTCGTCCGCAACGTCGCATGCAAACGGCGCGAATTTTCCTTCACGCAATCCCTGTGAGATAGTGCCGGACCGAGCATCAAAGGCTGGCGTGACAACATCGGTGATGCGCTGGACCGCAACAGCGTTGAGCGGGATGCAATTCCGAAAACTGTGCATGAAGCTGACCGAACGGCGATCCATCGCCACCATAACAACGTCGCCGATGAAGAACGCGCCAGTGCAATATCGTGCCGCCGGCAAAATGTCCGCCGGCGCGCGGGAGCAAAGCATCGTCGGAGATTTTCCGGCTCTCTCCCAGCTTAATTCACGATGGTGTGATGCTGACGCAATCCCACATCACGCAACTGTCAACTTCACGCAGCAACAGCGCGCTGACCGATAGCGACGGCACGGCCCTGAACGGCGGCCACCAGGGGTCTTGTCGAGCGCGCGATCGCCTCGACAAAGCGCGAGACGTGACGCTCCCTGGTAAAGCCGCCCGTAGCCATCATCGCGAACTCGCCGACATCATTGCCGACGGTGCCGGCCCTTCAGCTCTTCTGATTTGTTTCAACTCTTCATCGATTCGTTTTTGGAATTGTCTGCGATCGATCCCGATGAGAGGAAAATGGATATGTCCGGCTTTGATTATGATGATCGCATGATAGTGTCTCTCCAGGGCCAACAAGCAGGCGATGAGGCCAACTGCATGACAATGGAGTCAGCCAAGCTTCACGGGCGCGACCGGCGACACCTTGAAGATCTGAAAAAGCAGATCGCGCAATGCCTCGACCGCGAATTGAACCTGCTGGCGGAAGAACGACGCGAGCGCGCCCGGCATCTCGGGCTCGACGGCCTGCCTGTCGAATCGCCGCGCAAGCTTTCCGCCTGATGGCGGAATTTCGCGGGCACGCTTGCGCCTGCTTTTCAAAGCCGGACCGAAGAAGAGCCCTCCTAAAACGGCCGCTGCTAAAACGGCCGCTGCAATTGACGACGCAATATCGGCGTCATCGCCGGGAACCTGTTTGCCACGGCCAGCGTGGCATATTCGCTGGTCTCCAGGGCTATCTTTTGGGCGAGCATGATGTCTCCCGGCACCAGATATCCGTTCGGGGCGAAACACCACCCCATCTTCGCGACACCATCCTCGCCGATCTCGTGCACATTGGCCGAGATTCCGAAATGGATGCGATATTTCTTGCCACTGACGCCGCCGATCACGTCGAAATAGCCGAACGCGTCGAATTGGGCGCGCTGCTCCGGCGACAGCCAGGTCCGCAGCAGCCGCAATCCACGGATCTGCGGCGTCTCCTTATGACGGGCAAAGCGGTAGAGCTGGCGGAGGGCGCGAACGCGACGCGCCTTCTCCCAGATTTGCGGACGACGTGGCAACAGCATGGCTGTCGCGCTCACCCACCGACGAGGCGCGGGAAGAACAACGTCTCTTCGGCCGTCGGACTGAACGCCTTCATGCGCCGGGACTGGCCGGCGGCGGTCCGCTCAGCGGCGACAAAACCGGCCCCGGTCAATTGCCTGAAACGCGCTTCCGCCTTGGCCACCGCTTCGGCATCATTCGGATCGAAGTGATACCGGCTGTCCCCGGTGTGATCCATGACTATCTGTGTCGCCATAAGAGATGCTCCTGAGATCGCAGCCCCTGAAGCAACTCGGTCGCAACGACCGGGTTCCTTTCCCACGAACCAGAGCCTACCCCAAGATGCTGCGATCGGGGTGATCACATTCCGGACAATGCCAAAAGCGATTTGGTCTGCTGATTTGCCGCGGCTCGACCTTTTCGGAGTACCACCTTTTTGGAGCACTGATGGCAGCGTCCCATCCACCGCAGGTGTCGCATGTGTCAGCAAGTTTGGAACCGCGGCTGTCTGCTGGCGTTCGCCGTAATCAAGGCGAAAAGGACAAGACCATGTCAGCCTGGTTCAGAGACGATGCGCCAGCTTTGCTGATGGAGAGCGCGGTCGAGATCGCCATCGATTTCCTCCAGCGAACCGGCGAGATCGACGACTATGATGAGACCTGCCAATTCCTCGTCGACAAGGTCGCATTCATGATCGCACAGGGACAGCGGAACAGGCTGCTTCTGGCGAACCGTGCCATCTCCGCGTTTCAGCGCTATCGCAGGGCGCGCACGATCGAGTTGTCGCTGGTTTCCTGAAGCATCACGCAGGAATAGCGACCGATGCGGGAACGCGCTCGGCGATCAATGCCGGCACCGGCGGCGCATCGCCGTCACGTTAGCAGCGCGTCAAGCTGTCCCTGTTATTTCCGCTTCCGGTCGTTCCTGCGTGTCTCCCTGGCTTGGTGTTCGTCTTGGCGTTCTGCTTCCTGGCGTTCGTCGGCGTGCCGCACCTCTTCCTTGCCCTCGAGCACGAGCTTGTCATCGCCGATCATCTGGCCAACGACCTGCTTGGTGTGTCCTTGCGCCTTTTCCTGCCATCGCGTCATGGAGCTCTCCAATCAAAATGCCTTCGACGCCGCCCCGCTGTTTTCGTTGCTCGGCACGCTGATGTGCACCTCGTGGCCGAGGTGGATTGCCATCGACGCGGCGGCGGTGGCCGACTCGAATGCCGCCTCCTTTGTCGAATATTCGCCGTTGATCTGGTCGTCGTGCCGGACACCCCACTGCTTGCCGACGGGGACGACGTCATATCGAGCGAGTCCCATCTCTCTCCTCCGTTGCAACAGCCTGTCAGCCCATGGTCCCAGGCAGGAAGCACCTGATCGTTTTTCCGAACGCGCTGTCGATCGGCCAAACCATCGTGCGCCCGGCGCGGTTGGGCTCCTTGATCACGGCATCGTCGGGAACGTCGATCCATTCTCCGTCCAGCCGGACGCGGTAATGGCCGTCCTTGGAATCCCAGTCGGGATCGGAGATGGCAAGGCCGTCGGCGACGGAGCAGCACAATCCCCGGCCGCTCCTGAGATTGTCGAACCAGGACTTCAGCGGTGAATTGGCATATCGGCCGTCATCGCGCGCCCTCACCAACCCCGCGGAAAGGGTAAGCAGGACTGCCACGAAGAAAATGCCGACACGGTTTCTCATGTCGTGGCAGAACGCCGCAGCCAGACGGACGGTTCCATGAAGCTTGGAACAATCTGACGCCTCGCCCTGCGCCTGCCACTGGCCAATCCCTGACCGGCCGATGATCTCCCAGGCATCAACATCACTGTACATGACGTCTTTGTTTGGCGTATTTGCCTTGATATCCATGATGAAGTCCGCACGACTGATGTTCGAAAAATCAGAGCCTTCCGTCAGCCGATGATCACCTCCGCACAGCTACGGGCAGCCAGGGCGCTGCTCGGGATCGACCAGCGCCAGCTTGCCGAGTGGTCCGGCCTGTCGGTGCCGACCATCCAGCGGATGGAAGCAAGCGAAGGCGTCGTGCGCGGCAATGTCGATTCCTTGATGAAACTGATCGAGGCGCTCGACCGGAACGGCATCGAACTGATCGGCGATAACGCGATCAGCGAGCCCGGAGGGCGCGGTGTCCGGCTCAAGAGCGCTGTACCCTCGCCAGGCAAGGGGACGGTCAACGCGACGTAGGATGCCGGCGACCGGTACCCGCGACCAGGAGCATGCGCCCGGCGCCGTGCGCGAGCCGGGACAGCCCCCTTCGAAACATCCTGTTCGCATGTCAAAGAGCCATGAGGCGCACGTTCGCATTCCCGCGGCACGAATTGCCCGAGTCTTGCTCGTTCACCCTCTAAAAAAACAGAGGGCACGGGGAATGCCGGATGCCGGTTGCACCCGCAGCCGCGCGTGCAGTGTAGAAAGCACACGCGTTAGTCACCACAGGTACAGCCGAAGCAAATCCGGCATTCCCCGCGCGATGGTGTTAGCAGCCTATAACGCGCTCTCCTCGGTGTCCGGGCTCTTTAGCCACCGTCGCCCTGCGATACGTCTCGCAAAGCTTGATCCCAGCGTCGGGAGATCAGGACCACACGCCTTGGCCGTCCGCGGACTGCCTTTCGCAAAAGCCGCACGACGGGTTTTGGTACCAGCCCCGCCGAAGCTTTAGCGAAGGCGTTTCAGCGCATTCGTCTCAAGCGCCGCCGCGTCCACCGCATCCCGCACCCAACACTCGTGACGATCGCGAAGCGTCCCTCTTGTGGGACGGGATAAGGGGGACAGAAACATTATTTTCGGAAAAACGGAAGAGAAATATTTTTGCGGCAGGGGCTGGACAGGGCAAATCAGGTTGAAATGGCTGAGAAAAATCGCGGTTTTGGCGCACGACATTTGAGGACTTTTGGTTAGGCCAGCGAGCGTAGCGGGGACTTCTTGTCGCCATGTCATCCCGGATATCGCTCCGCTCATCCGGGCTGCGCTTGCCTTAAACCGCGCGCTCCACGTCAGTCTGCGCGAAATCCTCGCCGACATAGAGCAGTCGGCATCCATGCTCCTTTGCCACCTCGTAGGCAAAGCAATCACCGAAGTTCAGCGACGCGGGATGGGTGCCCTTGCCCCAGCTTTCATAGGCCTGTGCGATTCGCCGCGCCGAAGCCGGCGTTACGCTGATGATCTCGAAGCCGAGGCCGTCGATCAGGCGCGCCATCTCCTCGCCGACGTTGCGCCGGGAGGCGACGATCAGCGCTTCCGCGACGGTGCCGGCGGAAATCAATAGACCATCCTCGATTTCGAGCGCCGCGATGCAGGCATCCGCTTCCGATTCGTTCAGCACGATGGACATGAGCGCCGACGTGTCGACGGCAATCATTTCGGCAGGCCGTCATCGCCATAAAGGAAGTCCTGGCTGCGCGCAGCATTCGGTCCCGCCACGGCCTTTTCGGCAGCAGACATCCGCACCGCTTCGAGCAGCGCTCGACGCGATTTTCCGTCCGGAGCCGTCTTGACCGGGACGAGACGCACGGCAGCGTGGCCGTGCCGGGTCAGAATGATCTCATCCCCCGCCTCGGCGAGCCGGACCAGCTCAGTCAATTGCCCCTTGGCCTCTGTGACGGATACCCGCATGGGATCGCTCGATTTCGGACTACCTAATAGTCTCATATTATGGTCTATATAATAGTCCATTTCAAGGACACGCCATCACAAGGACACGCCATCAAAAGAGATGCCGACGGGCCCAAAACTTTACAGCATTTACGATACTGCTGTATATTACAGCAATACTAGAGTGCCGTCTCATGACCGAATATTCGACCAGCGATCTCTCCCGGAAGTCGGGAGACATCATCGCCGAGGCGCTGCGGAGGCCCGTGACCATCACCCAGCGCAACAAGCCCCGTCTTGTACTGCTCAACATCGAAGATTATCGGAGACTCACGGCCAGGGCCGACACGCGCAAGACTGGCCGTCTGGAAACGATGCCTGACGACCTGTTCGAAGGTGTCAAAGAGGCGGCCGGCGCCTATGAATGTGAGAGCGACGGGACGTGAGTCTCAACCAGCGTCGCACCGGCTGTCTTCCCATCGCCGCCAGCCGCCTTCCCCCGATCGCTTTGCTGGCGAACCGACTCGCTTGAGGCGCTTCTTACGAACACCCGCAGCCGGCCCTGACAGAACCAAGCTGATGAATGACCGCCCGCATGCCGCCTCCGGTCACCTCCAGCGTCGCCAGGGTGATCGGCAAGCTGAAACGCCGTGGTCCCGCACTCCCGGGATTAAGATAGAGAACCCCCTCAACAGTCTCGACCCGCGGCCGATGCGAGTGGCCGGAAATGATCACGTCGATTCCGCGTGATGAGGGATCAAGCTTGAGGTCGTGGACATCGTGCAGGACATGGATGGAGCGCCCGCCGAGCTTGACCGTCCGGGTCGCGGGATAGCGCACCGCCCATTTGCCGGTATCCACATTGCCCTTGATCGCAATCACAGGCGCGATCCGGCCGAGTTGCGCGATGATCTCCGGCCGGCCGATGTCGCCGGCGTGGATGATGTGCGCGACGCCGGCAAGGCATTGCTCGGCCTCCGGGCGTAGCAGGCCGTGCGTATCCGAAATTATTCCGATCCTCACCTGCTGCCTACGTCCCTGCTTGAGGTGCCGGACGTCGAGAATACGCTGGTTGGTCGCATCTGCATGCGCGGCATTTGCAGTGGACGGCCTCGGTACGCCCGGACTTAGCGCTGGCGAAACTCGCCCGAATTCACAGCTTGATCAACGGGCTGCCAGCGCTCGGCGAAACTGAGCTTCGGCTTGGATATTGCATCGTATTTCGCCCACGATGCGACGGCGAATGCGGCGAAGGCGACGGCGAACACGATACTGGCGATCCGCATTTGACCTCTCCTTGTTCAGACGGCGGACGGCTCCCCTTTATTGGACGACGCAAGGTGAGGTTCGGCTTCTTCAATGTTCGGTGATGATGATCACGCGATGTGGGCACGTATTCGTGCGGTGACAGTCACGCCGGCGCGAACAGTGCCCGATCGGAGGGAGTTCCCCCACCTGCATCGCATCTTCGATGCGACATGGCCGAAGCTTCGCTTCGGCGCCTCCCGAGAGACAGCCGCCGAAGGCGGCCTACGCTCCCCCGCAAGCGGGGAAGGTGAAGCGCATCCGCCGATACGCCGCCGTTCAGCCTAATCTCATTCTACGTGGGTGCCGGACCATCCGTCAGTATTCCGGTCCCGATGCATGCGCATTCGCACGCGCCTCATGCTCTTCGCCAACTTTCTGCAGATAGGCAATGATATCGTGGCGAGACGGAGCATCGAGCACCCGTACCGGCATTCGTGCTCCGGGAATGAGTTTCTGGGGATCTGCCAGCCACGCGTCCAACTTGTCCGCGGTCCAGACGAGGCGTGCGTCTTTCAACGCCGGCGAATAGTTGTAGCCAACGGCAGAGCCGGTCGTGCGGCCGATCACACCGCCCAACATGGGACCAGTCATGTTCCTGTCGAGCGCATGGCACGCGTTACAGCGCTGGGTGAAGAGCTCCTGGCCATGGACGGCATCCGGCGCGGCGTTGGCTAGAAAGCGCGACAAATTCTTTGCTTCCGACGGATCCGCCGAGCGGCCGAACGTGTAGCTGAGCGTGATCGTGTCGACATGTTGGTTGTCCGCGTCTTTCGCGAAGGCCGGATCGACCTAGAAGACGACGGGCATGTCCACCTTCTGATGGGGATCGAGGCGCTCTTCATTGAAGCAGAAGCATTGGATCTTGTTGAAGTAGATGCCGCTCGTCTCCGGCGTGACGTTGAATGTTGCGTGCCCGGTCGTCGTCTTGTCACTGAGATTCTCGGCGCTGAAGAACACGAGCTTCTGTTCACCGAGATGCACGTTCACGGAACGCTGTTCCGGCTCGAACCGCCACGGCAGCCCGGGCGCGACGTTGCTGTCGAACACAACTGTCACCGTTTGCTTGGAACTCGTGGTCGGATCGGAATAGGCCCTTTGCGTCGTTCCGCCATATCCGGTTGCGCCACAAAATGCCCGGTAGAGTTCCGGCGAGTAGGCCACCAGACCGGACATGATGGCAAGGGTGACAAAGCAAGGCACGAGAACATTCAAATTTTTCCGGTAGCCCGATCCCATCATCATTCCCCGAAACAACGCTCCCGCCACCGCAATGCTGTAGATGGATGGATAGAGAACGTCTACCCGGTAGCCCTCTGAACCTCGTCAAACCAGGGCACTGTGCGCGCTTTGACGATCTTGTGATCCGGGAAAGGCGCCCGCATCAGTTTCGCGCACAGCTCGCGATTCGAGAGCCCAACCTCGCAAGTCGAGGAAAAGGAGCTGCTTTATGAGTGCGGCAAAGAATGGTCTCGAGGATTCGGCAGCGATCAATGGCCGGATACGCCGTGAAATCGGCAAGCACCGCAATCTGCAATCACGAACCAGAATTCGAAGTTGCGCGGACGGTCAACCCGGCCAAGCCCGCATCGCGAGCCGGCCGATCTCCGACAGCTTCTCCCGCGAGGCGCCGTCGCGCGCCTGCACAGCGAGCCCGCGCGCGACCGCGCTGTAATAGGCCGCCAGCATGTCGCAGTCGGTATCTTCGGGCATGTCGCCATTGGCGATGCCCTTGCGCATGCGCTCGGCCATGGCACCTTCCGAGAAGGTGCGGTGTTCGGCCATCATGTCGCGGATGTTCTTCATGCCGGGCGCGCAATGCGTGCCCGCGAGCGAGACCATGCAGCCGGGCGGATGATCGCCGCGGGTGAACTCCTCCGCGATCGCCTCGAACAGCCGCGCGAAGGCCGTCCTGGTCTCGATCGAGGGATCATGGAGGATGGCGAAGAACCATTGGCCGGCCCATTCCAGGTAGGACCGCGTGGCCTCGCAATAGAGCGCTTCCTTGCTGCCGAACGAATTGTAGAAACTCGACGCGCTGATCCCCATCGCCGCAATCAGGTCGTCGAACGACGTGCCCTCATAGCCGCGCTCCCAGAACAGCTTCATGGCCTTGTTCAGGGCGACGCAGCGGTCGAACACCGCCGGCCGTCCCCGGCCACGCTTGCCCTCGTCACCTTTCTTCCCTGTAATTATTTTTGGTGTCATCGCTCCAAAAATCCTTGAACCACGCCTCCCGGAGTTTATCTGCTGCCGAGCATATTGGAGTGCTTCCTCCAGATATCAACCCGGCACACGGCTTTTCCACGTCAATGACGACCACCTGGCACGCCCCCCTCGACCTCTCGGAGCCGCCGCAGGCGGGGCGCAGCGCAGGCTATGAGGCGGTTGAATTCCGGCGGGCATGGCAAGGACTTATGGGGAGTTTCATGGATCAGATCACCGACCCTTCGAAGCTTGAGCGAGAACGGATCGACGAGCCGGCGGCGCAGCCGCGCCGCTGGAAATGGAAGGCGACCGCGCTCGGCGTGGCGGCCGTGCTTGGGCTTGGCTTCGCCTGGTTCGGCCTTGCGCCCCACGGCGGAAACCAGGCTGCGGCCTCGCCGACGCCGACACCGGTGGTGACGGTCAGCCAGCCCCTGCAGCGCGAGTTGGACAGCAGGGCCGGCTTCCTCGGCCAGTTCTCGGCGATCGACCGGGTCGAGCTGCGCGCCCAGGTCGGCGGAACGCTGACCGAGATCCACTTCAAGGACGGCCAGATCGTCCACAAGGGCGATCTGCTGTTCGTGATCGATCCGCGGCCGTATGAGATCAGGCTGGCGCAGGCGAAGGCGGCGCTGGACACCGCGAACGCGCGCGTGGCGCTCGCCAACAACCAGCTCAACCGCGCGCAGTCGCTCAAGCGCAACGAGTTCGCGACGCAAGAGACGGTCGACCAGCGCACCAACGACCAGGACGCCTCTCAAGCCGCGGTCGAGGACGCCAAGGCACGCGTGCGCGACGCCGAGCTCGACCTCGATTATTGCCGCGTGCGGGCGCCGTTCACAGGGCGCATCGGCGCGCGCCAGGTGTCGATCGGAAGCCTGGTCGCGGGCAGCCGCGCCGCCACCAGCCCGACCACGCTGCTGGCCACGCTGGTCTCGCTCGATCCGCTCTATCTCGATTTCGACATGAGCGAATCCGATTTTCTCACCTTCTCGCGCGAGCGCGCGCGCATCGGCGGCGCGCTCGCCAACAAGGTCGTGATCGCGCTCAGCGACGAGAACAGTTTTGGCCACGAGGGCACGCTCGACTTCATCGACAATGCGCTCGACCGCTCCAGCGGCACCATTCATGCGCGCGCCACGGTGCCCAATCCCGACCTGTTCCTGGCGCCGGGCCAGTTCGCGCGGCTGCGGGTGGCGATCGCTCCGCCGACGCCGGTCTATCTGCTACCGGATGCCGCCGTCACGCTCGACCAGTCGCAGCGCCTGGTGATGACCGTCGGTCCCGATGCCACCGTGAAGCCGAAGATCGTGACGACAGGCGATCTGCGCGGCGGATTGCGGGTGATCCAGTCCGGGCTCGAGGCAAGCGACCGTGTCGTCATCGACGGCCTGATGCGCGCCATTCCCGGCACCAAGGTCGCGCCGCAGGACGGCGCCATCCACTACGACGCGACCGCCGACGGCCAGGGCTGAAGCATGAAGATCCATCCCTCATCATGAGGAGCTTTGCGAAGCAAGCGTCTCGAAGGATGAGGCCACAGCCCGGCCTCATGGTTCTCCCGGCGATGCGCGAGCATCGTCCGGAGACGCGCTTCGCGCTCCTCACCATGAAGGTTTTTGACCAATCAGATTAGAGCGCAGGCTTGAACAAGGAGAGCGCGCCGTGACCCACAGCTTCATCGACAGGCCGATCTTCGCCACCGTCCTCAGCGTCTTCCTGACGCTGATCGGGCTCGGCGCGCTCGCCATCCTGCCCATCGCGCAATATCCGGAGATCGTGCCGCCGACGGTGCAGATCACCACGCAGTATCCCGGCGCCTCCGCCGAGACGGTGTCGCGCACGGTCGCAACGCCGCTCGAGCAGGAGATCAACGGCGTCGAGAACATGATCTATATGTCGAGCCAGTCGACCGGCGACGGCAAGCTCACGGTGACCGTGACATTCCGGATCGGCACCGACCTCAATGTCGCGCAGATGCTGACGCAGAACCGCGTGCAGGACGCCCTGCCCCGGCTGCCGGAGGACGTGCAGCGATTGGGGGTGCAGGTGCGCAAATCGACGCCCAACATCCTGCTGGCGGTGCATCTCTATTCGCCGGACGCTTCACGCGACACGCTCTACATCTCCAACTACGCGACGCTGCATGTGAAGGATGTGCTGGCGCGCCTGCCCGGCGTCGGCGACGTGCAGATATTTGCCAGCCGCGACTATGCCATGCGCATCTGGCTCGACCCCGACAAGATCGCCGCGCATAATCTCAACGCAAGCGAGGTTCTCAACGCGTTGCGCGCCCAGAACGTCCAGGTCTCGGCAGGCGTGTTGAACCAGCCGCCGGTCGCCTCGAAACAGGCCTATCAGATCAACGTGCAGACGCTTGGCCGGCTGTCCACGCCCGAAGAATTCGCCTCCATCGTGCTGAAGTCGGACGGCGAAGGCCGCGTGACGCGGCTGCGCGATGTCGGCCGCGTCGAGATCGGCGCCGCCGACTACGGCTCGACCGCGTTCGCGGACCGCGGCCCCGGCATGCCGCTTTTGATCTTCGCCCAGCCCGGCGCCAACTCGCTCGCGGTCGAGCACGAGGTGCTCGACACCATCGCGACGCTGGCCAAGGATTTTCCGCCCGGCCTCGACTACAAGGTGATCTACGATCCCACCATCTTTGTCGGCAAATCGGTCGACGAGGTGATCAAGACCATCTTCGTCGCGATCCTGCTCGTGGTCGGCGTCGTGTTCCTGTTCCTGCAGAGCTGGCGCGCCGCCATCATTCCTGTCATCGCGATCCCGGTATCGCTGGTCGGCACCTTCATCGTGCTCTATGCGCTGGGAATCTCCCTGAACAATCTGTCGCTGTTCGGCCTCGTGCTCGCGGTCGGCATCGTCGTCGACGACGCCATCGTCGTGGTGGAGAATGTCGAGCGCAATCTCGAGCGCGGCATGAGCCCGGCCGAGGCTGCCCACGTCACCATGAACGAGGTCGGCGGCGCGCTGATCTCGATCGCGCTGACGCTGTGCGCGGTGTTCGTGCCTTCGGCCTTCCTGTCGGGAATCACCGGGGAGTTCTTTCGCCAGTTCGCAATCACGATCGCGGCCTCGACGCTCATCTCCTGCTTCGTCTCGCTGACCCTGAGCCCCGCGCTTTGCGCCGTGCTGTTCAAGGCGCATCAGCCCGGCCACAAGGCGCAACGCTCCCTTATCGTCCGCCTGGTGCAGGCGTTCTTTGCGCGCTTCAACTTCGGCTTCGAGTGGCTGTCGACGAGCTATGGACGGCTGACGCGGCGGCTGGTGCAGATCACGGGCGTGGTGCTCGTGGTCTATGCGGCGCTGATCGGCGTCGCCGGCGTCCAGTTCGCGCGGGCGCCCACCGGCTTCATTCCCGAACAGGACCAGGGCTATCTGATCACCGTGCTGCAACTGCCGCCCGGCGCTACGCTCGACCGCACCGAGGCTGTCGTGAAGAAGGCGATCGATATCATCCTGTCCACTCCCGGCGTCGAACATGTCGCGCCGTTCGCCGGCCTCGACGCCACCACCTTCACCATCTCGTCCAACTCCGGAACGATCTTTTCCGGCCTGCCCTCGCTCTACAATCATGAGGTCAAGGGCCTGACCGCGGCCAGCGTGCTTGCCGACCTGCGCAAGCGCCTGTCGGTGATCCAGGAAGCCTATGTGCTGACGATCCCGCCGCCGCCGGTGCAGGGCATCGGCAATGCCGGCGGCTTCAAGCTGATGCTGCAGGATCGCGCCGGCCTCGGCTCGGAAGCACTCTCGAAGGCGGCGCAGGCGCTGGTCGCGGCTGCCAACAAGGACCCGAGCTTCGCCGGCGTCTTCACGCTGTTCGGCACGCGCTCGCCCTCGGTCTATGCCGACATCGACCGCGAGAAGGCCGAGAAGGTCGGGCTGACGCCGACCGACGTCTTCAACACCTTGCAGGTCTATCTCGGCTCGCAATATGTCAACGACTTCAACTATCTCGGCCGCACCTACGAGGTGATCGCGCAGGCCGATGGCTCGTTCCGCCAGGATCCGCAGGACATCGCGCGGCTCAAGGCGCGCAACACGTCCGGCGAGATGGTGCCGATCGGCACGGTGGCGCGGCTGCGATCGGAAAATGCGCCTTATCGTGTGCCTCGCTACGATCTGTTCCCCGCCGCCGAAGTCATGGGCGTCGCCGCGCCGGGCGTTGCCACCGGCACGGCGCTGCACCGGATGGAGGAACTCGCCCACGAGGTGCTGCCGCCCGGCATCGGCTTCGAATGGACCGAACTCGCGTTCCAGCAGACGCAGCCGCACACCTCGGCCCTGCTCGTGTTCGGCGCGGCCGCCCTGTTCGTGTTCCTGGTGCTGGCGGCGCAGTACGAGAGCTGGAATCTGCCGCTCGCGGTGGTGATGATCGTGCCGATGTGCCTGCTCGCCTCGGTGACGGGGCTGTTGATACGCGGCATGCCGATCGACGTGCTGGCGCAGATCGGCTTCGTCGTGCTGGTGGGTCTTGCCGCCAAGAACGCGATCCTGATCGTGGAATTCGCGCGCCAGACCGAGGAAGCCGGTGCCAGTGCAGCCGAGGCCGCCGTCAACGCGGCGCGCACCCGGCTGCGACCAATCCTGATGACGTCGCTGGCGTTCATCTTCGGCGTTGCGCCGCTGGTGGTCGCAACGGGCGCCGGTTCGGAGATGCGGCAGTCGCTCGGCACCGCGGTGTTCGCCGGCATGCTCGGCGTCACCGGCTTCGGCCTGTTGTTCACGCCGGCCTTCTATACCGCCGTCCGCAAGATCGGCCGCAACAAGCCGCAGGCGGACGCAAAACCAACGCCGGAGGCGACCGAGGTCTCGCGCGCGGCATGAAGCCTGGCCCGCGCGGATCACGTCCGACGACGAAACAAAAACCGGCAATCCCGAGGGATTGTCGGTTTTTTGTTATCAATTGGTTGCGATGGTTCGGAATATTCGAGCCGTGTCTTTGTTGACTGAGCCGTCCTGATTCCGCTGATCCCTGCTGATTCTTGGGAACCGCGACAGATCGCTGAAGAGGGATTATACTTGCCGCAGGTACAGTGCCGAAAATTGTCGAAAGGCGCCCAGGACGTGAAGCTTGTGAGAGTGACAATCGGCTGGGCTGCCGGCGCGGTCGCATTGGCAGCGGTGACGTTCGGTGTACTTGCCGCCGCCAGGGCGCAGCAGGGTCAGGCGGGACCTCCGGCCGTCGGCGTGCTCGAAGCAGTCAAGCGCCCCATCACCGAGTCCAACGAATTTCTGGGAAGAATAGAGGCGATCAATCGCGTTGCCGTCGTCGCGCGCGTCACGGCCTTTCTCGACAAGCGGAGCTTCGTCGAAGGCACCGAAGTCAAGACCGGCGACCTGCTCTATCAGCTGGAGCGCGGACCGTTCGAGGCCGATCTCGAGTCGAAGCAGGCGCAAGTCGCACAGCTGAAGGCGACGCTGGTCAATGCCAAGCTGACGACCGATCGGGCCAGAACCCTGCTCGGCGGCCCTGCCGGTCAACAGTCGACCTATGACGCCGCGCTGGCCAACCAGCAGAGCCTCGAGGCGCAGGTCAAGGCCGCGGAGGCGCAGGTCGATCTGTCCCAGATCAATCTCAACTACACCGAGATCCACTCGCCGATCGACGGCCGGATCGGCCGCACCTCGGTCACCGAGGGCAACGTGGTCACACCGAGCTCCGGCGTGCTGACCACGATCGTCAGCCAGGATCCGATGTATGTCACCTTCCCGGTTTCGGTGCGCGAGGGCCTGACGCTGCGCGAGCGCTACGTGACACGCGGCGGCTTCAACGCGGTCGTGATCCGGCTCCGGCTGCCGGACGGCCGCCTCTATGGCCAGGTCGGCAAGTTGAATTTCCTCAATAACACCATCGATCAGAATACCGACACGATATTGCTGCGCGGCGAGATCCCCAATCCTCCGCTGTTTGCACATCCGGTCGCCGGCGGAGGCGTGCGCGAGCTGACCGACAACGAATTCGTCACCGTTCTGCTCGAGGGCGTGGAGCCGGTCGAGGTGGTGGCGATCCCGCGCTCCGCGGTGCTGTCGGACCAGCAGGGGGACTATATCTTCGTGCTCGGCGCCGACAACAAGGCCGAGCAGCGGCGGATCAAGCTCGGACAGTCGACGTCCACGATCGCCGCGGTGACGAACGGGCTTTCAGCAGGAGAGAAGGTCATCGTTGAAGGCCTGCAGCGGGTGCGGCCCGGCCAGCCGGTTACGCCGGGTCCGGCCTCCGCGCTGATCCAGTCCAGCATGAAAGTCACGGCGGACGAAAATGCCGCGCCGGCGCCCGGCGGCGGCATCGGTGCGAAGCCCGCGGGCAGCTCTCCATGATTTCCGCCGTTTTCGTCGATCGTCCACGGCTTGCCATCGTCATCGCGTTCGTGATCACGATCGCCGGCGCGCTGGCGCTGCTGCAGATCCCGGTCGCGCAATTCCCCGACATCGTTCCGCCGCAGGTCACGGTCACGGCCACGTTCCCCGGCGCCTCGGCCGAGGTGGTGGAATCCAGCGTCGCCCAGCCGCTGGAGGCGCAGGTCGTCGGCGTCGACAAGATGCTCTACATGAAGTCGACCAGCGGCAATGACGGCAGCTACACGCTGACCGTTTCATTCGCGCTCGGCACCAACCCCGACATCAACACGGTCAACGTCAACAACCGCGTGCAGACCGCGCTGTCGCAGCTGCCGACCGAGGTGCAGGCGCAAGGCCTGGTCGTGCAGAAGAAGTCCTCGGCCGTGCTGCAGTTCATCGTGCTGTACTCCAGGGACGGCGCGCAGGATCCGCTGTTCATCACCAACTACGCCATCATCAACGTGCTCGATGCGATTTCGCGCACGCCCGGCGTCGGCCAGGCGAGCCTGTTTGCCAAGCTGAACTATTCGATGCGGATCTGGTTCGATACGCAGCGGCTGACCAGCCTCAACCTGGCGCCGTCGGACGTGATCGCGGCGATCCGCGCCCAGAGCGTGCAGGCGCCGGTCGGCCGCATCGGCGCCCGACCGATCAGCGACGAGCAGCAGTTCCAGTTCAACGTGCAGACCCAGGGCCGGCTGACCACCTCGGAGCAGTTCGGCAACATCGTGCTGCGCGCCAACCCCGACGGCTCGGTGCTGCGCATCAAGGATGTGGCGCGGGTCGAGATCGGCGCGCAGAACATGGACAGCGAGGCGCGGATCGACGGCAATCCCGGCGTGCCGCTCGGCATCTATCTCGCGCCGGGCGCCAACGCCGTGACGACGGCGAAGGCCGTGCAGGCCACCCTCGCCAAACTGTCGGAACGCTTCCCGCCGGGACTGACCTATCTCGTCCAGTACGACTCCACGACCTTCGTCACCGACACCATCCGCGAGGTGCTGAAGACGCTCGGCGAAGCCTTCGTGCTCGTCGTCATCGTGGTGTTCCTGTTCCTCGGCAATCTGCGCGCCACGGTGATCCCGGCGGTCGCGGTTCCGGTCAGCCTGATCGGGGCCTTTGCGGTGCTGCTGGCGCTTGGCTATTCCGCCAACACCGTATCGCTGCTGGCGATGGTGCTCGCCATCGGCATCGTGGTCGACGACGCCATCGTGGTGGTCGAGAACGTCGAGCGCGTGATGGAGGAGGAGCCGGAGCTCTCGCCGGCGGACGCCACCAAGAAGGCGATGACGCAGATCACCGCGCCGATCATCGCGATCACGCTGGTGCTGCTGTCGGTGTTCGTGCCGATCGCGTTCATCCCGGGGATCTCCGGCACCCTGTTCCGCCAGTTCGCGGTGACGATCAGCGCGGCGATGGTGATCTCGGCGCTGAACGCACTGACGCTGTCGCCGGCGCTGTGCGCGGTGTTCCTGCGGCACGGCGGCCCGCGGCGCGGCATCATGGGGCGGGTGCTCGGCGGCATCGATTGGGTTCGCGACCGTTATGCCGGCATGGTGCGCCGGCTGCTGCGCATCGCGCTGCTGTCGCTGGCCGCGGTGCTGGTGTTCGCCGGCGGCATCTTCGGCGTGTCGCGCCTGACGCCGACCGGCTTCCTGCCCGAGGAGGACCAGGGCGCGTTCTTCATTTCGGTGCAATTGCCCGACGGCGCCTCGGTGGCGCGCACCAGTGAGGTGACCAAACAGGTCGAAGCGCTGTTGAAGCCGATGCCGCAGGTCGAGCATGTGCTCTCGATCATCGGCTTCTCGCTGCTGGACGGCGGCAGCGAACCCAATTCGGCCTTCATGGTCGCGCGCATGAAACCGTTCGCGGATCGCAGGGCGGTGACGGATTCGGTGCAGGCGACGATCCGCCGGATGTTCGGCGAAGGAGCGCAGATCCGCGAGGCCACCGTCCTGCCGTTCAACCTGCCGCCCATCATCGGCCTTTCGACCTCGGGCGGCTTCGAATACCAGCTCGACGCGCTCGAAGGACAGGACCCGGCCGCGCTCGGCAGCGTGATGACCGGCCTGATCAACGCGGCCAACCGCGATCCGCGGCTGGCGCGCGTCTTCTCGACCTTCACCGCGACCAACCCGTCGATCTTTCTCGACATCGATCGCGCCAAGGCGCAGGCGCTCGGCCTCAACATGAGCGACGTCTTCACCGCGCTGCAGGCCACCCTCGGCGGCATCTACGTCAACAACTTCAACCTGTTCGGCCGCACCTGGCAGGTCAACGTGCAGGGCGAGGCCGCCAACCGCGGCGACATTCCCGATATCTGGCAGATCTATGTGCGCAACAGCACAGGCCAGATGGTGCCGATCCGCTCCATCGCCAGCTTGCGCATCGTCACCGGACCGCAGGTCATCACCCGCTACAACAACTACCGCTCGGTCACCGTGAACGGCAGCCCGGCGCCCGGCGTTTCGTCGGGAACGGCGATCGCCGCGATGGAAGAGCTGTCGAAAGCGACGCTGCCCTCCGGCTATTCCTTTGAATGGACCGGCACCGCCTATCAGGAACAGGCCGCCTCCGGCCAGACCGGCATCATCCTCGCGCTCGCGCTGCTGTTCGCCTATCTGTTCCTGGTGGCGTTGTATGAGAGCTGGACCATTCCGATACCGGTGCTGCTGTCCGTCGCCGTCGGCGTGTTCGGCTCCTATCTCGCGATCAAGCTCAGCGGGCTGAACCTCGACCTCTACGCGCAGATCGGCCTGGTGGTGCTGATCGCGCTAGCCGCCAAGAACGGCATCCTGATCGTCGAGTTCGCCAAGGAGCAGCGCGAAGCCGGCCTGCCGATCACCAGGGCCGCAGCGCTCGGAGCGCAGATGCGCTTCCGCGCGGTGATGATGACCTCGATCGCCTTCATTCTCGGCCTGGTGCCGCTGGTGGTCGCAACCGGCGCCGCCGAGATCAGCCGCCGCGGGGTCGGCACGGCGGTGTTCGGCGGCATGATCGCGGCAAGCTCGATCGGCATCTTCCTGGTGCCGATGCTCTACGTCACCTTCCAGCGCTGGCGCGAGGGCGTGAAGCGGCGCTTCGGCAAGCGCGAAGAGGCGCATCCGCCCACGGCGGGCTGATGCGCATCAGTCGAACGGAATCGGGTGCAGCCTTGCGAGCTGGTCGAGCGGCAGCTCCGCTTCCCGATCCGTCAGGGGCTGCCGGACGATGATGTCCTGACGGCCCAGTTGCCCCCAGAGCCCATCCGACGACCATTTCTGCGGCTCGGGTCCGCGCAGGCCCTCGACCCAGACGAGGTACCACTCTGTCATGAGAAGCTTCCAGGTCGCAGCATGGCGAACACGTTATCGACGACTGGTCCGGCGTAGCCGGCCCGACCCATTTTCCCGTCCAGGAATGCACTCGACGCACACGCTTGGCGAATGCATTTGACGAATGCGCCTGACGAATGGATTTGGCGCTTATTCGCCTGAAAATTGTACCGAATTCACCGGGCCGGCGATAGCCGGCGCGGCTCGTCGTCGGGTCCGGGAACCGTCGAGATGATGTTCCGGGACGGACTGGAGCCCGGTAAACGGGCGCGGAGGAACAAACCCGGCGGAGGAACAAACCCAAAGTCGGCGGCTTGACTTGATACTGCCGAAAGTTGAGGCGGCTTTGTCAAAGGAGATCGTCATGCGTTCATCGCTCCTGCTTATCCTCGTCGTCGCGGGCTTTGCAGCAACTGCCGGCCCTGCGGCCGCAGCCAGGTACTGCCTGCAAGGGCGGGGATGGGGCTATCCCGGCAACTGCTCCTTCGCAACCATGGCTCAATGCAGGGCGT
>Ga0153954_1000307_pt1 | contig 42157 bp, 31 predicted proteins | sample TSFL038MetaG_FD_102277 | JGI IMG/M metagenome (GOLD analysis project Ga0153954, IMG submission 102277) | Attine ant fungus gardens microbial communities from Florida, USA - TSFL038 MetaG | ecosystem: Host-associated > Fungi > Mycelium > Unclassified | place: USA: Florida, Wekiwa Springs State...
CGTCGATCGTGGGGCCGACTCGATCCTCGAGATCCCAGATCAACGGGTACGCGTGTGCCGGCTCCACCAGCGCCAGGCGAAGGCCAGGCCCAGGAGCCAGGCGGTGAGCATCGCGGTAAAAAGTTCCCGGCGCCGCACCTCCCCGTAACTGGCCGTCGAAGCGCAGCCGCTCGCCAGCAAAAGGCCCGCAGCCGCCAGGAACAGGGGTACGATTCTCGGATCAAAGAAGTAGCTGCGCCAAACCTCGGTGATGGCCCAGAAGCTGCCGAAAAGCGAACCGACAAAGCCAGTCGCCATGGCCAATCCGCGCGCGATCGATTGCCGGGCCTGTCCCAACCGCTTCGCCCGCCGAACCACCGCCAGCGCCACGAAGAGCCAACCATAGCCGAAGGTGGCCATAACGACGATGAAGGTCGCCCAGAAAGCCACCGCACTCATCCAGGCCGGCAGTTTGTTCACGAACGATCGCACCCAATCGGAAGAACCCGGGGCAAACCGGATCGCCAGCTCGTGCAGCCACCCAAGACCGAAGAAAACACCAACCCCCAAGAGGAACCCGATCCAGGGACCGACTCCTACCCAGACCGCGCGTCGAGCCGCCCAAGAGCGAACCCCTGAGCGATCCGGGTCGTCCGGAAGGTTCAGAGTCGCCCCTGCGATAAAGCCATACCCCCAAAGCGGCCCCGTCAAGACCACCCACATGAGCCATGACCAATCCCGAGGATCAGGCTGCGGCAAGAACCCAATGGGAGACTCGTAATAGGCTCGTCCCAAAAGCACGGGGGCCAGTGGGAACAGCAGCCATCCCACAGCCGATCGAACGCCGCCTTCCTTTGGATGCATCGATTACCCTCAGAAGCATGTTCACCGATACGGCCTCGCCGTTACCGCTGGCCGTCGTATCACAGCGCGACAATAACTCTGAAGATAGTTGATCTGTGGAACTCCAACGACCGATTTTACGTATGTGGCAGAAGATGGAGGCGCGTTCATGCGTCCCGTCAGGGCCGAATTGGCTCACCATAAAGTAAATCCGCAAAAGCAGTTAATCAACTGGTCCCGAGGGGACCAGGAAGTTCGCACCAGGAATTGCCGATAACTCACTTGGGTTGACAGAAACTCGGGAGATCGGGTATATCCCTGGCGTCCATCAGGGAGGAGAGCCACGGAGGCCCCAACGGAATGGGGTCGTTATCGCGAGAATCCGGTTTGCCGTTCTCGGCGGCCGCGCTCTGAAGAAGTGCCTCGTGCGGCGAACCTCCCCGACACAGTTGATTGAGTTGTGAATTTCCTGCGAGATAGGGATGTCGCGGTCGCTCCGGTGGGAGAACCGGCTCAGGGATGAGCAGGCCCTCGCCTCTCTTTTCGGTCATTCATCCGCGCCCGGCACCGCACGTCACCCTATTTCGCTTGTCCATAGCACGTCGATCCGCCGCAAGAGGCCAGACTCCCGTTCGGAGGGGGTTGGCGGTCCGGCGTCGACGGAGTCGGCATGCCAAGAGGGGACTGGCCCATGTGGCCTGTGATCCAACGCTCGGTTGCCCTGCGGCCCGCGCCCCATCGTCGGTTTGTTCCGCCCGCCCAGGCTCCCGGAGAACAACCGGGGCTCTTTCCCGGCGAGCCCGAGAACTGCCGGCGCAATTGGTACGAGTTCCTGCCGGCCCTGGCGCATCTCGGCCTTCTCCTGGCCGTGTTCAAGGTCTTCCGCATCGAAGGCCGCGCGTTCCAGTCGCTCGTCACCATCGCCCTGGCGGCGCTCCCCGTTCATTACCTGCTCGCCTACCGTTGGAAGAAACCCTTCTTCGTGGCCGTCTCGATCACGGGACTGACCTGGGTTTTCGGTCTCACGACCTCGACCTGGATACTCGCCCTGTCCGCCCCCCTGATCGGCGTGACGTTCCTGCCGATCGCCTGGCACGCCCGCGCGGGGATCATCGCCGCGATGGCCCTCACATTCGCTCTGATGCGGCCCGAGGGAGGGAGCACCACCTCACTCATTCCCGAGAGCGCATTGCCTGTGCTGGCCACGATGTTCATGTTCCGCATGATCATCTTCCTTTATGAACGCAAGCATGCCAAAAAACAAGAGTCGCTTGTCGATACGTTGAGCTACTTCTTCCTCCTTCCCAACTATTGCTTCCTCCACTTCCCGGTCGTTGACTACCGCACGTTCCAGCGCGGCTATTTCGCCAAAGACATCCACGAGACTCAGCGCACCGGGCTCCGGATGATGTTTCGAGGGACGACGCACCTGCTGCTCTACCGCCTGGTCTACCATGAATTCCTGATCTCGGCCGAAGAAGTCCACAACCTGGGAAGTCTGGCAGGCTATCTCGTCTGTAATTACCTGCTGTACTTGCGGGTCTCGGGCCAGTTCCATATGGCTTGCGGCATGTTGCATCTCTTCGGGTTCCAGCTTCCCGAGACCCACCACAATTACCTCCTGGCCACGGGATTCACTGACTACTGGCGACGGGTCAACATCTACTGGAAAGACTTCATGGTGCGGATCGTATTCAACCCCGTCGTCTTCCGCCTGAAGCGCTGGCCTCAGCCGGCCGCCCTGGCCTTGGCGACGTCGGTCGTCTTCGTGACGACCTGGATGCTCCACGCCTATCAATCGTTCTGGCTCCGAGGCACCTGGGGCTTTAGCGTGCCCGATGCTCTCTTCTGGGGGATCCTCGGAGTTCTGGTGATGGTCAACGTCCAGCTCGACGCCAGACGTTCACGGGCACGGGCAGCCAAGCAACCGGCGACGACCCTCACCGCCCTCGGCATCAGAGGGGCGAAAATCGCCGGCACCTTCACGACGATCGCCGTACTCTGGTCCCTCTGGTCGAGTTCCAGCGTTTCGGCCTGGATCGGCATGATTCATCGCGGCATGAAGATTTAATTGAAGCGTCCTCAACGAAGAACAAAACGATTCTACAATACCGTAACCTGGTGCAAATCGATGCGGACTCAGTCATCGGCGAGTCCTTAACGATCAAAGGCAACCGGCCTATGCTCCATCGATCGGCGCTCATTCCGCAGTTGCTGGCAACCATGGCGCTGCTTGCCTGGGGGCTGTTGCCCGGTGAGCTCGCTCTGGGTAGACCGACGCGGATTCGAGACGCGCTCTGCAGCGACCTCTTGAGCAAGGCCGACTACGAACGCATGGAACGGGGTTATTACGAGCAGATCCTCGACGCGGGGCGACAACTCGGCGCGCCGGTGGGTCAGCCCACGACGAGCCGCAACGGTTGGGCCCATCTCGATACACCCCCCTTCGACGCGGGGCCACTCGCCCTGGTGGTGAACGACGTCCGCGAGTTCGTGCTCAAACCAAGCCTCTCGATCATCCATGACGGCGCCACCTGGAGCACCAACGAAAGAGGGATGCGCGACCGTTCCTATCCCACCTCAAAACCACCGCATACCTTCCGAATCGCCTTCGTCGGTGACTCGATCGGTGCAGGTTGGGGGGTGGACGACGGGAAAGGGTTCGAGCCAACGCTCGAGCGTTTGATGGATGAACGCTCGCGCAAGGCCGGAGGACAGGCCGTCGAGATCCTCAACTTCGCCGTTCCAGGGCATGGACCGGGACAGCGTTGGGAGCACTTCACGCGTGTTGGTTGGGCCTTCGAGCCCGATCTCGTGCTCTACGAGGCGACCCAGGCCGATATGGGCTGGGACGAGCGACGGCTTCGGGGTCTCCTACCTCGAGGGATCGGCTGGGACGTCTCCTTCTATCGCGAAATCCTGGCCCGGGCCAAGGCTCAGCCTGGTGGCACCATGGAGTCTTACAAGAACGTCCTGAAGCCGTTTCGCGGCGATTTTCTCACCAGCGTCTACCGTTCGGTCACCGCCGAATGCCGTACCCGAGGCGTGCCTTGCATCTGGCTCTTGGTGCCTCGGGTCGGCAAGCCTACCGACCCTGAAGAACGTCGGAAGCTGATCGCGCTGGCCCGCGAGACAGGGTTCTCAGCAATCATTGATCTCTCCGATGCCTACGACGGGCTCGATCCTCACGAACTGGCGATCGGGCCGAACGATTATCATCCCAACGCCGATGGGCATGCTCAGCTCGCTCATCGGCTCGACGAAGCCTTGCGGCAATGGCCGCTAGGGCGCCAGCCGGAGCCGACAAACCCCGGTGGAGGCCACCGACCATGATCAGCCAACCGGAAGGCAACCGACCTTTCCGACTCTGCTTCGTTCAAACACTCGCAGTGTTGGCCCTCGGCCTGGCCCCCCTGCCCGCCGGCTGGGCCCGCGCACGGTCCATGATCGACAGCACTCGCTCGAACGAGATGAACCGTTCCGATCGGGAGATCAACGCCGGCGGATATTACCAGGGTCTGATCGGTGTCGACGGCCCTGAAGGCGCCCCGGCGGAGCTGGCGCTGCGGCTACTCGGCAAGCCGACGGACTGGGTTCGCTTCCGCGCCGCGAACGTCTCGCGAAATATCGATAACGATTTTCTGATATTTGAACTCCGGCCCAACGCCAACCAGACGATCTTCCGCCAGCCGTTCACGACCAATGCCTTCGGCATGCGCGACCGGCCGTACACGCTCGAGAAGCCGGCGGGGACATACCGAATCGTGGTCCTCGGCTCATCGATGGACATGGGCTGGGGGGTAAGCACCGAATCCGCCTATGTGAACCAATTAGAAGGTTGGCTCAACGCTCACGCAGCAAAGCGAGGGCTGGCGCGTCGATTCGAAGTGCTGAATTTCGCAGTGGCCGCCTACAGCCCGGAACAGCGACTCGAGATCTTCCGCCGCAAGGCCGCCGCGTTCCATCCCGACCTCGTCCTCTTCTCGGCGACGCTGCTCGACACCAGGCTGATGGAGATCCACATCTGCGACCTCTTCGAGTGTCGCGTAAATTTGACTTACAACTTCATCGCCAAGGCCGTCACCAACGCGGGCATCACTCCCGAAGACCTCCGTCGCGACTCCAATGACCGACTTCGCCACAAGGATCTCGTCAAGAAAAAGCTGCGCCCATACTACTGGGAAATCTATGACGCGACCCTTCGCGCTCTGGCTGCCGAATGCCACTCGACCGGTGCTCCGCTCGCGTGCGCGATTATCCCTCGCGTCGGTAAGGCCGATGCGCCGGACGCACGCGGACCCATACTCGCGCAGCTCCACGAGGTCCTCAAACGCCACGTCGATAACCTGCTCGACATCACGGACACCTTCGACGACGTCGACCCCGAATCCGTGGAAATCGCCGCCTGGGATGACCACCCCAACGCCGAAGGCCACACGCTTCTCTTCCGTGCCCTGGCGCGTGCGATCGTCGATGATCACGCTCTTTATGAGACGCTATTCCCCAAACAGGAAGGTGCACATCCGGAATCCGCAACGTCGCTCAAGATCGATGACGATCTTGGTCAACCGACCACCAGCAGGCAAAAGACCAAGAAGTAGCCCGTGCCCGGTGATGGCAACAACGTTACCCTTGACTCTCATCCCACGATCTTTGGCCAAGAGCTCCAAGAATTGACGACACACCACACTCGAGGACAAGCCATCGGAGCTATCCAGAATCACATCGGCATTCCTTCCGTGTTTTGAGTCATCGAACAGGACACTACCTCTCCCCTAAATAAGAAGCAAGGTCATGGATGAAATCCACCTTAGCCAACTGCTCGACCGGGCCGCATCGCGGCGGCCCGATCACGTGGCCGTCGAGGATGAGCACGGCCGAACGTTGACCTACGGCGCCCTTCAGCGCGCGGCCGACCGCGTAATGACGCGCCTCGCACGTTGGGGAGTCAACCGAGGCGATCGCGTGGGCCTGTTCTTGCCCAAGGGGATCGAGGCAGTCGTCGCCATCCACGGCATCCTCCGCGCCGGGGCCTCGTACGTTCCCGTCGATCCGACGGCACCGATCCAGCGCGGGGCCGGCATTTTCGCGGACTGCGGCGTCAAGGCCGTGGTCATCGCCCACGAGCAGACCGACGCCTTAGAAAAGGCTTGGCCAGGTCAGGGGCCGAGACCCCGACTGATTGCCGTCGGCAGCAACGAGCCCGTTTCGTTATGCGACGCAACCTGGAACGATGTCATGACCGACACCGCACCCAGCCCGCTGCCGCCGCATCGCGTCGCGCGTGACCTCGCCTACATCCTCTACACCTCGGGATCGACCGGCCAGCCTAAAGGGGTTATGCTCTCGCATACGAATGCGTTCACGTTTCTCGACTGGTGCCTTTCGAGGCTTGACCTTCGGGCCGATGATCGTTTTTCGTCGCACGCCCCGTTCCATTTCGATCTCTCGGTCTTCGATCTCTTCGCCTCGTGCGCGGTTGGTGGAACCCTCGTGGTGATTGGTGAGGCCCTCGGTCGGGAGCCGGCGAGACTGGGCGCGTTCCTGGCCGAGCGAAAGCTCGACGTCTGGTATTCCGCCCCCTCGATCCTGGCGCTCTTGACCCGCCATGGCGAGGTCGATCGACCCGGGTTTCCGGCCCCGCGGGTGGTCTTGTTCGCCGGCGAGGTTTTTCCGTTGGCCCCCTTGAGGCTCTTACGCCAAGCCTGGCCCAGCGCAACGCTCTGGAACCTCTACGGTCCGACCGAGACCAACGTCTGTACGGCCTACCGTCTCCCCGAGTCGATCCCCGCCGAGCGCGAAGTCCCCTTCCCGATCGGTGCGGTCTGCCCTCCCCTCATGGGTAGAGTCGTGGACGAGGAAGGGGTCGACCTTCCGGTCGGCAGCGTGGGTGAGCTCGTGATCGCCGGACCGGGGGTGATGCACGGTTACTTCGGTCAGCCCGAGATGAGTGATCGCGCTTTCTTCTCCGAGGACAACGCTTGCCGCTGGTACCGCACCGGCGACCTCGTAGTCGACGATGGGACCGGCTGCTACGTTTTCCACGGCCGCCGAGACCGCATGGTCAAAAAGCGAGGTTATCGCATCGAACTCGGCGAAATCGAGTCGGCTCTTTACCGTCACGAAGGGGTGGAACGAGCGGCAGTCGTCGCCAAATCCGACGAGGAAGGGGTCTCCATCGTCGCCTTCATCGCCATGAAAGCCTCGCACAAGGCGTCGATCATCGCCATGAAGCGGCACTGCACCACCCATCTCCCCCACTACATGGTGCCGGATTCAATCACCTTCGTCCCGGAGCTACCGACGACCTCGACCGACAAAGTCGATTACCAGGGCCTCAAACGCCTCGCAGCCACTGGCACCTGAAGAACGCCGGCGTTCTTCACCACGGAGAACGAGGCATCGCGACGGCGCATGATGAGAAACAAGAAATACAACCAAGTTTTGACATAAGATTTTGAGCGCATTTGCCGCGGCTTCTCCCGGAACCCCGCGGCTCTTCTCCTTGAAACCGCATCGGAGTGGCCGTGAAACTTCGCCACCTCTTGAGTTGGAAGTCGCTCTTCTATGAGGTCATCTTGCCGGGGCTCCGTCAATTCGGACGCGCCCGATGCAACTCGGCTCTGAGCCTGGCAGGACACCTGTCCCTGCTTTGGCCGGCGAGACGGCGTGCGCTGACCCGAGCCCTGCGCCGGGCCCGCTGGGTCCTCCAGGCCGATTGGGAGCCGAGAGCCTGGCGCCCGGCCTTGGCCGTCAACGCCATCCGGTTCTTGGCGCGCGACTACCCGCTCGACGTCGCCAGTGATGTCGAGGTATTCTCCCGGTTCGACGTCGACGGTTTTGAGGCCCTCGACCAAGCGCTCGCCGCGCGCCAGGGTGCGATCCTGGTGGGCTGCCACCTGGGAGCGCATATCTCGGCCCTGCATTGGCTCTATCGGCGCGAGGTCCCCCTTCGCCTCCTGGTCCAGCGCCCCCGGCACGTCTCGCGCGCGCTCAACCGCCGGTTTGACCGCGAGGAGCCCCACCCGCAATCCGCCTTCTTCCTTCGCCGCGACCTGCCCCCAGGTGCGGCCACGGAGCGTCTGCTCCGTGCTCGCGCCGCACTCCGGGACGGTCTCGCCGTTTACATGGCCGGCGACATCCCCTGGATCGGAGCCAACTCACGGCCCGGCCGATTACTCGGACAACACCGGAGGTTTCTCTCGGTGTGGGCGGATCTGGCCACCGTCACAGGGACGCCGGTATTCTTCGTCTTTTGCACCCACCGCCCCGAAGGGCGATACGCGCTTCACATCGATCCCCCGCGCTACGTCGCTACGGGTGAGGAGTTGGCCGCCGTCACCGGCTATCTCGCCAGGCTCGAGGCCGAGATCGCCTCGCATCCCGCGGATGCCGTTGCCCACCTGCTATGGCCCTGCTACGGTCCGCCTCTCGCGTCGTCAACGCTGGCGACCACCAGACCTAGCCGACGGGTTGCCACGGCCATGTAAGTGGGGCGTCCGGCAAGTCCCTTTCCCATCGGTTGGGCACCGCCCACCAAACTGTCTCGTAGATCAAGGCCTGCCCTACAAAAAACCTGCCGGACACCCGACAGGACATCACCACTTCATCAATTTTCAACGTGATGACGACAATCGCTTCCGCATCAGAGTCAGCGATCCAGGCCGCCCGAATCGATCGCTAATCGTGGCGGAGCGGTGTACGAACTATCGTGCCTAGACTGTTCCCACTCGCGGCTGACGTGACGAATCTCCATGGCGACGAGAAGCACCGCCAAGAGAACCGCGAGAGTGGGGACAACGGCGTTAATAAGCCGAATTGCCACGGCAACCCTCCTCTTGTGGATTGTTTTTCAATCCCCAATCTCATCCTAGGAGTACGCACTAGATCGGGGAAGGTCAAATTTCTGGGAATTTGGATTTGATCGAAGGATTCACCCGAGGTCTCCTCCACAACCCATACCAAACAGGAGGTAAGCCATGAAGCCATGAAAAGTTCGCGCGAGGAACCACTCTCAGGCCAGGCGCCCAAGGCTCCTGTCTCAAGGACATCAGCGATGGAGACAGTGAGACGACGACCACCGGCGAGCTTAAGCCTATCAAGGCGAGCACGGAATCCGCCGTGTGTAAGCTCATCGTTACGACGAGGTATGGTCGTGCACGATCCGCCAGCCTTCGGGAAACTTACGAAGGAGCAAGGTAAAGAGGCCTTCCACCCGTTTGCCATCGCTCTTGGTGAGTTGCCATCGTCCTCGTGCCAGTGCCGCTTCCGAGCCAAACGTAATCACGTCCAGATTCGAGAAACCGAGCTTCCCCATCTCGCGTCCTTCGGCTGGATAGGCTTGGCGATAATGCGCCCGGAGTGCCTCGAAGCCATCGACCCGATTCGCCCCCGACTGGAAGACCACGCCGGGGTCATTCCAGTAGACCTTGAGAAACGCGTCCAGATCGTTCCGATTCCAGCCCTCGACCTGCGTCTCGAGCAACCGCCGGATGGTGTCGACCTCGGTCTCCTTAGCATCACCAAGACCGAACTCCAACGCGCAGAGCACCAGCCCCCCAATGACCACCACGGGGACGACACGTCGCATAGACATGGAAAAATCACCTCGCTTGAGGAAGTGCGTGTCTCGTTCAACCCGCAACCTCCTCGATTTTCGCTCCGAGGAACATGGTGGCCGAAATCCTCCCCCAAACCGATTGCGAATCGGCTTGCCCCAGGTGTTGAGTCCGAGCCAACCACCGAGACTTGGGAAAGTCTTACCGATCGGGGAGGGTTTTTAATTCTGTGACGTGAGTATATCCCTATTTTTCTGGTCTCTCGCACCAAGGATTTCAGCAGTATCAACCAAAAGAACGTGGGGTATCCCTCTTCGTGACACAGCCTCTTCTCTGATTACGTTGCAAAATCTCACCAATGCAAATACATGAACCCAATCCGTCTCGGACAGGTACGAGGCGACCTTCCCACAGATACGTCGCCGAAGCCTCGGAGGTTCGCCTCATGGGTCCTCAACCGGGCAGGTGAGGACCTTGGTACCAGATGGTGGGACGTTCGCCGGATGGCGACAGAAGACGATGGGGTGGGCGGGGCGAGGTCACATCTCCCCCGATTCGGGCAGCCGTCAACGTTCCCGAGCGGAGCCCTGGGGAGCTTCATCCTGCTCGTAGGCCAGCTTCCAGCCGGGACTGGTCAGTGGTTGGTGGCCTGGGGGATGCGGTTCAACGAGCTTCCCGTAGAGTTCCGGTCGGCGCGCGCGAAGGTAGCGTCTTCCCGGGGCATTCTCGAAGGCCTCTGCGGTCAACAGTCCCACCACGACGTCGTCATCGAGGGCGGAGCTTTCCACGAGCACGTCGCCGTCAGGGTCGATGATCCGAGCAAGGCCCGGCTTGATCGTGTCATGGTCGCGGCCAATGTTGTTGGCGAAGACGGCGAAGATCCCGTTCTCCCAGGCCCTCGTGGGGAGCCAACGCATCAGCCAGGCCCTTCCCTTCGGCCCTTCGAACTCCAGGCGCAGCCTGGCCGGGTCACGGTGCCGGTTATCCCAGAGCGTCTCGTCAACCAGCCCGCGCCCGGGCATGGCCGAAGGGGTGCAACCAGTCACGTGCGGCATCACGATCACCTCGGCGCCAAGCAACGTCGTCGCCCGAACGTTCTCGGGCAAATTGTTGTCGTAGCAGACCAAGACGCCAACCTTGACCCCGCGCAGGTCGATCACGTGAGGTCCCCGGCCTGGGGTCAGGTGCGGACTGATAAACGGGTGAAGTTTGTGATGCTTGGCGATGAAGCCCTCGGGACCAACCGTGGCGTAGCACTTGTAGAGTCGCCCGTCCGGCTCGCGCTCAATCAAACCGGCCATGACGACAACGCCGGACTCGCGAGCAATCTCGGTCAGCACCCGAAGCGAAGGTCCATCCGGAACCGGCTCGGCCAATGCGTCCAGGGCTTCCCGACTCAGCGTCTGCAAGTACGTGTAAGAAGTTATGCTGCATTCATGAAAACAGACGATCTCGGCCCCGGATTTCGCCGCACGCTGGGTCAACTCGTGGATACGCCCCAGGTTGTACGCCTTGTCGCCGTCGCGATGCTCGAACTGGGCCGTGGCAATTCGGATGTCTCGCATGAGAAACCTTGGACCCTGCCTTGCTATCCGCGGAAGCCCACCTTAGGCTTCACCCAGACGGTTGAGAGTCAGAAAAGGAAAGCCTGCTTTCCCCAGGCTTTTCTGCGTTTTCCATTGATTCCGGTAGGATGCCTACCCTACAAGTGCCGCACACCAGAGACATTTCTTTCCTGACTTCCGTCAAATCGCAAGCCAGTCTATCCCGCCGGTCCCCCTTCGACAACGCTTGGCCAACCCTTGCAGAGCGGCGGCTACATCGTCCTCAATACTCCATTATTTCCCACTTGAACGATATTTCTATTCGCGATGAAGCGCATCGATCACCGCGTGGAGATCGGCGACTCGTTCGCAGACGAAATCGGCGCCGGCTTGGCGGAGTCGCTCGGGTTGAAACGCAGCCCAGAGCACGGCGGCCGTTTTTGCGCCGGCCGCTCGGCCCGCCTGGATGTCGGCTCGGGAGTCGCCCGCGAACAGAATGCGATCGGCGCGAACCACCAGTTTCTCGGAGGCTTGATACACCCCTTCCGGGTCGGGCTTGGGGCGAGTTACGTCGTCGCTGGAGACCAAGTGCTCGATTCGTTCCCAGAGCGCAAGCTCCACGAGGGTGAACCTGGCCGATCGCCGTCCTTTGCCCGTGAAGACACCGATGCGCCAGCCGAGTGAACGGGCATGGTCAATCGCCTCGGCGATCCCTTCCACCACTTTGACATGATTGCCGAGCTCGGCCTCATAATAGGAATGGAACCGCTCCTCGGCCACATCGAGGTCGGCGTCCGGGACCATCACCGCGAGACAGTCTCGTTCCGAAGGACCGAAGGTCGCCTCAACCTCCGCGTCGGTGGGAGGCCGTTCCACCCAAGGGGCAACAGCGTGGCGATAGGCATTGAAGACATGGGGCAACGTATCAGCGATCGTGCCGTCCAGGTCGAGCAAAAGGGCACGGGGAGCGGTATTACGATCCATCAATACGGTCTTCCTTTTGGGCTTCGAACGTGATCGCGAGACAGGATGGCAAGGCCCGAACACCGAGTATCGCTCAGAACTGATCCGACACCACTGGGCATCCGGCTCCCGTCTCTTCCTGCCGATTCCTGAGCATCTCCGCGCGACCGACCTGCCCGCGCCAACCGAGCCAACGCGTCGAACGGCCCGCCGACTCCGAAGGTCCAAGATCCTCAGTGGCCGTGCGTTGGAGATAATCCAAGAGCGGCTCCCCTTGAAAGCGAATCTTCCGGGTACACGCGCAGTCGTTGCAGACCGGGTAGCCTTCGCAATCGCGGGGGCTTCGCGCGTCGGCGATCTCGAGGTCGGTCAAGAACGGCTCGAGGTAAGGTAGCTCCTCATGCATCGCCACGCCGTAATATTCGCGGCAATAACAAACTTCGACCCAGCGGATCGTGCCCGTCTCATCCACGCGTCCCGCGCAGACGACTTTACCCAGATCCCCGTAAGGAAACCCCTGGCCAAAGGTGCCATCCTCCAAGGCTCGCAGCAACTCGACCCGACGGCCGGAACGGACCTTGGCACTCAGTAGGTATCGCATCGCAAAATGCTCCGTATTGTCGCACTCCTTCAAGGAATTATAGTCGCTACGGAAAGAGTCTCCGCATCAGACCAACCACTCGACAAAATCTTCAAATATATTTTATTTTTGTTTTTTCTTAACAAAGAAATATGATCGCACTCTTGGATCAATCCGCTTTGGTCGACCTGAGCCGGCATCGATGGCGCACCAAATCGTACGCGACTTGGCCAAGAGTTCGCCGTCGGACGCACGGAGGATCTCGCAGAAGCGTTCAATCGTCGCGGCGGTAATCTCTCCCAGCCAGGTCCGTGCGATCAAAGCCTCGTCGCGAAACGCCGGACGCTTGTAGTCGATCTCGTGCCGCACGACGACCCAGGAAAACTTCGCCACCACATCCGGATCGACGGCCGTCGACCAATGCGCAACAGCCGCATCCTGAACCCAGCGCAGGTAGACGACGTTATTCGCGTGCCCGTTGGCATCGATGTCGCCTTCCTTGACCAGGATCGGGTGATCGAAACGGTCCGCTTCCACTGGCAAATCCGTCAGATCCATTGTGCGTCCCAAGCTCCTCCTGACGACTCACCGAGGATTGCCCCTCGGCCGATCCCATTCCCGTTCGATCCACGATAGGCTACCGGAAATCCCGACGGATAGCTTTTCCCGGTGGTGCTGCAATCAGAGCCGTTGATGTTACACGAAACGGTAAACGCCGTCGAATAGAGTGGACCTCTAACACTGGACCACTTGGGATGTTATGTACCGATGCGGCGCGGCTTCATGTACATGACTGCGGTGATCGACTGGTACAGCCGATAGGTACTCTCCTGGCGGCTGTCGAACCAGGAGGGGAAAAATCATAACAAATCCACGCAGCTCGAGTGGTCCAGTTTTTGGGGTCCACCATACCATGTCCATGTTCGGTCTCGGCTCGCTCGGGGGAATTCTGAACTCCCCGGGCTACGCGTATTCCAACACGCTCGGCTTCCCCGTCGGATCTTACGGCCTCTACAACTACTTCCCGACCTGGGGGATTGGCAACTACGCCAGTTGGGGCCTTGGCCCCATGGCAAATAACGCTTTTTATAGCGACTACGCCGACCCTTATTACTCAAGCCTGCCCGCCCGAGGGGCGGGAACGACAGTCGTTTACGACTATTCTCAGCCGATCAACGTCGCCGCGCCCCCTCCCGAGCCGGCCGTCGTCAGCACGACGGAACAGTTGTTTGCGAATGCGCGCGACGCTTTCAAGGCCGGCGACTACCCCCGCGCCCTTGATTTCACGGATCAAGCGCTCCGGCAGAGTCCCAATGTCCCCGTCATGCACGAGTTCCGGGCTCTCACGCTCTTCGCGCTCAAGCGATATGACGAGGCAGCATCGGTCCTCTACGCGGTGCTTTCGGCCGAACCGGGCTGGAACTGGTCCACGCTCGTTGGCCTCTATCCGGACGTCGACACTTATACCAACCAACTCCGCGCCCTGGAGGCGGCCTCCCGAACGAACCCAAGCTCAGCGGCTGACGCGTTCCTTCTGGCATACTACTACATGGTCCAGGGGAACACGGCGGAGGCTGCGACGGAGTTCGAGCGAGTGGCACAGCTCCAGCCCAAAGACCGGCTTTCGGCTTCGTTCGCCCAGGTCCTGAAGAAGGCGGCGGCCGAATCTCAATCGGAGCCGAACCGGCCAACTCCGACGCCGGCTCCCACGGCGGTCGCGACCGCGCGGCCGGAGTCCACTCCACCGCAACCGGGAGCCGCCGGCGCGCCGGCCCAGAGCGAAACACCGGCGAACGCCGGAAACACGCCCGAAGGCGAGACGGCGCCTCCCCCGCCACCGCCCCCTCCCGCTGCCTTGACCGGCGAGTGGAAGGCAAAACCCTCTGCCGACGTCACGATCGATCTGACCCTGAGTAAAGACGGCGCATTCACCTGGGTCGTCGATACAAAGGGCCAGAAGCAGACGATCGAAGGGACCGCCGGCTTCAAGGACGGCAAACTCGCGTTGCTTCAGGCGAACGGGCCTCCCCTGGTCGGCAAAATCACTCAAGCGGATGCGAACTCATTCGAGTTTCATCCCCCGAACGCTCCGCCGAACGCCCCGCCCCTGAAATTTACGCATTGAGCGGCAGCGAAGGGCTGGCGCCCGGGGTTCCAGTAATCGAAGCGAAACGACGCGGCGAACCACGTTGTGTAGACGTGGTTCGCCGCGTCGCCGTATGACAAGGCGAACGCCCTAGTCAATATTCACATATTTTCAATCAACCAATCCCTCATCTCAATTCCCCTCATTTTTCGATTCCGGAGAGTGATGTGAACCAGTCACCCGGAATCCCAAGACGATTCCTTTCGGCCAGAATGCCCGGCGTTGCCATCCCAAGCGCCACATCCCGGTATTATGATAGGGGATGTGGCTCCAAAGCCGAACTGCCCTCTTCGACGTCTTGACGAATTTCGACGATCCGTCAATAATTAGGAACGACATGGGGACTTCGCTTCGAAAACAACGAGAGGTTCGCCAGCGGGAGTTGATGCTGCTTGAGGTTGCACGACGGATGCTGATCGAGCAGGGTTACGCGGGGCTGAACATGGATCGTCTTGCGGAGGCGACGGAATATTCGAAGGGCACGGTCTACCAGCATTTTTCCACGAAGGAAGACCTGGTCACGGCGCTCGCCGTCCAGAGTATGGAGCAGCGTCTGGCATTATTTCAAAAGGCGTTGGCTTTTCCGGGAAAGCCTCGCGAACGCGTATTGGCCGTGGCCTTGGCTGACGAACTGTTCGTCAGGCTCCATCCGCATTACGCCCGTTCCGAGCAGATCATCAAGATGGCTGACCTGGAAGAGCGGGCATCGGTCGAGCGTCGAGGCCTGCTCAATGGGCTGGAGTCGAACTGCTTCCAGGGAGTGGGCAAGGTCGTCGAGGACGCGATTACCGCCAAGGACCTGACCCTGCCTGGGCATTGGACTTCAAGAGAAGTCATCTTCAGCCTGCTGGCCATGTCGAACGGCACCCATAACGTCTCACTGAACTATCGTCCGCTCTTGCAGAAAATCGGGGTCACGGCCCCGCTCGATACACTTCGCGAAGCAATTCCGGTCTTCTTGGATGGTCTCGGGTGGAAACCGTTGCGCTCGGAGTGGGACTATTCCACAACCTACCAACGGCTCACTCAGGAGGTCTTTGCCGATGAATGGCGACGCGCCGGGCTCGGATAATCCGAGCTTTTTTTTGGGCCGTTTTTTGACGAAGTGTCGAAAACCGGCGCAGGGTTTGGGTGCCCTGACGTTCGTGGTGGTGGTGACGTTGGTGGGACGGCAGCAGGCGGCGCTGCTGGCGGAATCGCATAAGGTCAGGCCCGAGGATCCGCCGCCGTCGTCGGTGCGAGTGGTGGCCTTGCGCGAGGAGGTCGTCGAAGCGGGAGCGCACTACAGCGCGATCGTCAAAGAGCTCCGCAAGGTCGAGTTGTCATTCCGGGTGGCAGGAACGTTGGAGTACCTCCGCCAGGTCAACGGACCAGGAGGGCGGCAGCGCGACGTACACGAAGGGGATCACTTCCCCCAAGGCACCGTGCTGGCTCGGCTCGACCCGGCCGACTTCCGCCGTGAACAGGGCATGGCCGCCGAGCGCCTGGCGGCGGCGACGGCCCGCCAGGCGCAGACCGAGGCGGACCTGGAGTTGGCGAAGGTGGATCACCGCCGCACCGAGGCCCTCGTGCGACGCGGCTCCGCCACCAATTCGGAGCTCGACACCGCGCGTGCCAAACTCCGGAACACGACGGCCGCCGCCGAGGCCGCTCGGCGCGAGGTCGAGTCGGCCCGCATCAACCTCCAGCAAGCCGAGGCCAACCTCGCCTATTGCACGCTCGCCGTCCCCTTCCCCGAGGGAACCATCGCCGCCCGCTACGTCGAGAACTACGAGCGGGTCATGGCCAACCAGCGCGCGTTTCTGCTCCTGGACCTATCGAGCGTCTCGATCGCCCTCGGCGTCCCCGACACTCTCGTCGGCCGGCTGGCCATCGGCCAGCGCATCGAAGTCACGACCGACGCCCTGCCCAACGAACGTTTCACCGGCGTGCTCCATAAGATCGGCTCGACAGCCGACCCCCAGACGCGAACCTACCTCGTCGAAGTTCGGGTCGACAACCCTCGAGGCCTCAGACCCGGGATGGTCGCCACCGCGCACTTCCGACGCGAAACCAAGGCCCATTTGCTCCCCCTGACCGCCGTCGCCCCAGGCGCCTCCGAGCACGACTACGCCGTCTTCCGCGTCGAAGATACGGGCAAAACGCAACTCGTCCGTCGCATTCCGATCGAATTCGACGACGTGCTCGACAACCGCATCGTCGTCAAGCTCGGCACCGGCCCCCACAGTCTCAAGCCCGGTGAACAGGTCGTCGCCACCGGCGTGCACCGGCTCAGTGACGGCCAGACCGTCCAGATCATCAAGTAAGACAAGAGACTATCCGGAATACAAATACTGACGTAGTGACACGTTATCTGGGTGGCCGGGGACGAGTCTTCGAGGCCCCGGGGATCGGCCGAGGCTCGTCTCGGGGCGTCGCTGCGCTCCTCCCCGGCCACTCGCCGGCTCAGTGACGGCCAGGCCGTCCAAATCATCAAATAAAGATGTTTTTCATTTCAATCGACCCCTTTGGCCCGGGATGGGCGGAGTAGGAACCGGAAGGATCATGACCACTTCGCAATATTTCGTGTACAAGCGGCCGATCGCCTGGACGCTCCTGATCTTCACCTGCCTCTGGGGCACTTATGCCTACATGGCAATGCCCCAGCGTCAGGATCCGCTCATCCAGATCCGCAGCGGCGTGGTTCTGACCACGTATCCGGGCGCGGGGGCGGTCGAGGTCGAGCAGGAAGTCTCCCGCAAAGTCGAGAAGAAGCTGGCCGAGAACCCGGCCGTCGAGCACGTGCGGTCGATCAGCCGGCAGAACCTATCGGTCGTCTTCGTGGACCTGTACGACACGATCAAGAACGCGGAGGCCATCTGGCAGGACCTCGACAATAAGCTCTCGGCAATGTCGGACTTGCCCACGGTGGGAGGACAGCCGCTTCGCCCTCGGCTCGACAAGGATTTCGGCGACACCGTCGCGATCATGCTCACGATCAGCAGCCCACCGCTCTCCGACTCGGCCATTGAGGAGCGTGCCGAGGTCATCGCACGACGGCTGATTCAAGAACGAGCAGACCGCCCCGAGCCGCTTCGCTCGAGGCGCTACAGCGGCGTCCTGGTCCATCCTTCGGCGGTCGATCGCGCCCTGGTCGAGCGGCTTGGCCGCCTCTGTTTACAGCATCTCGCAGAGCGTGGGATGGCTGGAGACGGGCGATACATCGGCATGCTCGGCGCCGGTGTCATCGATTTCCAACTCCCGGAAGGTCGCGACGAAGCCAGCCTCATCGCCGAGGTCGAGCACTGGTGCCAGGAAAACATCGGGGCGGGACTGGGCCATCCCGACATCTGGCCCGGCGTCATCGTCCAGGATCCCGCCAGGCTCGCCAGCGAACTGAAGCGGCGCTGTCAGGCCGAGCCGGGAGGCGTCGCACGCTACTCTTACGAGGAGTTGCATCGCTTTGCCGACCTGATCCAGGATCGGCTCCGCCAATCCCCCAAGGTCGGCAAGATCGAGCAGCTCGGGGTCATCGATGAGGCGGTCTACCTCTACTTCAGCAACCGACGACTCGCCCCGTTCGGACTCGACCCAGCGTCCCTCGGCATCCGGCTGGCCCAGCGTAACATCAACCAGCCGGGGGGAACCGTCGAGCTCCCGCGCCAAAGCCTCGTCGTCAAACCGAGCGGAAAGCTCCAGGGTGAAGCCGAGATCGGTAACCTGGTCGTGGATAGCCGGGACGGTGTCCCGCTCTACCTCCGGGACCTCGTGGAAGTCGTCCGAGGTTACGAAGACCCGCCCCGCATTTTGAACTTCCGGTCGAGGAAGTTCGCCCCCGAGCAATCCCCGACCGCGCGAACTTCCCCGATCCAAGCCGCCGTTCATGGCAAAGCTGAGTCCAAGAGCGCGGCCGAACAAACTAGGCCGGTCTGGACCACCCGGGCGGTCACCTTGGCCGTTCGTCAGGTCAAGGGGACGCAGATTGCCGACTTCGACCGCGACGTCGAGACCACATTGGCCTCGCTCAAGGGCGCCCTGCCCGAAGACCTCGCCGTCGAACGCACCAGCAATGAGCCCGAGCGGGTCGCCCGTAAGATCGATCAATTCAAGGACTGCCTGATTGAGGCGGTGTTGATCGTCGTCGTTGTGGCGCTCGTCTTCATGGAGTGGCGCAGTGCCCTGCTCGTCGCGCTCTCGATCCCGATCACGCTGGCGATGACCCTGGGCATTTGCCACATGCTTGGCGTCGACATGCAGCAAGTCTCGATCGCCGCGCTCATCATCGCGCTCGGACTCTTGGTCGACGACCCAGTGGTCGCCGGCGACGCGATCAACCGAGAGCTGGCGCACGGGACGCGCCGAGATGTGGCGGCCTGGCTCGGCCCCCAGAAACTCTCGCGGGCGATTCTTTATGCCACCATCACCAACTGCGTCGCCTTCTTGCCTTTGCTCCTGGTCAGCGGAGCCGTCGGCGAGTTCATCTGGTCGCTGCCGGTCGTCGTGGCGAGTTCCCTCGTCGCCAGCCGGATTGTCTCGATGACGTTCATCCCCCTGCTCGGCTATTACATGCTGAAAGGACAGCACGGCTTCGAGGCCGGCTTGACCGAGGGGAACAAGGGATCTCGGTTCGCCCGCATCTACAACGGCTTCTCCGAATTCTGCATGGACCACAAATGGGCCTCGCTGGCCGCCTGCCTGGTCGTCATGGGAGCCGCGTTCAGCCTACTCCCCTTGTTGGGCACCAACTTCTTCCCCAAAGACTTGCACACGGCCTTCACGGTCAACCTGTTCTTGCCCGAGGGGACGTCGATCCGAGAGACCAAGGCCGAGGCGATGAAGGCGATCGAGAAGATCGAGGGCCTCGTCGGCAAAGACGTCGAAGCCTATACCACCTTCGTCGGCGCGGGGGGACCTCGGTTCTGGCTCTCGGTGGTGCCGGAGCAACCGGCGTCGAATTATGCTCAGGTGATGGTTCATACGCGCAACGTGTACGAAACCGAGGTGCTGGCCGACCGGCTCAAGCGCGAGCTGCCTCCCTTGCTTTCGGTGGCTCGCGTGCACGTACAGCAGTTGGAATCGGGACCTCCGATCGGGATCCCGGTCCAGGTGCGAATCCAAGGACCGGACCTCGCGACGGCGCGACGCTTGGGCGAACAGATCAAGGACTATATGCGGGAATATCCCGGCACGGAGAACATCCAGGACGATTGGGATCCCGAATATCTCCAAATCGGCGTCCGGGTTGACTCGGACCGAGCGAACGTCGCCGGGGTCTCGCACCAGGACGTGGCGGCCGTGACCAACTCGGGCCTCTCGGGTCTGGTCACCACGTACCTCCGCGAGCGCGACCGCTTGATCCCGGTCATGCTCCGCCTCCGCCCCGACGAGCGCGGGCGGATGGAAGATATGAAGACGATGAACGTCTTTGCTTCAGGAGGCGGCCGGGTACCGCTCGACCAGATCGCCGCGTTCCAAACCGAGCGAGTCGCCCCCAAGATCAGCCGGCGCGACCACGAACGCTGCCTGACGGTCAAGTGCGACGTCGTGCGCGGAGTGCTCGCGAGCAAGGTCGTCGAGTCGCTCGACGCCAAGCTCCGTGAGGCGTCCAAGACCTGGCCGGCGGGCTACCATTATGCCTTCGGCGGCGAGAAGGAGGAGCAGGAGAAAGGGTTCGGCTCGATGCAGGTCGCGATGATCACCTCCGTCCTGGCGATCTACCTGGCGCTTGTGCTTCAGTTCAACAGCCTGACCAAACCGCTGGTCGTCTTCGCGGCGGTCCCCTTCGGCATGGTCGGGGGCCTGATGGGCCTGATCCTCTTCAACGTGCCGCTCGGCTTCTTCGCGCTCCTGGGTCTCTCCTCCCTGGCCGGGGTGATCATCAGCCACGTGATCGTGCTCTTCGAGTACATCGAGGAAGCCCACGAGCGCGGTGAAACCCTCCACCGCGCGGTCATCGACGCGGCCCTGGTCCGGCTCCGCCCGGTGCTCGTCACCGTGCTGGCCACCGTCGGCGGCCTGATCCCCCTCGTCTACAAAGGAGGTCCCCTCTGGGAACCCCTCTGCTACGTGCAGATCATGGGACTCCTGGTCGCCACGCTGGTGACCAAAATTGTCGTGCCGGTCCTCTACGTCCTTTTCGTCGAGGACTTCAAGCTGATCCAGTGGGCCAAGCCCGGCGAGCACATCGAGGAGGGACCACCAGCCGAGTACACCTCCCAGGGCCACGGCATCACGGCCCACCCGCCACATATCTCTCACCAACGGCCCTCGCCCGAAGTCTCCACGGTCGGCCTTTAGAACCCCAAAAACAAGACCCGAGTCTCTCGCGAGACCCGGGTCTTGTTGCATTCACGAAACGGAAGCAAGAAAAGTTCCTCGACCTCAAAGAACCGGATGGGGATTCCGTTCCTTGAAGCCATATTGATGCCAGTAAGGATAAGGCGCCGGGGTGACACTGGCGGCGTCGAGCTTGGCCACCTGCGTCGGGGTCAGGTTCCAACCGACGGCTCCGAGATTCTGGCGGAGCTGTTCTTCGTTGCGAGCGCCGATGATCACGTTGGCTACGGTCGGCCGTTGCAAGAGCCAGTTGAGGGCCACCTGGGGGACGGTCTTCTCCGTCTCCTTGGCGACTTCCTCGACCGCGTCGATCACACGGTAGAGGTAGTCCTCGTTCACTTGCGGTCCGATGTCGGTCACGAGTTTGTTCTGGAGGCGGCTGACTTCCGGCAACGGCTTGCCGCGTCGAATCTTGCCGGTGAGCCGTCCCCAACCGAGCGGGCTCCAAACCACGGCGCCGACCTTTTGGTCGAGGGCCAAAGGCATGAGCTCCCATTCGTAGTCGCGACCGATCAGCGAATAATAGGCCTGATGCGCGACATAGCGAGCCAGCCCATATTTCTCGGAGATCGCCAGCGACTTCATGAGATGCCAGCCCGAGAAGTTCGAGCAGCCGATGTAACGGATTTTGCCGGCGCGCACCAGGTCGTCGAGCGTGCCCAACGCCTCTTCGATCGGGGTGAGGGCATCGAAGCCATGGAGTTGGTAGAGGTCGATATAGTCGGTGCCCAGACGGCGGAGGCTCGCCTCGACCGTCTTGATCAGGTGATGGCGCGACGACCCCACGCTATTGGGATCCGCCCCGAAACGGAACGTCCCCTTGGTCGAAATGAGGACCTGATCACGTCGGCCTTTGATGGCCTGTCCCAAGATCTCTTCAGCCAAACCATTCGAATAAATATCGGCCGAGTCGAACATCGAGAGGCCGGCTTCCAGGCAGATGTCGACCAGCCGCGACGCCTCCGCGACGTCGCTCGCCCCCCACGCCTTGAAGAAGTCGTTGCCACCCCCGAAGGTTCCCGTGCCCAGGCTCAAGACCGGGACCATGAACCCTGAACCACCAAGTTGTCGAAATTCCATCGTGTCGTTTCCTCAATGAGTTTCCAAGCGTCCCCGTCGCATTAGGCGCTCTGCGCCGGTGCCGTCGTAAGGAAGGGGTAATCGATGTATCCAACCGGGTCTCTCAGCGAATAGAAGGTCTCCGGGTCCGGTTCATTCAAAGGCGCATCGAGAGCGAGCCGACGGGGCAGATCCGGATTAGCGATGAAGAGCCGTCCGAATGCGACGGCATCGGCTTCTCCATCGGCGATGGCCTGCTCTGCGGTCGCTTTTGTGAACTTCTCATTGGCAATGTAAGCGCCACCGAAGGCCGCCTTCAAGGCGGGCCCGAGACGATCGTTACCCAGCGACTCGCGGGCACAGAGGAAAGCGATCTTACGCCGGCCAAGCTCCTTGGCCACATAGCCGAACGTCGCGGCCGGATCCGAATCTCCCATCGTATGAGCGTCACCCCGAGGCGCCAGGTGCATGCCCACCCGATTCGGACCCCAAACCGAAACGACAGCGTCGGTCACCTCAAGCATCAGCCGGGCACGATTCTCGATGGACCCGCCGTAGCCATCGTTTCTCTGGTTCGTGCTATCTTGCAAGAATTGATCGAGCAAGTAACCGTTGGCGCCGTGAATCTCGACGCCGTCGAAGCCGGCGGCCTGGGCGTTCTCGGCACCCCGGCGATAGGCCTCGATCACCTCGGGAATCTCGTGGATTTCTAAGGCACGCGGCACCACGAAGGGGCGCACGGGTCGTAACAGGCTCGGATGACCGCCCGCGGCGATCGCGCTGGGGGCCACCGGCAGTGCGCCGTCGAGATACGAGGGGTCAGAGATGCGCCCTACGTGCCAAAGCTGAAGGTAGATCCGGCCTCCAGCCGCACGCACGGCCGTCGTGATTCGCTTCCAACCCTCAACCTGTTCTCGCGACCAAATCCCCGGAGTATCGGGGTAACCAACCCCCATCGGAGTGACCGAGGTCGCCTCGGTAATAATCAGACCGGCTGACGCACGCTGCGCATAGTACTCAGCCATCAAGGCGTTGGGCACCCGCCCATCACTGGCCCGGCAGCGCGTCAACGGCGCCATGATCACACAGTTGGGGAGTTGCAAATCACCGAGGACCACCGGATCAAAGAGCTTAGACATTGTCAATTCCTATGTCCGTCTTATGAAATCAACTGCGGCGTGGCATCCGAGGGAACTTGAACCGCCATCGCCCTTTGAACAACTCTCAGCACCAACGCCAACTTGAACCGTCGGAAAACGCCGGCAGTGCTACCGCGGCAAGACCGTCTTCGTCAGGTGAGCACTGCCCACCACGCGTCCTGCCCGTAGCGAAGTTTTTGGGGACGGTGCCTATCCAAAAGACTTCCACAAGTGACTCGCGCAGTTTCACTACGGTGCGTAGCGCGCTTAAAAAGCGGGCACCAATGCCTCTTCCCTCGCGATACGACTTAGGAGGGAAAAGCACCATCTCGTTGACCGGAATCTTATGTGGTCCGAAATTCAAGAACAAGGGAACTATACAAAAATCCCAGTCGTCAGCACGGACTAACCCCTAAGGAGAGATAGGTCGAAAAGCTCGTGAAAACCAACGGATTCTCAGCTACAATTGACGAGGCGTCGGGTCGATGGTTCGAGAAGCGCTGGCTCTCGCTTTACACGTTGATCTTGCCCCAGACGAAAAATCGGCGGCGGCGAATTCTCCCGGCGGACTCAATCGCTTCGCTCAAAGCGGCTGGCATCCAAATTCAACGATAGCTTATGGCATCCAGACCTCTCTTTCATCCCAATATCGAAAGTGTCACCGTCGCCGGCATCCTTCATGCCTTGGCTGATCCTGTTCGACTCGCTATCGTCTGCGAGTTGCTCTCTGCGAAATCCGCGGTCAATTGCGTGGACACGATGAGCAAGGTGAAAATCGCCATGCCCAAATCCACCTCCTCCCAGCATTTCCAGATCCTCCGCGAGGCCGGACTCATTTCCAGCGAGCGCAAGGGGGTCGAACTCCTCAACCAGCTTCGGCTCAACGAGCTCGAAGCTCGATTCCCCGGGCTCTTGACGACGATCTTGAAAGCTTACTCGCAAGAACGAGAGATCACGGAACAAGCCGGCTGAAGCCTCGTTTGCTTTCGTGAAAGCAACGCTCACATCGGCATTGCAACTCCCCTGTCTGCTTCTCTGCCGGAAATCCTCGAATTTTCGAAACTCGGGTCTCCCGCCGAGGTAGAGCTTAAGAAATCTCACTCGGTTCCGAATAACCGACCGCGATTCACTTTGTCTTTGTTGCGAAAGCCCACAGCCATCGATGCGTCGATGCCTTCAAGGCGAGCGAGCAACATTCAGAGCCGAACAAAGCCACGCGCAGGTCGAACACCCAAACGGCGCTCTCAATGCCGGAGTCCGTGATGACGAGGATCAGGAGCAAGTTCATGTCGTGAAATGGAAGCGAGAGACTCCTCGGAGACCCCTTGATCGCTTACTAGTCCGTGGCGAAAGCTTTGGATCGTGGCGAAACAAGCCCCCCGCGCCACCCGAAATCGAATCGACATACCGCGTGACGTAGCAATCCCCCCTGGGACGAAGACATCTTCTCTCGATACGAGGATCGTCATCGTCCATGGCATGATAAGGTGTTGAAAATCATGAGTGATCGCATCAGCGGATCGGAACCGAGATATCACGCCCTCGATTCGGTGCGTGCCGCGGCGATGCTGCTCGGCGTCCTCTATCATGCAATGATTTTCCGCATGATTTTCTCCGGCAAAGCCGCGTTCCTGAATCCGAAGCTCGGCCAGCGATGGACGTTCGAATGGATGCACAGCTTCCGCATGCCACTCTTCTTCTTGATTTCGGGATTCTTCGGCGCGATGATGCTCGAAAAATACGGGACCCGGCGTTTCCTGGAGAAGCGATGGTCGCGCATCGGTATCCCGATGTTCGTAGGACTCTTGACCCTCTCACCGATAAGCACACTCACCTTTTTTCTCCTCTTCGCGGATGCAACCGAGACAAGATCTTCGGCGGAAACCAAGTCGACCGCCTCCGCGAACAAGCAGGACGGCTCGCCGTCGAAGACCCCAGCCGCCAAGAAGACATCACCGAAGGAGACGGCCAGCGAAACGCCCACCGCGGCCAAGACGGAGAAAACACCAAAGACCAAGGAAGCCCCTTCGGCCTCTAAGACCGAGGATGACCCTCTGGAGCCGAAAAAAGGCCCACCGACCATCGCCGAACGGCTCATCGGCCAGGTCGCGGGACTTTTCGCCCTCAGCTACTTTTGGTTCATGTGGTATTTGCTCCTCTTTATCACCATCACCCCCTTTCTCATCCGGGTCATGGGCGCGCTGTTCCGTTCGATGACCCCGTCGAGGATCGAAGAAACGGGTCTCGGCATCATTCGCGTGGGGCTCGCCCCCGTGATCCTGGGCCTGGTCAGCACCCCTGCCTTGATCCTAGCGCCGATGCCCTTCGGCTGGTCGCTGGGCACCCCCAGCGCCGCAGGATTACCCTTCCCTGACTTCGCGCTGCGCCTCGATCCCGAATTCGGTTTTTATCTCCTTTACTTCCTGACGGGATGGTGGCTCTACCACGCGCGCCAAGGTCTCTCGATCCTGGCTCGAGCCTGGCTCCCTAACCTCGCCCTGGGAACGATCGCCTTTACCCTGGCTACAGAGACCTCCGCGGCCTATTTCTCAAAATCAGGCACACCCTATTACCAGTGGATACGTGCCGGCACCTACCTGTCTTACTGTCTGGGTTCGGCGTTCACCGCATTCGGATTCCTCGGCCTCTTTGAACGCTACTTCAACCGTCCAAGCCGCCTTGGCCGCTACCTGGCGGACACCGCCTTCTGGGTGTATGTGACCCACTTACCTCTCGTGTCGCTCTTCCTCTATCTGTTCCGCCCACTACACTTACCCTGGGTCCTGGACGGTTTCTGCACCTCAACGCTCGCCGCCGGGAGCGCCACCTTCCTCTATCAGAAGATCGTTCGTCACACCTTCCTCGCTCGACTCTACGGTCCCGCCGATGCCCACAAGAAGCCCCTCCTCGAACCCGAAATCCCAGGGCTTCTGGAAACATAAACGCCCAGACACAAGAAAATGTCCATCTCTCGATCACGAAGCGACACGAGGGGCTGGGATGGACTCAACCCGTCCCAGCCGGAACGACGGTGTGGTCAGGGCAGTTTGTTGGCCGATCCTACGGCTTTCTTGCGTGCGGCAGCCTTGGGCAAAGGTTCTCCGGTAGCGCCTTGGCGTTGGTACTCACCGTCGTAGCGTGTCCAGATGGCCACGAGTTCCTTGACTTTCTCGGGATGATCGGCGGCAAGGTTGTTCGACTCGGCGCGATCGTTGGCGAGGTTGTAGAGTTCCCAAGGGCCGTCCTTGACGGCAACGATCTTCCAATCGCCGACGCGCAGGCCACGGTTGCCGATGTGTTTGAAGAAAAGGAATTCATGGTCGATTTCGACGTCTTTCGCAAACGCGGGTACGAGACTTCGGCCGGACAGGGGAGGCCGAGCCTCGTCGTTCCAGGTTGAGGGGGCAGTCGCTCCGGCCAACTCGAGCAGCGTGGGCACGAAGTCGACGAAGTGCGCGGGTGTGTGACGCAGCTCCCCCTTGGCCTTGATGCCGGCAGGCCAGTGGACGATCAAGGGGGTCGAGATTCCTCCTTCGTGGACCCAAGACTTGTGCAGTCGGAACGGCGTGTTGGCTGCGGTCGACCAGCCCGGCCCGAGGCAAAGGAAGCTCTTCGCCGACCCGGGCGAGGCGGCGGGATCATGACCGTCGCCTCGGATGAGCTGCTCGGCGCTTGCACCGTTGTCGGTCGCGACGAGGATGATCGTGTTCTCGAGTTGCCCTGAAGCCTCGAGCTTCGCCACAATCCGGCCGATCTCACGGTCGATCCGGTCAACCATCGCGGCGTGGATCTCCATCTTCGCGGCCTGGAAACGCTTTTGTTCGTCGGCGAGCTCGTCCCAAGCCACCGCGTAGCCCGCCTCCCCCGCCCCGATCTTTTGCTTCAGCTCATCTTCGGAGACGTTCCAGTCGGGAATGGTCCTGGGGTCCCGATCCGAGAGCGGGCCATCGACGATCCCCAGACTTCGCTGCCTCTCCCAGCGCTCGCGGCGGATCCGATCCCAGCCTTCCTTGTACCGGCCGCGATAGCGCGCGATGTCCTCAGGCAGCGCCTGGATCGGAAAATGCGGCGACGTGAACGCTACATAGAGAAAGAACGGATCGTCACGATACTTCGACTCATGCTCAGACAGCCAATTCAAGGCATGTTCCGCGATGGCGCGCGTGGAGTAGTAAGCCTCGTTGGGTCCGACCTGAGGCAGACGGACATCATCCAGGCTGTGGACCCTCGGCGAGAAGGAGCGGTCCGTATCCTCCAGGTGATACGAGCGAGCGAAGCCTCCTTCGAGCACGGGACCGTCCACGTGCCACTTCCCCGAGTGGTATGAGCGATAGCCTGCGGGCTTGAGCAGTTGGGGAAGCAGAGCGGCCCACCTGGGACGCTGCGCAGCCGGGTCGCGATTCACCTGCTGAGGGTAATAGCCCGTGAGAAACGCGGCACGCGACGGCCAGCATCGGGCCGTATTGTAGCACTGGGTAAACCGGAGCCCTTGTTTCGCCAGGCGGTCGACGTTCGGCGTCGCGATTTCCCCTCCATAACAACCGAGATCCGAGAAACCCATGTCATCCGCCAAGATGAAGACGACGTTCGGCCGCTTCGCTCCACCCGCCGCCTCGGCCCCCCTCGTCGTTGCCATGACGAACGCGAGAACGACAGAGCCGCCAACGACCCATCGCATGATCATGTTTCTCATTGGTCCTACCTGAATTTCCCAGATCCGAAGTCAATGGGCCCACCTAACGCTGGGAACGACCTCGACCTTCGCTTCACTTTTCCGTTCGTTCCCGGTCTCGGCCCGGCTATAGTGGTCCGGACATCGTTGCTCAAATGGTCGATCATGGGGCAAGGCCGAGACAATCATCCCTTAAGAAGCCATCGCCCGGTTTTTGGATTCATGCTTTCTCAGGTGACGAATCTCAGGTGCCCGGATCACATCTTACCCTTTGAGTCCTTCGCGACAAGGATCGACGATGATGCCGCCACGAATGCGACCGACGACCCTACCCAAAATAATGCTCACGTGTTTCTTCATAGGTGGCCCGCTTCAGGCCGCAGAGAGAGGAAAGCACGAGGAAAAAGTCTTCGTAGGCTATCTCTTCGGGCAAACACGTGATTTGAACTTCCGATTGTACACGCATCTTTGCCAGGCGTTTCTTACCGCCGATGGTGACGGCCAACTCCGGAAGAACCGCAATGTTCCCAACCGAGAGCTCACGGCTAACGCCCACAAGGCCGGCGTCAAAGTCTTGCTTTCGCTGGGAGGCTGGGGATGGGACCGTCAATTCGCCTCGATCGTGTCCAAGCCGGAGGCCGAGGATCGATACATCTCAACGGTGATCGCCATCATCAAGGAGGGGGACTACGACGGTATCGACCTCGACTGGGAATACCCGGATAACGAGGCCGAGGTCAGGGGCTTCGAGCGCCTCACGCGCCGATTTCGCAAGCAGCTCGACGCGATCGGGACCGAGAAAGGCCGGCCCATGCTGTTAACCATGGCGGCCGCGGCGAACCCGGGGACGCTCAAGTGGCTCGATAAGGATTTCCTGCTGGAGACCATGGACTGGATCAACGTCATGACCTACGACTTCACGGGCGACTGGACCGGCTACGCCGGCCACCATTCGCCGCTCTTCGCGTCCTCCAAGCAGCCTGGAAGGAACCCTGCGTCCACCTCGCGCACGATGAAGTATCTCCTCGAAGAGCGGAGGCTGCCGGCGAATCGGCTCGCCGTGGGGATCCCCTTGTACGGTCGGGGGTTCGCCGTCAAGGAACCATACGCCTCAACGAAAGGGGTCCCCAAGACGCGCCTGCCGCAGGGGAATTATGCCAACCTTCACCGGCTCCAGCAACAAGAAGGTTGGACCCGCCAATGGGACGACGAGACCAAGAATCCCTGGCTCCTGGCCCCCGACCACTCGGCCGTGATCGGCTATGACGACACCGAGTCGGTCACCATCAAGACCGATTGGGCGCTGAAGCGAGGCCTCCGTGGTGTCTTCTTCTGGCAAGTCAACGCCGATCGCCTACCTGACGGATCACACCCGCTTCAAGAAGCCTCCCGCAAGGCGTGGGACGCAAGCTCGGGCCCCGGGAAGTAAAACCAAACGTAACAGGAACTCGAACCAACGTTTGCCGTCCCAAAACAAGTTTTCCTATTGCACAACACATATAGGTCCTCCCTTGGTCTCAAGGCCGTTCGCAAGAGCCTCGGCTGGCCAGAGGCGGACCTGCGGGAATCACCCAGCACCGGTTTTCGTTCCCGCCCCCATTCGCAAGGGAACGACCAGTCTCGTCGGCTGAGCGGGGACTGCCGCTCCACGCTTTTACGGTATCTTCATCGTTCACGTGTACAATCCGCTGTCACCCTCGAAAATTTCTCCGTGTTGAGGATTTGGAATGACTGCGTTGTCCGCTCCGCGTCTTGTTGGTCTGACCTTGGGTTTCGCCCTCGCCATGTTCGCCTCGGCTTCCGCGGCCTTAGCGAGTGAACCGGTCCGCGTGCGCATCCTTTCGTACAACATCCACCATGGCGAGGGGGTCGACGGCAAGGTCGACCTGGAACGGCTCGCGCGCGTGATCAAAGCGACGGAACCCGACCTCGTCGCGCTCCAGGAGGTCGACCGCAACACCCAGCGCACTTCGAAGGTGGATCAGCCATCCGAATTCGCCCGATTGACCGGGATGCACGTTTTCTTTGGCTGGAACATCCCCTACCAGGGGGGCGACTACGGCAACGCAATCCTCTCCAAATACCCGATCAAGCAGACGCGTAACCACAAGCTCCCGTCTTTCTACAAAAACGAGCAGCGCGGGGTGATCGAGGCGGAGATCGAGTTCCCCGGCTTCCAGCCTCCGCTCCTCTTATTGGCGACCCATCTCGACTACCGAGGCCAGAGCGAAGAGCGTCCCGCGTCGGTGAAAAAGATCGCCGAGGTTGTCTCCGTCTCCCCCAACCGCCCTGCTCTCCTCGCGGGCGACCTCAACGACCGGATCGGCAGCGAAACCCTCCGCGACTTCGATGCCAACTGGACCCGTGTCAGCCAAGAGGAACAGCCTACCTATCCCGTCGACAAACCCATCCGCCAGATCGACTTCATCCTGACCCGCCCCGCCCAAGGCTGGAAGGTGCTCGAGACCTGCGTTCTCGACGAAGTCGTCGCCTCCGACCACCGCGCTTACTTCGCCGTTCTGGAATGGCAGGCCCCTCAGGAGGCCGCTTCTTCCGCAAAGAAGTAAACATCCCAATTAAGACTGAAAGCGTGAAAGACACTGAGCCAAGACTCCCGGAGTCCTGGCTCAGTGTCACACAAAGATATCAGCGAACTCACCTTTTGGCACGAGACGACCGGCCGGGCCGTTAGAGCGGTTTTCGATTGGAAAACCTACGAAATCCCGGAAGATCTGGGTGAAATCCCTGGGATCGATGTGTGGGACGCACCACCAACCGACGCCATATAGATATCATCATGTTTTTACAATGATGATTTGTTCACAAACAAACTCAAGCTAGCGCCACCGATATACAAACAGCCAGCACCACCCACCGGCCTCTTGACTCCCTTCGAGCCATAGGGTCACTCTCTGGCCTGTGTGTGTGCTATCCAAGCGATAACCGCTCCAATACGAATGCGTGTTGTGGACGGGAGTCGAACCCGCAACCTCCAGGCTTAAGACCTGGTGCTCTACCATTGAGCAACCACGACCTGGCCTCGCCCCGGGTCCGAATCCCTGCACGGAACACGCTCCACTGATCGTTTTGCAACGAAGCGAGCGCGCCGCGGGCCTGGCAAGACCAGCCGCTTGCTTGAGAAATCGTGCGCGGAACCCAAAATCGTTGGGTACGCGCGAGAAACGCCGGTGGGAGTCGAACCCACTTGAACCGGGTTGCAGCCGGTCGCCTGGCCGTCTGGCTCCAGCGTCGTCCAGGATTTCGCTGCTATTGGAAGTCCGACAAGTAAAGCCCTGTTTCTGGTCGGAGCCACCTGTCGAGGTTCGTTGCCGTAGGTGAGGCCAAGGCCCCTTCGGGAGCACCGGCAGGCCAAGGCCCGCCCTACGGGAGTTGCGAAACATGCGAATTTCTTGACAAATCCACATACACGCATCTTCCACTATTCTATCTCGTCATGTCAATTTTTGATAATCATAGATCATTTCTCAAGATCGAGTAACCCGAGCGGGAATCGAACCCGCCTCTCCTGGCTGAGATCCAGGTATCCTGCCGCTAGACGACCGAGCCCAAGGTAAGACGGTTTGAAGCCCATCTTCGTTCACACACCTCGTAGACCCGACAGCCAAGTCGGATGTTCGCGCGTTCCGACACTTTTTCTATTCCGTCGGGGTGCAGCGGCCTTGTAACGGAAGGCTCTCCGGCAACGGAACCCGTCTCGTTTTTTCAGGCATCGCGTCCGGTCATCCCCGAGTTCCTGATAACGCTTGTGAGGAGGGTCGAGCGACGGCCCGTCTGCCGCCCCGTCGTCCACAGTCGAGGGTTTGGCGGCGGCCATCATCCGGACGGCGATGAACCTCGAGGTTGACTCAAGAACTTCACAACCAAGCCCGCGAGGTCTCTCGACTCCGCGGGCTTTGACGTCGTTCGATCCTCCTGCTTGACAAAATCAAGCATGAATCAATATTAGCATTTTTTTTGCAGGGCAGGCCTTGGCCTGCCAAGGCTCAAGCGAACGGCCCAGGCAGGCCAAGGCCTGCCCTACGAGAAGAAATCGTTGATGGGCGGTGTCCACTCTACGACAAGGGGACTTGCCGGACGCACCACTAATTGTCGCCAGCCCCTTGGAACTTGATGAAATTCCAGAGATAAAGCGTGGCCACGGTGCGATGGGGACGCCACGATTCTCCCAAGGCGTCGACTTCCTTGGGTGAGGGGACTTCGTCCATCCCGTAGACCTCGGCGATGATTTTTCTGAGGGCATAGTCATCGACGGGGAAGACATCCATGCGGCCCAGGTTGAAGATGAGGAGCATCTCGACCGTCCACCGTCCCACACCATAGATCGAGATCAAGCGTTGCGTGATCTCCTCGTCGCTGAGCGAGACGATTTCTTTCGACGAGGGCACGGTTCCGTCGAGTGTCTTCGCCGCCAGGTCTTTCAGCGAGGTGGTTTTTGCGCGCGATAGTCCCGCGTCTCTCAAGACTTGATCCGGGGTCTCCAGCAGCTCCAAGGGTTCGGGGATCGTCGCTCCCGGATACACGGATTTGACGCGAGCCAAGATGGTTGATGCGGCCTTGGGGGACAATTGCTGGTGAACGATCGCCTCGAACAAGGAGGCGTAAGGGGATTGCTTGAGTTTCAGCTTCATCGTGAGCGGCTGAGCCAGGCAACGGGCGAGTTGCGGGGCCTGGGCTCCGAGACGCGCCGCGAGACGCTGCAGATCTTTTGTCGACTTGATGGTGGGGGGTGGTCCGTAGGTCGCTCCCTCGATGGCCAGCATCCGTGTTTTGGTATCGAGTCCGCCGTAAGTGGAAAAGCCGCCGATCTTGCCACCGGCCGCCAGAATCCGGTGGCAAGGGATGATGAGGGCGATGGGGTTCTTTCCCAAGGCCTGCCCCACCGCTCGGGCCGCGAGCGGTTTGTTCAAGGCTCTGGCAAGGTCGCCGTAGGTCCTGGTCTGCCCCGTCGGGATCTTTCGCGCCTCCTCGTAGACCAGACGCGCAAATGGGCCGGCCCCATTCAAGTCGAGCACAACGTCCTGGAAATCCTGGGCGTCGCCTTCAAGATGCTTGCCGATTCGCTGTATCAATTCAGCAATTTTTTGGGGAGGCGTCGTCGATTTTCGCGCACCGGAGTTCCGCGCGATTCGCGCTTCTGTCAGTTTTGCCGTTGCGTCGGGAAGCTTCAGCAGGACCACGGAAGGCGTCTGCGAATCCTCGCCTTCACTCCAGGCGATCCCGCACGGCCCCAGCGCGGTTTCGAAGAGACAGTAAGCGACCTGCATCATGGGGATCGTTTCCTTCGACCTCGCGATGCCCTCAGCAAAAGACTGGTCTCGCAGAGGCCGGTGACAAACGGGTAAGGCCACACGGGGCGGTCGCCGATTGCGGGGTTGGGTCCGCGGAGGATATCCTTTGCGTCGCGACAGGTACACGATCGTACACGATTCGTGAATCCGGACCAAGGTGGGCCACACCGGGGTTCCGGGACAAGCGTTGCGGATTCGTTCCCGTGCCGGCAGGCGCTCCTGCCCTACCCAGAGGCGGGGGCCGAACGCTAGACTGAGCGGCGTGAAGAACTGTAGCGAAAGTTCCGAGGGATGTTCGATCATGTCCATCTTGTCACTGTTCGACCCCAGGGACGATTCGGTCGGACAGGGGCTGGAGTCGGTTTCGGAGCTGACGGCGCGGATCAAGGCGACGCTCGAGCGAGGGTTCGCCGAGGTGGCGCTACGGGCCGAGGTCTCGAACGTGGCGAGGCCGAGGTCGGGGCATGTCTACCTCGTGCTCAAAGACGAAGCGTCGCAGGTACGCGCGGTGATCTGGAAAACCGAGGCCCAACGGCTCGTGTTCGACCTCACCGACGGCCTGGCGGTTCGCGTTTGGGGCCGGCTCTCGGTCTATGCGCCTCGCGGTGAGTACCAGGTCACGATCCGCAAGATCGAGCCCGAGGGGATCGGGGCGCTCGAGCTGGCGTTCCGTCAGGCGGTGGCTCGGCTCGCAGCCGAGGGACTCTTCGAGCCGGGACGGAAACGCCCTCTGCCTCGCTTCCCTCGGCGAATCGTGGTCGTCACCAGTCCGACCGGCGCAGCGGTGCGCGACCTGCTTCAGGTGGTGAGCCGGCGCTGGCGGGCCTCGGACCTGCTGATCGCCCCCTCGAAGGTTCAAGGGGAGGGGGCGGCCGAGGAGATCGTCGAGGCGATCGCCCTCGCCAACCGCGTGGCAGGGGCCGATTTGCTGATCCTGGCGCGGGGAGGAGGGAGCCTCGAGGACCTCTGGCCGTTCAACGAAGAGATCGTCGTTCGCGCGATCGCGGCGTCGCGGTTGCCCGTGGTGACGGCGATCGGCCATGAGATCGACGTCACCATCGCCGACCTGGTCGCCGACCGCCGGGCCCTCACGCCCAGCGAAGCCGGCGAGATCTGCGTCCCCGATGCCCGGGAAATCCGCCGTCACTTCGAACGGCTCGGCCAACGACTCGAGGCGGCCGGCAAGCAGCAGGTCCAGGAAACTCGGGATCGGATCGAACGGCTCGCCGACCGTGGCGAACGTGCCTTGCGTAGAATACTCGATGAGCGCCGACATCAGCTCGCCCGAGCCTCGGCCGCCCTCGAAGCCCTGAGCCCGCTTGCGGTGCTCGCCCGGGGGTACAGCCTGACGCTCCAGGCCGACGACGCCACCATCGTCCGCTCGGCCGAAGAGGTCCGCCCCGGTGATCTCCTACACACCCGGCTCGCCTCGGGCCGGATCATCAGCCGCGTGGAAGGGAGTGCTTGACCTTTGAAACCGGATCTGGCCTTTGAAGACGCCCTTGAGGAACTCGAGGCGATCGTCGAGACCTTGGAACGCGGCGAGCCCGCCCTGGCCACCGCCCTGGCCAAGTACGAACGCGGCGTCCATCTCTTGGCCCACTGTCACAGCCTCCTCGATGGCGCCGAACGCACCGTCGCCCTCCTGACCGGCGTCGACGACACCGGCGAGCCGCACACGGCCCCCTTCGACACAACCGCGACAGTCGATAAGTCCCTCCCCGAGGCCTCCTCCCCTACCTCGGCTCGTAGCGTCGCGGACGATGACGGCATCCCATTCTGAGCGAAGTATTTCGGTGTCGCGGCCTCGGCGCAAAGAGGTTTTTCAACCTCATCACCCCCCTTTTACTTTACGCCGCAAAGTTTTTTCCGGAGCCATGTGGACAATCGCGATTGGTTTGTCAACAATAGGCACAGTTGGCGAGTGGCCCCCGTGATGGGATGTTCAGGAACGATCAGGGACGACGTACCGCCCCGGCCTCGGCTTGCCGCTCGTAATCATTGATCCATGATGACTTCTAAGTCGACCGAGAGTTCCCGGCTGGCCGCGTTTGTCGAGGAGGCCCGACGCCGGGTGGACAAAGCGCTGGGCCTGTACTTGCCGGAGGCGGATGAAGATCCGAAGGCGCTCTGCCCGGCCCGTCTCGCCTCGGCGATGCGATACAGTGTGCTCGGCGGCGGCAAGAGGCTACGGCCGATCCTCTGCCTTTTGGCGGCGGAGGCATGCGGTGGTGATATCGCCTCGGCACTGCCGGCGGCCTGCGCGCTTGAGATGGTGCACACTTATTCCTTGATTCACGACGATCTTCCGGCGATGGACGACGACGACCTGAGGCGGGGGCGACCCACATGCCACAAGGCGTTCGACGAAGCGACGGCGATCCTGGCGGGCGACGGCCTGTTGACCCTGGCTTTCGAGATGATCGCGCGTCACATTCAGCCGGCAGGGGCGGCGATCGCCTGCGTCCAGGCATTGGCCGAGGCGGCGGGTCCCGCCGGGATGGTCGGGGGCCAGATGGCCGACCTCCAGGCCGAGGGACGAACCGACGCCACGCTCGAGGCTCTGGAGGCAATCCACCGCCGCAAGACGGGCGCCTTGCTTCGCGCCTCCTTGCGCATGGGGGGCCTGGTCGCCGGGGCCGATGAGACGGCCCTCAAGGCGCTCCACGTCTATGGTCACGCGGTCGGGTTGGCGTTCCAGATCATCGACGACCTCCTCGACGTGGAAGGGGACGAAACCAAGCTGGGGAAACGGGTCGGCAAAGATTCTGAGTTAGGAAAGTGGACCTATCCCGGTTTGTTAGGTATCGAGGGGAGTCGCCGGCGGGCCAGGCAGTTGGCCGAGGAGGCCGTCGACGCGCTGGCCCCCCTGGGAGAGCCAGGGGAACGGTTGCGGGCATTGGCCCTGGATCTTTTGGAAAGGGACCGCTGATGAGCAGCACGATGTTGCCCAAGATCGGGTCGCCGGCCGACCTGAAATCACTGACCGAGACGGAACTCGAGCAGTTGGCGGCCGAGATGCGTGAGGAGCTGATCGGCGTCGTCGGTCGTCGCTCCGCGCACTTCGCCAGCAACCTCGGGGTCGTCGAGCTCTGCTTGGCCTTGCACCTGGCCTTCGACTTTTCGCAAGACCGCCTGATCTGGGACACCGGCCATCAGATCTACCCCCACAAGCTGATCACCGGCCGCGCGGCCGAACTGCACACGATCCGGACTAAAGGGGGGCTGATGGGCTACCCCAACCCGGCCGAGAGCGATTACGACCTGTTCATGACCGGACATGCCGGCTGCGCCCCCTCGACCGCCCTGGGCTTGAAGGCGGGAGACGACTTGGTCGGCCACCCCGAACGGCATTCGGTCGCGGTCATCGGCGATGGCGCCTTCCCTTCCGGCATCGTCTTCGAGGCGCTCAACAACGCCGGAGGCCTGCGCAAGAAGTTCCTGGTCGTGCTCAACGACAACAAGATGTCGATCTGTCCGCGCGTCGGCGGCCTGGCCTACTACCTCGACAAGGCCCGCATGACGCCGATGTACAACGACTGGAACAAGAAAGTGCGCAAGCTCTTGCCGTCGATCCCCTTGGTCGGGGATCAGGCAGAGCGCTGGCTCCAGCAGATGAAAGACGCGATCAAGGCGTCGGTCCACGGCGGTATGCTCTTCGAGGAACTCGGCTTCACCTACATCGGGCCGATCGACGGACACGACCTGAAAACCTTGCGGACCTACCTGGAAAAGGTCAAAGCGCTCGACGGTCCCGTCTTGCTCCACGTCCTGACGGACAAGGGGCATGGGTTCGAGCCGGCGTTGAAAGACCCGGTCAAATATCACGCCCCCGCCCCCTTCCAACGGGTTGAAGACGGGATCATCCCGCTCAAAACCTCGACGACCAAGGCGTACACCGACGCCGTCAGCGAGGCCCTCTTCAACGCCATGCAGCGCGACCCGAAGGTCGCGGTCCTCACCGCCGCGATGTGCGAGGGGAACAAGCTTCAAAAGATCCGGGAAACCTTCCCCACCCGCTTCTTCGACACCGGGATCTGCGAAAGCCACGCCGTCGCCTTCGCCGGAGGCATGGCCAAGGCGGGCGCTCGGCCCGTCGTCGACATCTACAGCACGTTCCTCCAGCGCTCCTTCGACCAGATCTTCCAGGAAGTCGCGCTCCAGGACTTGCCGGTCGTCTTCACGCTCGATCGCTCGGGCCTAGTCGGTTCCGACGGGCCAACGCACCACGGCACCTTCGACCTGGCGTACATGCGGATGTTCCCCAACATCGTCGTCATGGCTCCCGGCGACGCGAAGGACGTGACGCCGATGATCGAGTTCGCGCTCGGTCACAGTTCCCCCGTCTCGGTCCGCTATCCCAAGGCGAACCTGGAGACCATCGAACGGGAGGTTCAGCCGATCGAGCTCGGCCAGGCGGAAGTCCTGGAGTGGGAGACCGACGGCATGTTCCTCGTCTGCGGCACGTTGGTCAGCACCTGCCTGCGAGCGGCCGAGCGGCTACGACACGAGTACGGCCTGCGGGTTGGCGTGGTCAACGCCCGCTTCGTCAAGCCGCTCGACAAGCCCACCGTGCTCAAGGCGATCGAGGAGTGCGGCTTCGTGATCACCGTTGAGGAAGGCTGCCTGTCGGGCGGCTTCGGCTCGGCCGTGCTCGAAGCGGCCAGCGACGCCGGCCTGAACACGACCCATGTCCGTCGCCTCGGCCTGCCCGACCGCTTCGTTCTTCACGCCGAGCGCGACGAGCAGCTCGCCGAGGTCGGACTCGACGTCGAAGGAATCACCCGCGCCGCCCTCGAGCTGGCCCGCACAGTCGGACACTCCGTCGCCCTCGTCGAGAATGGCGAGGCCTGCGCCACTTGACCCCCGCCGTTCCTGATAAATCTGAGCGATCGGGAGTTCTCGAAGACAATGGGGACTCCCCTACCCTGGTAGAATTTGAAGGATACCAGCGGTCGTACTCTCGACGAGGTTCGTGGACCAAGCTATGGGGAAACTTTCTTCCGCAGCGGAAGCCAAACCCCGGGAGCTACCGCCGCTGAATATCGTGATCCTTGGCAATGGCACCAAGCCGGAGGTCCACACCCTCGCGCGTCGACTGGCGGTGGCGCTGGAGTGTCACCCCGACCTGGCGGTGGTGGGAATCGACCTCGCGTCCGACACCGACCTGTCGGGGCTCTCGGCCGACATCGCCCTCGTCCTGGGGGGCGACGGCACGGTGCTGCACACGGCCAGGAGGATGGGTGATCATCCGACCCCGGTCCTCGGGATCAACGTCGGCCGTCTCGGATTCCTGGCCGAGCTGACCCCCGATGGGTTCCTGGAACGGCTCGGCGACCTGGCCGAGCGTCGATACACCATCGACAACCTCATGACCCTGTCCTGCACGCTCAGTCCCAAGGCGGGCCCGACGCGTGAGTTCCGTGGTCTCAACGACGTCGTGCTCCGCGCGGCGCCGGTCTTCCACTTGCTCGATATCGGCCTGTCGATCGACGGCGAGGAAGTCATGACGTACCGGGGAGACGGCCTGATCCTCGCCACCCCGGTCGGGTCCACGGCGCACAGCCTCTCGGCGGGGGGACCGATTCTGCCGCCGAACGCACACATGTTCGTGGTGACGCCGCTATGCGCGCACACGCTCACCCAGCGCCCCCTGGTTGACGCCACGCACAAGGTCTATGAGATGGTCCCCCTGGTCCCCGGGATCGCAACGATTCTGGTGATCGACGGCCAAGTCCAGGTCCCGGTCGCCTGCGAGGACCGGGTGATCGTCCGCCGTGGCAAGACCCCCTTCCCGATGGTCCGCCTCCCCGCCCACAGCTTTTACCGCACCCTCCGCGACAAGCTCGGCTGGGGCGCCGCTCCCCCCGGAGACCGGGGCGTGCGCATCGTGCCCGAAGGATAAACCATCGCCATCCGTAAGCGTCTCGAGAAAGCCGCTCACTTCGTGACGAGGAATCGATCCACCTCTTCCCCGGCCGCCGAGACTTGTTTCACCGAGAGCTTGGCGACATCGACGTCGACAATCGTCAGCGAATGTGTGTTGGCGACGAACTTGGCCGTATATTCCTGCCAGGTTGTAGGTTCACCACTCTGGTCCTCATTGTAGAGTCGTGCACCGCCTCCGCCCGTCACGAGATAGATGACCCCTTCGGGCTTCGTCTTGGACTTGCCGTCGAACGCGGTGTCGAGCGTCCAGCGCCCCTTCACGTGCCCCCCGAGACCGACGACTCGCCCATCATTCCCCTTCTCGGGCACGAACCGGAGTGGATAGGAGCGTTGATAATTGTGAATATGGCCACTGATCACGAGATCAACGCCATATTCCTCAAAGAGAGGAGCCAGGACCCGGGTCCTCTGCTCGTCGTAGTGCGTCTTCGAGGAATGAAACGGGGGCTGATGGAAGGCGACGATCCTCCAGGCTTTCTCGCGAGCGGCCGCCAGGTCACGCTCGAGCCAACCGCGGAGGGCGGGGTCGGACCAGTCGGCGTACGGATTGGTGTCGAGCACCGTCCAGTGGACGTCACCAGCGTCGAAGGAGTAGTTCGCCATCCGAGGATAGGAGTCCCCGGCCGCCTTCAAGAAAGCCTCCCGCCCCATCTCAGGTCCCAGCAAGGTGGGCGAATTCGCCGCCCCCACCTCGGTGAGTGGCCCGTTCCTTGGCAAAGCCCAGACGAGGAAATAGGCCAAGCCATCAGGAAATTGATCCAGGTGGCGCTCGAGCAGGTCGTGATTTCCGGGGGTCGCCAACATCAAGGTCGAGCGTAACAGGGGTGCCCCTGTTGTCGGTGACGCTTTGTCAGCGTTATAGATGGGAAAGAACTTTTCGAGATATTCTGACATCAACCCCTTAAAATAGACCAGGTCCCCGGTGATAAAGACGTAGTCCGGCCGAGCGCGATAGGTTTGGTAAGCGATGGCCCTCTGCTCCCAGGAATTGGCGCCCCCATCGCCAAACGCAACGAACCGATGCGGCTGCCCTGCCCCTTTCGGAACACGCGCCTGGGCCTCGAAGACTGGTAGCCCAGTTCGCTTGACGCGATACGAGAAGGCCTCACCGCGTGGTAGCCCCGTTATTCTCGCGCGATATAGCCGGCGCGGCTTCACCGGGGGAGCCTGGTAGCGCTCGACCACGGGAGCCTCAGCCGCCCGCCACGCATCCTTTATCGAGGACCGAACGTCGAGTGACCAGTCGCCCTCTCGATCGGCGGCTTGCCAAAGCACGCTCAGATCCGTGCCGCCGACGTCATCGCCCCACTGCACGTAGGGTGCGACCAGGAACGCGCCACCACCTACCGGGACCTCTCGCCACTCCGAAAACCGACGTCTTAGAGCACCGCCAACCAGCAGCAATACCAGAATAGCCAAGCAGGCAAGAATTCGCCGCCTTCTCCGGACGTTCATAAGCCAATCTCGAGTTCAAAATCCTCGCGTCCGAAAATCAGCGACTGAAAATCTGGCCAGACGCGCCATTCTGCCCAGACATGTCGTAACAAACCCCGTTCTTTTCGGCAATGGCCGACTTCACCCACCTGCACACTCCCACTTCAACTTCTGGAGCTCCGCAAACCGCAGAAAACCCGCCGCATTCACATCGCTTTTCTTCTTCCAATTCTTTATTGATTTCATGCTGGTCCAACCTTCGATAACGCTCAACGTTCGAAGGCTCACCACAATTTCGATCACTCACATCATCTTTTCTGCATTCGCTGTTCTTTTTATTGAATATTTTACTGATTCTTCCGTGTTTCGCACTTCAAATCCCGCAATCCCGATCAACGATTACCTATTGCCGTCGGACCGAATGGCGGCATGCCCTGACCAATTCCACCGAATTCGCCCTACTGAGTAACTATACGAGTAATTCTCAAACAATGGCTTGCCAATCGGTTGAAGATTCCGTAAACTTTCGGAGTATGGTCGTGTGCTCTTTTAGCGCGTTGTTACTTACCGAGCAATCCGATCGGCCTCCGATCGTGATGCTTACGATCTTAAGACATTTGGCCCTGCGCTCACGAGGGGTGTTGCCTGCACGCCTCAATGCCAATTTGCTTGCGCCGATATTGGGGTGAGCCAATTGTGGACGTATGTCAGAGTGTCGGCCATTTGTAGGGCTTTCCGCACTCAACACTCTTTCCTCTTCGGAATGCGGATGAGAGAAGGAGAGGAAGAGAGATCCCGCCCGGCCGCTCCTCGTTGTGCGAAATCTGATTGCCTCTTGTTGCCGTGATCCGCTACGGCAGTAGTGTCGCCTATTGTGACGACCGATAAGATCGCCGTTTTTAGAGACTATCCAATAGGGTTTGGCCGTGTGAAATCAGAAAAGGTGGGTGGCCGGGGAGGAGCGCAGCGACGTCCTCGGGGCAGGCCTGGGGCCTCGAAGGCTCGTCCCCGGCCACCCCAACCACGCATTCGTCTATTTGAATACTCTTTCTAGATAACCTCTTAGAATTTTTTAATGTTGCATGGCTACCTGCCCTGCCCCAGAAGGAGTTTTCGGCTTGTGATCTGCCTCGCTCATGGACGACCTAGTCCAGCACCGGACTTCACCGCCTGAGCTTTCTCCCGTGTCAGCTCTCACGCCCCACATATGTTCTGGGCGATTCCCCCCCCTTTGCAGAGCTGCGCGGTCTTGGCGGTATAATTGCGACCCCTTCGCGTGTACGCATTTGCCGTCATAAGGGCTCGCCTCACCAGTGCGCGGCACGTTTACGCCTGGTGAATTCATTATCTATTGATCAATAACTCTCTCGGACCGAAACGGTATTGATTCCGGTCCCGAGACCAATTCAGTCTGTTTTGACGCCTAATTCTTTAGCAGTTTTTCACGTACTGTTTTTTGGAGGTGTGATTCGATGGAAGTTCGTCGTCGTTCCGGCTTCACGTTGATCGAGCTGCTGGTGGTCATCGCCATCATCGCGGTCTTGATCAACGGTCCGGCAAAGGGCTAGAAATCCGTGAGTTACTAACTTAACGTTGGAACTGGTTTGGGGACTCGATGGATGGATTGTGGTCACGGAGGTAAGCAGGATGGCTTACCGATGGCCTGC
>Ga0153954_1000308_pt1 | contig 42086 bp, 32 predicted proteins | sample TSFL038MetaG_FD_102277 | JGI IMG/M metagenome (GOLD analysis project Ga0153954, IMG submission 102277) | Attine ant fungus gardens microbial communities from Florida, USA - TSFL038 MetaG | ecosystem: Host-associated > Fungi > Mycelium > Unclassified | place: USA: Florida, Wekiwa Springs State...
ATCCGTCTCGTTGGTGAACGTCGCCGTCGCCAACAACTGACCCGACGCACTCCAGAGCCGGCCCACGTGCGTTCCCGTGTTACCCGGCCCCTTGTAGAACCGGACCCCGGTTACGGAGCCGGAAACATCCGACGTGAACTTCATCCCCAGCACGAGGGACAAAGACTCGCCATCCGAGAGGACAGCGGGAGTCGTGTCATCCGTCCAGATCGAGATCGCGTCGCCGTGGGTCGTGAAGGACCAGGTCATCGGCGAAGCCATAGTGTTGCCGCTCAGGTCGGTCGCCCCACTGATCTTGACGGTGTATCGGCTCGAGGCATTCAGGGCGACAAGGGGAGTCAGGGCGAGCGTGTCCCCGGCCAGGGAGAAGGTGGCCGACACCGCGACCGGATTACCGGCTGAGTCCACCAGCGAGTAGGACACGCTGTTCGGATCCACGGGTTCGCTGAAGCTCGCCGTCACACTCGAAGTCACGGACACGCCCGATGCGCCCGCCCCGGGAGTCGTGGCGGTGATCGTCGGCGGTGTGTGGTCCTCTTTGTTGTTGCTGAAGTCGACGTCGACCCAGTAATTCCTCCCGTTGTAGGTGCTGGTCGGGAACGTGTTGAGAGCTCCGAACACGCCGTTGCCGAAGGCAAGGGGGCTCGACGGGGCGTGCAAGACTCCGGAATCAGCCCCCGAGTTGGTGAAGTACGCCTCGTCGTACGAGAATCCTCCGTTCGGATCGGAATAGGAAACGATATATGTCGTGTTGGGCATAATGAAGACGGGCTGCGAGAACGACACGTCCTGCCAGCCTGAGGCGGTCTCGTTGGTGAACGTCGCGCTAGCCAGGAGGGTCCCACCGGAGAGCTTGAGGAAGCAGACGGCCCCACAACCGCAGCCCGGGCACGGGCCGAATTGGAGGGTATCGTTAGCGACCCAGATGTGGGCCACGTGGGTTCCCGTGTTGAGAGCGCCCTTGTAGAACCGGACGCCGGTGACGTAGCCCCCAACGTCGGAGCTGAACTTCATGCCGAGTTCCAGGGCAGTGCGGTCGTCGGCCGAGGCGACGGCCGGGGTCGCCGCGGCGCCGAAGATCGTCGCGTTCGAGACCTCGTTCGTCGTGAACGACCAGGACACTGAGGCCATGGTGTTGCCGTTCAGATCCTGGGTTCCCCCCAGAGTCACCGTGTAGGTTGTCCCGAAGTCCAGGGGCTGGTTCGGGATGAGCCCGACGGTGTGGCTGGCCGTGTCATAGGTGACGGTCGTGGGCACCACATTCCCCGCGGGGTCCTTCAGTACGAAGGAGATCGTCTCCGGCTGCACAGCCTCGCTGAATACCGCCAGGACACTGAGGCCCGGCGCCGCGTTGGAGAGATGGTCGGCACCAGGGGTGGGCGTCTTGGACAGCACCGTCGGCGGTATGGTGTCGACAGGCGCGGTGGTGAACGACCAGGTGTAGGGGTTGACCATCGGGTTGCCACTCAAGTCGAGGGCACCGCTGAGGGTCGCTGTATACGTCGTCAACGTCGCCAGCGAAGCCGAGGGAGTCAGGGTCACGATGCCGGTGGTGGGATCATAGGTGACGCTGGCCGGGACAAGATTGCCGTTCGCGTCCTTGAGTGTGAAAACGATCGTGTTCGGCTGCACAGGCTTGCTGAAGCTCGCGGTGATCACGGGAGCCGCCACGGGAACCCCGGACGCGTCGGGCCCGGGGTTCGTTGTGGTCACGGACGGAACCAGCACATTGCTGAAAACGACGTCGACCCAGTAGTTGGTCGCATTAAAACTGCTCTGCGGGAAGCCACTGGTGCCCGAGCGAAAGACGCCATTACCGCCCGAAGCGGCCAGGGACGGGGCGTGAAGCACCCCGGAGTCAGTCCCCGACGTGGCAAAGTAGCCGGCATCGGCGGCATAGCCTCCCGTCGGCGCAAAGTACGAGGCGACGTAAGTCGCCCCCGCCGAGATCGGGACTGGCTGGCTGAAGTTGGCCTGCTGCCACCCTGAACTCGTCTCGTTGGTGAATGTGACGCTGGCCAACAGTTGCCCCGAGGCATCCCAAAGGTGGCCGACATGAGTCCCGGTACTAAGGAATCCCTTGTAGAACCGGATCCCCGTGATGTAGCCCGAGATGTCCGAGGTGAACCTGACGCCGAGTTCGTTCGCGCTGGGATCATCGACCGAAGTGTCCGAGGGGGTCTTCGAGCTTCCCCAGAGGGTCGCGTTCATGACCGAGGAGGTGGTGGTGAACGACCACGAGACCGGGTTCATCGGGTTGCCGGCCAGGTCGAGCGCGCCGGTGAGTGTCACCGTATAGGTCGTCGAAGGCTCCAGCGTCCCGTCAGGTATAAATCCAAGGATCCGATTCGTTGAATCAATGGTCACCTCTCCATTCGAGACGAATCCGTCGGAACTCCTGACGACGAACTGGGCGAAGCCCGGCTGTACCTGCTCGTTGAAGGTGACCGAAATCGGGGGAAACGACGTGGCGACTCCCGTAGTGCCGGATGCCGGAGACTCGGCGATCGCCGACGGCCGGGTGTTGTCGACCGTGATGCTGATGGGACTCGAGGTGGTGGTATTCCCGGCGACATCCCGCGCGACCGCTGTGATCGTATACGTGCCATCAGGCACCGTGGTGGTGTCCCAGGCGATCTGATAGGGAGCGGTCGTGTCCGGCGATCCGATATTGACGCCGTTGAGCTGGAACTGAACGCTGGCGAGGCCGATCGAGTCGGAAGCGAAGGCGGTCGGAACGATCGTGCCGTGGTACAGCCCCGGGGTCGGATTCCTGAGGGTGACCGTGGGAGGCGCGGTATCCGCCGAGTTCGAAACCTTGATGGTCCGGTCGGGCAATTTCGTCGTATTGCCCGCGGCATCGCTAACGATCGCTGAGAGGGTGTAGGTCCCATTGGGGACCGTTCGTGTGTCCCAGGCGAGCGTATAGGGCGCCTTGCTGACCAAATTGCCCAGGTTGGCCCCGTTCAAAAGGAATTGCACGCCGGCGACCATCACGTTGTCGGAAGCGGTGGCCGTCAGATTCGTCACGCCGCTGACCGTCGCGTTATTCGACGGGCTGGAGATGGCGCCGGTCGGCGGAGTGGTCTCCAGGGCGCCCCCCAGTTGAGCGTTCATGTCGCTCAGAATCTCGCCGGGATTCAACGGACGATTGTAGATCCTTATCTGATCAATGAGTCCTTGGAAATAGTCGCCCCACTCCGTATCCCCGCCGATCCGGAGAGCGCCGGTGGAGGTGACGATGGGTCCGGACAGGTCCGTGTCGCTCACGAGGATGCCGTTGACGTAGAGCAGAAGGTCCGACCCGTCGTAAGTCGCGGCCAAGAAACTCCAGGTGTTTGCGGGCAGAGTGGAGGTGCCGTCGCCAAGCCTATCGCCGTTCCCGACGTTGAGATAAGACGCCGGGGGATCGCCGTTGCCGTCGGCCGCGTACAACGCATAAACGAGGCCGCCCGGTTGCTCCTTGACAAGGACCGCCCCGTTGTTCGTCCCCGAGGGCTTCACCCAGGCTTCGAGCGTCATCCCGTTGGTCAGATCCAGCGAGCTAGAATCGTTGATCGTGACCCAACTGTTGCTACCGTTGAACGACAGGGCTTGGCCGAAGAGACCGGAGGCCCAGCTCGTGTTTGAGGTCGTGCCGTTATTCCCGTGACCCGAGAGGTCGTGGACGGTGGTCCCGCTCCCCTCGTCGAACGAGTATGACGCGACGAGCCCGGTCGTGGATGTCGGCTGGTAGACCCCTGTGATCGTGAGACCCGCCGAGGGAGTCTCGAGGTTGGCGCTGTCGTCGGCGGCTCGACTCTTGATGACGATCGGCCCCGCCCGGTCGACCACCCAGGTATAGCTCCAGGTCGACCGGCCAGTCACCGGGTGCCAGGTCTGCCCGCCGTCCGTCGAGATCTCCACGCCGCCCACGACGCCACCGCCGGCGTCTGTCGCGGTGCCCGTGATCGTGATGGTGGACCCGACCGTGTAACTCGAGCCGCTGCTGGGCCCAGTGATCACTGAAGTCGGCGCAATCACGTCGGTCGATGCGGTGGCCCGCACCAGGCCGGGTTGCAACGTCGCCGGTTGCGAATTCATGTCGGCAAGCAGGTTTACCGTCGCCTGCTCGATCGCCAGATCGGGCGTGGATGGGGTGTTGTTATGGTTGCCGTCGAGGCCCCAGGACCACTGGACCGTCCCGGCGCCGAAGACCAGCGCGCCGCTGGGGGCCTTGTACAGCGTGATCGAATGGGTCGAGGAGCCCGGCCCGACCGTGGATCCCCAGGGCACGACGACGTGGCTCGTGGTGGTGAACGAGGTCGACGACATGTCGATCAGGCCGGCGGGCCGGAACCCGTTGTCCAGGTCCTCGTCGGTCTCATACCCCACGATGAATTGGCCCAAAGTGGCGACCTGCCCGGGTTGGAGATCCTGGACGCTCGTATTGCGCCAGAACCGAAGGTTGGCGTCGGAGGCCGGGACCTGGAGGCTGATCCCGAGGTCGACGTTGGTCCGGTCGTTCATGTAGAGCGTTCCAGACAACGCATTCTCGGGCCGCCCTGCATCGGCCGGAGCGCCGAAGCGCATATCTCTCCAGGTCGGAGTTGAGACCCAGGTCGGTGCCTGATCCAGGGGATCGACCGCATCGTTGACCTGAGATTCCTTGTAGCTGATGACCGTGCGGTAGGGCGCATCGGAACTACTGATGCTCGAATCCCACCGAGTCTTCCAGTAGGCCTCATTACCGCTGAAGAACGCGAGATTGACGCCAGCGTCGCGGGCGGCTTCGACGTTGTCTCGCTGCTCCTCCGACCAGTACTCATCATGGCCGACCGACATGAAGACCTTATGGTTCAGGATTAGGTTGCCCTGACGTGCGGTGTCGACATCGGTCGTATAAGTAACGTCGTAGCCGTTGGCCTCCAGCCAGCGGACCATCGGATATTCCGCGTGGAGAGGGGAGTTGTAATCGCCGAGGCCGCCCGGGGTGTCGGCCACGGTGAGCGGTCGGTTATAGCTCACTGCTAAGCCGTGGCCGCGCCATTGAAGATCCGGATTCGTACCATCATACGTATAGAGGCTTTTACCCGTCTCCGAGCCGGTCCCGTCCCACGAGTTGTAGGCTTCCCAGGTGCTGTCGGAGGTCTGGAACATGAGGTCGGACGTGCTCGAATCATCGCGGACGACGAAGAAGATCTGGCTCTTCCCGCCCGTGTCGTCACGCGTGACGTTCGCGAAGTAAATGCCCGAAGTCGCGTCCGAAGGGACATTCCAGGCGGCGGTGATCGACCAGTTTCCGGCGTCGACCAAGCCGGTGTCATAATCCGTGAGGGGGGCGGGCTGGGTTACTCTCATCGTCTCCGATGATGGGATGGTCGTCACGAGTCGCGCCCCGTTGCCCTGGTAATAACCCATCCGATAGATGTCGAGGTGGTACGAAGCGCCCGACGGGTCGTTGACACTGAAGTAAATGGTCTGTCCATGATCGACGCTGATATCGGTCGAGAAGCCCTGGATGGACGTGTCGCCGGAGTTTACGACTTGCCATTGTGCGGGCGGAGAGCCGGGTAGCTCATTCTCAGCGACGATCGGGTTGACGGACAGCAGGGGCCGGTCCTCGAGGGCTTCCAGATTGATATGCCTACTGCGTGCGGCGTTCGGGATGCGGCGCACTCGGGAACCCACTGGCCGACGATTCCTGTTGTAGTTCTTCGGCATCGCTCTTCGTCCTCGATGATGAATGGTTGGGGAGGCCCCGAAGCCATCCCCGAACGTGCGATCTTGGTGTCTTGCCGTCGCCGTGACGCCGGGTTGCCCGTCGTCTCCGGCGGGGCTCCTTCACCCCCAAGGGCGGTCCGACTCTGAGCCGAACGCCGGGTACACAGCGCTTTAACCGCTCTGCGCGACCTTCTGACGGATCGCGTGGCGGCCGATCGGGCTCGACTCGGAGGCATCGGGCGCAATCAACTCTCGGACTGATCCGCCTTCACCACCTCGAGCCGTCAAAGCAACTCGACTTTGGCGGGACAGTAATCGAGCTCCGGAGACGCCGACGCACCGTCGAAGTCGGTGGGCTTCGTAGCCAGCCCCTCCGGAGACGAGTCTTTTCCTTCCTGCCTCATGGGTCTAGGACATCCTCGTCATGGGCATGCAACACCACGGCCGATGCGTCCCTCCGTCGGGGATCAGTTCGCGAGTTAACCGACGCTGGGCGACTGTCCTGCCGTGACCCCGGGGAATTAACCCTTGCCGATCCAGGCTGTCCCAACGTCGAAAACCCGACCGATCTTTTCCCCAACAGTAGTGACGCCGAGCCGCGGGGCATACGCGGGACGGGTGGGGGGTAAGGATTCGAGACGAGCGACAGCGACGTCCTCGACTCAACGGAAACGCATCGTGGGCTCCTCCTTGGGCGAGCCTTATTCCGAATTCCGAAACAGGCGGGAGGTTTGTTGCGGTCCGACGTCGGACCGCAGGCCACTTTCTCTAGTGAATAATGACAATTAAAGTCAGCTGATTTCAAGCAAAGTTGTCAAATCTTGATCCGAAAACTGTTTCTTGTTGATCAAATTCACCACGGCGATAAACCTCGTTTCCAAACTCCCGCCCAAGTCAACGGTTTCGTTCTTCGCACCGGGGGTGAGCATCCGGTTGGCTTCTCTGAGAAAAACGCTGAACAAAAAAGCGTGAATTCAATCAGAAGACTTAACAATCCCAAAAAAATCAACACGTATAGAAATAAAAACGACAGGAATTCCCCGTGGCCTCGGACTCGGTCATGCAATGGTGTGGTCGGGGATCGAGCAACATCTTCCCGATCATGCTGGTGAATCACGCCCCGTTCCGGTTCCGAATGACCGAGCCCCCCCCCTGGTAAATGGGGACGTTAGTTCGACATGGCGGTGCTGCATCACCACGACTCGGGAGACTCCGAAAACCGTAGCGCTCGTCGCTCGAAATCCGTAACGGTTTCTCGGCCGGGCGTGGACTGACGGTGGGGTCGTGAATCAATACCCAGGGCCGCTCGTGGGGAGCAAACCGAGGTGATCGGTTCGCCGAGCCTCGCGCAGAGGAACGCCGGCGCCACGCGTTTGAAGATGTGCCCCGGCTCGAAAGAATCGCCTCTGTCGCCTTGGGTATGCGACCGACCGCGTTACCGGCCGTCGATCCGCCATGCGAAATCACGCGACCCGAGTCCTGCATGACATCGTTTGTGCGCAATTCCTGGCTGGGCGGAGCAGAGATGACGCGAGTGACCAAGCTCGCTTGTGATCATGGCCCTCTTGCCAGGTGGGTCTTCTTTTTCTATGGTTAACGTCGTAACACGTGTTTTTGAGCGAATCTGAGCCAAGAGAGAGTGACAGGGAGGTCTGCGCATGGATTCGACCGCACGTCGGCCGCGTCTTGCGTTCCGGATCGTGAAGTGGATGGCGTGGGGAATTCCCATTGCGCTGGTAGTCGCCTATCTGGGGATTTCGTTATTGACCGCAGACCTTCTTACGAGGCCGCATAATCATCCCCCCAGCCTGGATCCGTACGCAGTCAGCCCCGATGCGACACCGTGGTCGGTTCGAACCTCCGACGGCCTGATGCTCCGCGGTTGGTATCTACCGACGCCCGAGCGACGGCACCTGGTCGCTTTGGTGCACGGCATGGGGGGATCCTGGCCCGAGATGGCCGGGCTAGGGCGTGATCTTCACAAGTATGGTTACGATGTTTTGCTCTTCGACTTGCGCGGGCACGGCCAGAGCGACCCGTCTCGGCTGTTCATGGGGCGCCGGGAACGGGGAGATATTCGTGCCGTACTTTCGTGGGCGAATCGTTCCGGGTTCACCCATGATCGGATCGGCTGGCTCGGTTACTCGATGGGGGCCTCGACTCTGCTGATGGAAGCCTCGCAGAACTCGAAGATCCAGGTTGCGGTGCTCGACAGCCCCTATGGCAGCCTGCCTGAACTCTTCGAGACGCAACTCCCCAAGCACAGTCATCTTCCCAGTTGGTTTAACCCTGGAATCCTGACCGCCGCACGTTTCGCGTTCGGGGTGAGGACCGACGACCTGATCCCGATTCGCTCAGCCCAGAAATGGGGGCGAAGGCCTCTTTTGCTGATCCATGGCGAGGCCGACTCCGTCGTTCCCGTCAGCCAGGCCAAGCGTCTCGCCTTGGTTGTGGGTTCGTCTTGCGAAGCCCTGACACTGCCAGGGGTGGAGCATGTGCAAGCCTATGACAACGATCCCGAAGCTTACGTCGCCAAGGTTGATTCGTTCTTCACCCGTCATCTGAGTCCGTAATGTCGGACTCAGCGCGCCAGGAAGTGGGTCGCATTCTAAGAATGCACACCGACATGTTAAACGAGAGCAGCCGGTGCAAGGCCTAGGCCTCGACCGGCTGAGTCTCGTGTTCGTAGGTTCTGTCCGGCTGCCTGTGAGGCAACCGAGATGCCTGCCCTGCCCTTGGATCGGGCGACCCTCTCCGCTCGAGTGCGTCTAAGATCGCCATCAGCAGGAATGGACTGGATCAGGGACCGAGACCACCATGGGTCCGGAATGGGGTCATGTGGGAGGGTTGGTCAAGGAACCAGAACCGTTCCCACTCATCGCCGAGCATGCGGAGGTTTTCCGAGTCGACGAGCAATTCTTCGGCACGTCGTGGCCCGTATGCCGCATAGTGCGGCAGCGGGATTGGCGCACAGCCTTCGCTCCAGACGACGAGGGCCGCGACCACGAGCGCCATGGCCGCCAAAGGTTTCCGCATTTGGGGGATCCTCCCGCCTTGGTACCGCTCGGAGCAGTTCCGACGCGCGTTCCTTCGCGCGTGTCGGACCCGGCTGGGCGCCTCCGTACCGGGCTTCTTCCGCCCCGAGCCTGACTCCATTCACGCCGATCGAACCTGTCGTTCTGCCCCGTTTCCCCCTTGGACGGTGCGATCGTCGTCAAGGCGGTGGGGTCAATCGGAAACGTCGGCTGCCGCCGAGGATTGTGCTCTCGCCTCGACAGTCTCCGTGACAGGTCCGTTGCCTTCTTCATCGGCATCTGGGTCGTCTTCCAATAAGGGAAGATTTTCCGGATTCATCTTTCGGACCAATTCTTCCATCTCTTTGCCGGGTTTGAACGTCACCACGTTCTTGGACGGAACGAAGACCTTGTCCCCAGTCCTCGGATTTCGTGCCTTCCGTGGTGCCCGGCGCTTCACTTCAAAGACACCGAAGTTCCTCAGTTCGATCCGCCCCTCGGAGACCAGTGTATGGATGATTGCGTCAAGAGTTCGTTGGACGATGTCCTTGGTCTTCAACTGGGTCAGACCGATATCCTCGGAGATCTTCTTGACAATTTCTTTCTTGGTCACGGTGTCAATCTCCATCCAGGTGGCCGCCCCGTTCCGCGCTTCAATTGGCTCAACGGTATTGGTGGCTTGGATTAGTGTCAAGTCAAAATCAGCGGCACCGATCTCGTTCGGGCTCCCGATGAGTGACCATTGGCCTGAGGAATGGGGAGATAGGCAAACGCGAAAGTAGTGTACGTCTCTCAACTTACTGAGGCCGATCCCGGCCTGTCGTCACGAGGGAATCGTCCTTCTTGACGAGCCTGCTCGAGATGAACGTGTAACGGAGCATAGTTCCAAGGGAGCCCGTGCCGAGCCGAGAGTCGCCTCAGTTCGACGAGGAACCGCTCGGTTAACTCGGGGGCGCGTGGTTCGTGCGCAGGATCACAAAAATAGACACGGCACCCCAACGGGCGCGCCTCGCGCGCTGTGCAACGTCCCAGGGGGTCTTGCCAAGGACAGGTCGCTCCATGGTCGAGAGGACGCGATGGCGTCGGTGCGTCGACGATCAAGACGGCGGCCTCGGCCTGGGTCAGAAAGAGGGTGTGGTCGTACTCGAGAAACCGACAACAACGTCCGCTCAAACGGCAGACAGGCGCAAGACGAGCGATTTCGGCGTCGAGATCGGCGTAGATGGACTGAAGTTCATCTCGAAACGCCGGGACGGACGAAGTATCGAAGGCGAGAGGGTCGGTCATGACTCGATCCTAGCGGCGGCCGCCCGAATCTCCTCAAGGCTGAACCAGCGTCCTTGTCCCGAACCGGGACAAATGGAGACAACGTGCTCCCAAGACTCTCGACTCTCGAGATTCTCGGACCAGAACGGCCAGGTTTGACACTGGACCGGACGTGCCGGGTAAACCGTGCAGCCGACGGCCTTGTCCCAGAAGATACAGTCTCCTCCAGGCTTCTCGATGAGGCTATAGTCCTGGCCGACGCGCCGCACGAACTTCAGCGAAAACTGTTCGAGCGTTTCACCGCGATACTCGGCCAGTCGCGTGATTTCCTCGGCATTGACCCACACATAACCGGGAGCGCCGGTACAGCAGGCGCCGCACCGCGTACACTCAAACGCCAAGCCGTCATGGTACCAAGGCGTTTCCGTCTCCTTTGAACTCATCGCGCCATCCAAATTTCTAAGGAAGGATGCCCTTTCGCCCGTCTTCTCACCGTACCAGGATGGAGCGAGCCCGACAATCCCTCACCCATCACAAGTCGCTGGCAAGTTAAGACTTGCGGGTATGATCGATCGCCGTTCGACACGTTTTGTACCAGTGGAGACAGGCATAATCTCGATGCGCCCTCCCATGAACTCAGGCTAGCATTATGATAAGCCTGTCTCGATATTCTGTCATGAGGGACGACCACTGGGTTGCTTGTGAGGGCCGGGCATCGAAAGATAAAGGAAGCGCTAGGAGGAAACTAAAGGAGGGGGAAACCATGACGGCTCCGGTAGAACGGGTTTCCTTGACTCATCTCCAGATCCCGCTCAAGGAACCTTTTCGAGTCGCTGGAACGGAAGTCGGCCTGAAGGATGCGATCCTGCTGGTTCTCGAGTCCCGTGAAGGGATCGGCCTTGGCGAGTGTTCGCCCGGCCCCGCAGGAGGCTGTGAATCTCTCGAGAGCTGTTGGTCGGAACTGAGTGATCGTATCGCTCCGAGCTTGCTGGGCAGCTCATTCACGACAGTCGGCGACATTGCGAAGCTCGTCGCCAAGTGGGATGGTGGAAACTGTGCCAAGGCCGGTGCGGAAACCGCCTGTTGGGATTTGCTCGGCCAAGCTCGACACGCCACGATCGCCGAATTGCTCGGCGTGTCGGACGAACAACTCGACATGAACATCGAATCCGGATTGACTCTGGGTCTGTATCCGACGGTAGTCGGGCTGCTGAAGGCCATCGAGTGTCATCTTGAGGAGGGATACCGACGAGTCAAGATCGAAGTCGAACCTGGACGGGATGTCGAGTTGGTGCATGCCGTGCGCCAACACTTTGGTGATATCCCACTCATGATCGAAGCATCCGCCGCCTACACGGTGCAAGACCTCGACGTCTTCCGAGAACTGGACGACTACGACCTCTTGATGTTCGAGCAACCCATGGCGGCCAACGATCTTGAGGGACTTGCTAAGCTCCAGGGCGCAGTGTCGACTCCCGTCTGTCTCGATGAAACCGCCACGACGATCGAGGGTACGGCCGAGGCGATCCGGCGCGGGGCCTGCAAGGTTGTCAATTTGAAACTCCAGAACCTGGGCGGGTTCGGTCCCGCGGTCGCCGTGCACGACCTCTGTTACCAGAATGGAGTCGCCTGCTGGGTTGGAACCACGCCCGAGTTGGGCGTAGGACGGGCCCAGGGAATTCACCTCGCTGCACTTGGCAATTGTCGATATCCTACTGATATTGAGCCAAGCTCCCGCTGGTTTGTCGACGACTACATACTCCCGTTAATCGAGCACTCGGCTCCAGGCGTACTGAGTGTTCCGACTCGACCCGGCCTCGGCTATCAAGTCGATCGCGCGAAAGTGCGCCGGTATGGGGTTCGTCACCGGGAAGTCGCGGTGGGTTCGGCTTCCTGATGCTGGTCCGCCTCCGATCGGCGCACGATGGCGGGAAGGTTGTCGGCTTGATTCGCAAACCTACGATAGTTCCATACGTTCGGGTACAAATCCTTCTCGTATGAGACGTTTCACCATGATTCGTCTGACACAGGCTATCGTTTCCGTCATGTCATGCACCATGGCCTCGGGCGCAGCCGGAGGAGTCGTCGGCGCGACCGTCGGGAGACTCGCGCCGTCTTTCGTGGCCTGGTTGCATTCGCCGACCGATGGCAACGGCCCCGTCAATTTCGACCCGACCGAGTTCGGCTTCGGACTCGGTGTGGTCTGCGGCCTGTTTATGGGGGCCGCAACCGGGGTTTTCCTGGTGGTTGTCCTGGCGCTCCGCGATGCCTGGCTGGCATGGGCGGGAGTCCATGAGCATCCACACGAGAAAGAGCCGAGCCTCGTCTGAAGTCTTCGCCTCAAGCGATACCAACCACCATGGCCGCTGAGCGAGCCTGCTTCAGCCGCCGATCGAATGCATAAGTCTTTCTGGTTTGATAAACCGAGAGGTATTGATTTCGTGTCCTTCCCACTTGCTCGCCACGCTCTCTCGCAACGCATCGGCGAGATCGCGGTCGGACCCACCCCCTCTCAAGAGGGCCCGGATGTCGGTTTCCTCGAGTGAGAAGAGGCAATTCCTCAACTTGCCATCGGCCGTCAGACGGACGCGATTGCAACTCATGCAGAAGGGGCGGCTCACCGACGCGATGAGGCCGACGCGCCCTTTGCCGTCGGTGTACTCGTAGTCGGCGGCGGGAGCACGAGGATCCTGGTCCGGGGCGGGAACCAACGGCGCGACCTCTCGGTTCAAGCGCTCGAGAATCTCGCTGGCGAACAAGACCTTCTCGCGTTCCCAGCTTGCGACCACATCGAGCGGCATGTACTCGATGAAGCGCAGTTCCAAACCATGCTCGCGTGCGAAGTTGGCGAGCGGGACGATCTCGTCTTCGGTCGCACCTCGCATCGCGATGGCATTGACTTTCACGGGGTCGAAGCCGGCCTCCTTGGCGGCGAGGATCCCCTCGATCACCGACTCCAGTCCCGGGCGACGCGTGAGTTCGCGAAACTTGTCGGGGTTCAGCGTGTCGAGGCTAATGTTGATCCTGCGCAGGCCCGCGTCCCAGAAAGTCTTTGCAAGCGGGGCCAGCAAGATGCCGTTCGTGGTCAGCCCGACATCCTTGATTCCCGGGATCTTGGCGATTCGTTCCACCAGGGTGGGAAGGTCGCGCCGCACCAGCGGCTCCCCGCCGGTGAGCCGAATCTTATCGATGCCAAGCGTCGTGGCAACTCGGATGAACCGTTCGATCTCTTCAAAACTGAGGAGGCTTTGCCGGGGAAGGAATTCGACCGACTCGGGCATGCAGTAGACGCACCGGATGTTGCAGCGATCGGTTACGCTGATCCGGAGGTTATTATGAACGCGTCCGAAGGTGTCGATGAGCGATCCATCGTTCCGGGGCGTAGTACAACAGGTCGTCGCGTTCTCTTGGAGCCGGTCCATATCGTCATTATATCCGGATCGCCAAGGGCGAATACCGCCCGGGATGGGCATGTTGGATCATGCCGGATGAGTGACTTTCGCCGCAGCCGCAACCACACGAGGGATCGAGCAGAGAAGGCGGTTCGAGGACTCAGGAGTGGGGAGACTTATGAGTGTTTTGGTTCAACACCTGGATGCACCCATTCTTCGGTCCCGTCCGCCCAGACTTCCTTTTTCCAGATCGGCACCACTTCCTTGAGCGTGTCGATGAGCCATCGGCAGGCCTCGAAGGCCTGGTGCCGGTGGGGGCAACTGACAGCGACGACCACGCTGATTTCACCGAGGTCCAGGTCGCCGACGCGATGGACCATCGCAAGCTCAACGATCGGCCAGCGGCTCCGCGCTTGTGTCTCCAGGTCCTCCATGGTCTTCCGAGCCATCTCGGGATAGGCCTCATACCGAAGCGCCTGGGTACGACGATCTCCGGTCATTTCGCGGACGGTGCCGAGGAAGGTGCAGACGGCTCCCGCAGCGTGAGAGCGGACCCTCTCGGTCAATGCAGCGTGGTCGATCGCGGACTCGGTGATTTCGATCATCCCGGGCTCTTCTTGGAACTAAGGAGTGAGGAAGGTGGCTAACCGCCGCTCACCGGCGGGATGGCGGCAACTTCAGCATCCTCGGTAAGCGTCTGATCGTCGCCGGCATACTGGGCGTTGACCGCGATCATGAGGTGAGGAACCAAGGAAGCAAGCGCCGGCAACTCGCTGCCCAACACTTGCCGCAGGTCGGACACCTTGGCCCCGTCGGGAAGTTCGACGGTAACATGACTGCGCCCCGCCTGCTGCCTGACGAGGGCGAAAAGCTTGACGTTCACGACCAAGATACGGGTTCCTCTTTACGTCATCGCGCGGGGCAAGGGAAAAGGCAGACGGCCCGAGAATGGCTACGGGTCGCCCTCACAGTCCCGGTGTATCAGCGTGCCAAGGGGGAGACCACATGCGCAAAGACCGCACGGAGCTCGGTTGCGGAAGCTTTGTGCCTGGGATTCAAGCGTAGGCTCGAACGAAAATGCTCGGCAGCCTCATCGTACCGACCCTGCTTTTTCAAAACCAATCCCATGACGAAATGCGCCTTCCAGTGCTCCGGGTTCACGCTCAAAACCTGAGCGAGTTCGCGTGTCGCCTCGGCGAGACGCCCCTGTTCCTCGAAGATCGCTCCCCTATTGTAACGTGCCTCAAGGGAATTGGGATAAAGCCGGAGGGCCTCATTGAAATGCGAATGGGCTTCGACGAAGAGTCGCCGCTGCATATAGAGGAGTCCCAGGTTGTTGTGCGCCATCCAGCAGGTCGGATTCTTCGTCGCTGTGTCGTTCCACAGAGTCCACTTGTTCGAGAAAGTCGACTCACGGAGACCGCTCAATAGGCCAAGCAGCAGGAGGACGCAAGCCTCAGCCTTGAATGCCGTCGGGGGTCCCCCGAACGCGCCTCGGCGAAGGATCGAATCCACGAATACTGCGGCCGGCACGATCAGCCCGAGGCTGGCCAGGTACTGAAAGTGGTCGGCCACGAACGAATAGAGCATCGGGAAAACGTTGAAGAAACCGAGTGCCGGAAACAGCGTACCGGCAAAATACAGCAGCCCAGCAAGTGGCCCCCGTCCCACTCGATTTCGGACCGACCAAAGGAAGACGAGCAGAGCCACGATCCCCGCCGAAGGCAAATACTGCCACCAGGCGGTGGGATCGATTCGCCATCGCGGGTAAATAAATATCAAATTGACTGGGCAGAGCAGCTTACCCGCATAAAACCAGAGAGCTCGGCCGGCGATGATCCCTCGTTCCAGAAGCGAGAACGACCATTCCGGTCCCCTGGCACCGACGTGGTATCGCTCGAGCCAGGCGGTATGGGAACTCGCGAAGGCACCGACCACAAGGAAAGGGAGAAGCGCCAGGATGTCTCGCTTCGGCAGCCGCCCCTGTTTCCACCAGGCGATGAGAAGCAAGGCTGCCGGCAACGAACAGGTGACCGTCTTGCTTCCGAGCGCCGCGAGAAACGCGAAGAACGAGGCGGCATACCAGGACCAGGAGACTCCTCGAGCGCAATCATTGGGTGAGAGTTCCCCTGCTTCCTCTCGGGCGATTGGAGTGGAAAACCTCCAGTAGGCTAAAAGTGAGGCGAGATAAAAGAAGCCCGAGAGCACGTTCTTCCGTTCGGTGATCCAGGCCACCGATTCGACGTGAACCGGATGCAGACCGAAGATCGATGCGGCGAACCAAGCGGCGGGAAGGCCAACGAATCGAAGGGCACGCCAGACGAGCAGGGTGTTGAGTGCATGTAGAAACACATTGACCCAATGATAGCCCGCGAACGTCAGCCCCCAAACTCGGTTCTCGAGCCAGAAACTGCTGAAAACCATCGGGTAGTATTGCGGCGAAGACCGGGGCTCGAACCAGATTCGGCGCAGGCCGGCGAGGTCATGCAGATTAGGGTTATCCAGGAGGTAACTGTCGTCATCCCAGATCGAAGTGCCCCAGGTGGCGGGCAGATAGACAAGCACGACCAGGGCGAACAGACCCAACCCCGGGGCGAGTCGCTTCACAGCCATGGACAGTCCTCGCACGCCCCGGGTTATCGGTGAGTTATCGACGTCGTCATGGGTTTCAGTCAAGAACCTCCGACTGGCGGAGTTCCTCGGCTGGAGAGGAAAGTTCGGCTTGCCTGGCGAGACTTGCCTTCTTGGAACCGACCCAACGTTGATAGTCGTCGGGAGTGTCGAGATCGTCGAGAGTCCCCGGTTCATCGACGGCGATCTCAAGGATTCGCGATGCCTGAAAAGCCATGAGCGCGTTGATGCCCGCCCCCAACGGCAGCGACGAGACCTGAAGCGCCAGGCCCCACGGAATCACAATCGGATGTCCCCGACGACCCAGAAATGTCGGAATGATGATCGATCCCGGCGCGTTCCGAGCCTCGGCCAGCACTCGAGCGACGAGTGCGGAGGTGATCCCAGGACTATCCGCCGGGGTGAGCATGATCGCGGTCGGACTCGGTCCCTCGAGAAGCTGCTCGAGTCCGAGTTGGAAGGACCCTCTCATATCCAACGGGCGTTCCTTGGGAACGACCACGACCGCACCTGCGGAGGTGGCTTCGTTCGCCAAAATCGCCGCGCCCGGTGTTTCGGAGGGGGGCGCGACCACGACGACGCGGGGAATCCCCCCCTGCCGCAACGTGGTGACAACGCGTGCGATGACCGTTTCACCGTGGATCGGCAAGATCAGCTTGGGCTTCCCCATCCGCTCACTACGACCGGCGGCGGGCACAATCGCGACGATCATGTAGGAGCGGGCCCCGCGGTGGGAACAAGATTGTCCGATCGTGTGGCGGAACGGTCCGCAGTTCCCTTGGACCCAAGATTGCGTCTGGCGATCAATTCCGCCACGATGCTGACCGCGATCTCAGGGACCGACTGCGAGCCGATATCGACCCCGACCGGAGCCGCGACCCTTGCCAGTGCTTCTTCCGAGATCCCCGCCTGTAGCAGGCTGTCGAAGATCAACCGGATTTTGCGACGGCTTCCGATCATGCCAACGTAGGGAGCTTGAGTCTTCACGAGGTGAAAGAGCGCCTCTTCGTCGTGCCCGTGGCCTCGCGTTACGATCAAGGCATAAGTCTGGGGCGTCACCTCGAGCGCAGGGAGCACTTCACCCAAGGGTCCGACAAGCATCCGCTGGGCGGTTGGGAAACGCTCGGCATTGACGTACTGTTGGCGGTCATCGACGACCCAGACATCAAAGTCCGACTGTGCGGCCAGGGCCGCGACGGCTTGCCCGACATGACCGCCGCCGATGATCAGCAAGCGGATTCGAGGCAAGGTCGGCAAAAACGCGACTCCACCCCGTACACCTGGCTTGGGCCGATCGACCAGCGCAACGGGGTGCTCCTCGAGCGAGTCCATGGCCGCGCCTGCCGGCCAGGTCGCCACGAATATCCCATCGTGATCGAAAAGATAGCGAGTTCCCACCGGAGTACCGGCGCGGTCGGGATCGACGACCACGGCCTCGGTGAAGCCCAATCCCGCTTCGAGGAGGGTTTGCCGAGCGCGGAGATAAGCAAGCGCCTCGGTACCTCGCAAGGCCTCGACCGTGATCACCATCTTGCCGCCGCAGATCAGGCCGTCGGCCCAGGCGTAATCGTGATCGAGGACAAACGATTGCAAATCCGTCCCCGATTGACCGATACGGCGAATGGCCTTTTGCTTGACCTCGGCCTCGACGCAGCCGCCCCCCAGGGTCCCGAGTTGACCGCCCCCCGGATCGACGACCATGATGGCGCCAGCCTTCTGAGGCGTGGATCCACGCGTCTCAACCACCTGGCAGACGATTTGCTCTCGGCCTCGCTCAAGAGCGTCGATCAGATTGCGTTGAAGCTCCCGCATCGCGGCACCATGAATCGGGGCATCTCATTTCCAATCGACTCGTTGCGCCGACCGGACCTAAGCCAAACTATCGCTTCGTCTCTCCGTCGGCAATGCACGTCTTGTCGATCAGAGGGCGGATTCTCGAGAACCGACCTGTGTACCCATCCTACAAGAGCCGTCAAACGAGTTCGTGACTAGGATCTCCCGCGCGGCTCCCGCCGTCCTGAGCTGACAGGTCCCCTGCCCCTCTCGATACTTCTTGAGACAGCGGCGGACCGGGAAATCGGCCGCGTTCCGTACAGAACCAGACCGCGGATAAGGCTGCAAGCGTCCCCCCAACCACCCAAGCCGATCGCTGATTCGGCGGGTGCATCCCGACGGCGATCAATGCAAGACAGCCCAGGACGCTGAGCATCGCAAGTGGGCGGTACCAACGACCGAGATCCCACGGCCCCATCCTCGTCCAACTTCGGCCGTGGGCCCAGGCCCCCAAGGCTGTTGGCAGAACATAGGAGATATAAAGAAAAATCGTACAGACGGCGGTGATCGTTGCGTAGAACGGGGTCCAGAGCGTGAACAGCCACGAGGCCGCCGCGACGGTCCAGATGGCGACCGCAGGGGTCAAGTACGCAGGATCGACCCGCCGCAAACGGCTTGAGAATGGCAGTCCGCCATCGCGCGCAAATGCGAACATCATCCGGGATGCCGAAGTCACCGCACTGAGGCCGCAACCGTACATCGCGAGTGCGATACCAACGGCCAGGGCAGCAACCAGACCCGGCGGGAGAACCAGTCGCAAGGCCCAGGGGAAAGCCTGATCCCCTCGCGCGGCCAAGAGGCTAAGGTCAGGGACGGCCAGGACCACCGCCGCAAGCATGACCCAGCCGGCGAGGCCCGCCACCGCCACGGAGCGAACGATCCCTAGCGGGACCGCGCGAGCGGCTCCGACCGTTTCTTCCGAAGCATGAGCCGAGGCATCGAAACCGGTGAGCGTATAGGCGGGGAGCAGGAGGCCCAAGGCAAAAAGGCGACCGACCTCGCGGGTCTCCGGCCAGACACCGCCGCCGGCTTTCCCACTGAAATTCGCAAACGAGTACAACCGGGACAGATCAAGACTCGTCGCAAACGCGACCATCGCGACCGTCAGGAAGACGCTGACGATCAAGATCAGGTAACCGCTCAGATCCGTGAGGCGAGCCGTCAGCCGGATCCCTCGCGAATTCAAGAGGGCCTGCGAACCCGTAATGATGGCGATCGCCAATGCCTGTCCCGCAGGCGAGCTCGCCTGAGTAAGCAACCCGGCGTGCCGATCCTCAGCCAACATCGCGGTGACCGACCCGAAGACGAACGTCCAAAGTCCCACGTTGACCGCAGCGATGACCGTAATCAGCCCCGCGAGGTTGAGCCAGGCCGTCGCCCACCCCCAGCCTCGGCCTCCGAGAATCGAGGCCCAGTGATACAATCCACCGGCCGTCGGAAACGCGGAAGCAACCTGGGCCATCGTCGCAGCAACCGCCAGCGCGAAGAGACTCACGAGCGGCCATCCCAGTCCGATGGCCGCCCCGCCGACTCCGCAGAATCCGAGGTGGAACGAGGTCACTCCCCCTGCAAGAATGCAGATGATCGAAAACGAGAGGGCGAAGTTGGAGAATCCGCCGAGCTGCCTGCTCAGCTCCGGGGTATACCCCAACGCGCGGAGTAGTCTTTCGTCATCGGGTTCATTTTCGTTGACTTTTTCGTTGCTCGCGTCCGGTAGTACGTCGGCCGTCATCGTGCCGAGATTCCTTTGTCATCGAGCTAGGTGGCGTCACTGGGCTCGGGAAGTTGCTCCTTGATCTCAACTCCACTGACGCCGAGTCGGATCATCTGGAGCGCCAGCCGGAGGATTCGCTCGGCGGCATCGCGCGGCGAGGTTCCTCGGGCGTGGATGTTCGAGATCAAGTTACGGTGGGCGTCGGTGTGTCCGGGTTGAGGCCGGTAGGCAAGATAGGCCGAGAGACTCTCGGCCGAGGCGAGGCCGGGACGCTCGCCGACGAGTAAGACGACGACGGCCGGCTCGAGCAGGCGGCCGATATCATTCAGCACACCCACCCGGCAGTTGCGGATGAAAAAGGGCCGGCCGAGGCGAAGACCAAAGCGCTCAGCCTCCTTCACGATCAAAGGGAAGAGCGCAGGGACCTGGGCGACAACGGCCGTGGCCGAAAGGCCGTCCCCGATCGCCAACTGAATGTCTACGCCTCGGGGACAGGCCTTCAGCAATTCCACGGCGTCCGCGTCGAGCTGCCGTCCAAGATCGGGACGGAGCAGAAACTCAGCCTTGGTTCGGGCGCGCGTGCGGACCTCGAACAGGTTCCAACGACCGAGAAATTCGGCTCCAAGGTCGCGCTCGAGGTCGATCTCGGCGTGAACCGCGTCGACGGCCGCTGCGTAATCCTCGCGCAGTGCAAGCTGCGTGGCCGTGCGGTACGAGGTCCCGATACGGCCTGCGAGGACTCGCGCAGGAGTCAGGGCGCGCACCTTATCGACCAATTGCGCGATCTCTTCCGCGCTCGGGTCCGACTTTTTTGGAGGGAACTCTTGGCTCATCCTACCGCCTCGAGCAAGGGGGAAATCCCCGAGATCATCCGCCGTTCCGCAGGGCCTTCTGCCGCCCGAAGTCGGCCGTTACGGAAGATTCCGCGCGACTCGAGCCAGTCCGCGAACTCCGGAGCCGGAGCCAGACCGAGCAACTTGCGAACCCCCGCGATGTCGTGATAGCTCACCGACTGATGGTTGAGCATCACGTCCCCCGAGCATGGGACCCCAATGACGTAGTTGCAGCCGGCGGCTGCCAGGAGGATCAACAGGTTGTCGGCTGAATTCTGGTCGGCCGCAGCATGATTCGTGTAACAGACGTCGCAACCCATCGGCAGACCGAGAAGTTTCCCCATGAAGTGATCTTCAAGCCCGGCGCGCGTGATCTGCCGTTCATCGGCCAGATATTCCGGTCCGATGAATCCAACAACGCTGTTAATCAGGAAAGGATCGAACGCGCGAGCCACGCCGTAGGCACGCGCCTCGAGCGTGAGCTGGTCAACCCCGTGATGGGCGCCCGCTGAAAGGGCGCTCCCCTGCCCCGTCTCGAAATACATGGCCTGTGGGCCCGCCCAGGCGACGTCGCGCTCGCGATGATGCTCGCGGACCCGCTCCAGCCCTTCGCGAAGCAGCGCCAGGCTGACTCCAAAACTCGCATTCCCGGCCTCCGTGCCCGACACCGACTGGAACAAGAGATCGACCGGCGCCCCCCGTTCCATAGCCTCAAGCTGAGTACTGACATGAGCAAGACAGCATGCCTGCGTCGGTATCTCGTACGTCTCGATCAGACGGTCAAGAGCCCTCAGGAGCCCCACCGTGGCGTCGACCGATTCGGAGACAGGATTGACGCCGATCAAGGCGTCGCCACAGCCGAGGAGTAGCCCATCGAGTGCGGACAGGAGAACCCCACCAATGTCGTCGCGAGGGTGATTGGGTTGGACACGGACCCCGAGTACGCCCGGCAATCCCATCGTGTTTCGACAGCGTGTGACGACGCGGAACCGCCTGGCGGCCAGGATGAGATCCTTGTTGCTCATCAACTTGGCAACGGCCGCGGCGATTTCGGGTGTGACCGCCCCATGCAAATGAGCAAGATCGTCCTCGATGTCATCGTCGAGCAAGAGCTCGCGGAACTCTCCCACAGTCAGGCTGGAGATCGTCGCGAAGGACTCGCGGTTCAGACCGTCGAGGATCAGCCGGCTAACATCGTCATGATCTGGATCGATGAGTGGGTTCGCGACGATGTCCGCCAGTGAAAGATCGGCGAGCACCCGCTTGGCCGCCACACGCTCGCTCTCCGTCCGCGCGGCGATTTCGGCCAGTTGGTCGCCCGACTTCTCCTCATTCGCCTTCGCAAATAGCTCGCGAAGGTCCGCGAACGTGAAGTGCTCGTGACGTACGGTGGTCGAAAACTTCAAGAGGTATCCTCCCGCGAGGTCGTTCCCAACGCTATCATGTCCGCCCCGGCTAAAGGATGCCACCAGAAAATGGAGACAACCCCAGACAGATGAATTCGGCCATAGCGAAGTTTGCGGCGATCAAATTTTTAGGAGCAATGAGCTTATGCTGTCGAATCTGATGCGATACATAAAGTTGCGACGGATCATGATCTCTAGCATGGTCGTCGGAATTGTAATCATTCTTGGCATCTCGATTTGGAGACATGAAGGAGGGAACTTACCATCGCTGGACGGTTTGCGGGCCGGAATGACAAAAGCTCAGGTCGAGGCGATCGTGGGACCACCGACCTCAAAGGGCGAAAGACCCGATGGCACAAGTTGGAGAGTTATCGTGAGACCGGAGTCCACGGTCTGGATCGAATTGGACTTCAACACCACGGGCCACCTCAGTTCATTTCATTATGAACGCTTTTGATCCTCTCAAATAATTCCGCATAAAATAGAGAACAAAAAGACGACAGGCTTCGGGTAGCGTAGATAAGTGTCTTCACCTAATTCATTCCCCATGGAAGATCGGAGGAATGTTTTTCCAAACGCTAAGGATTTCTATTTCGGGGGGCCATTCCGGATTCGACGTCGAACCAAACCGCTCGCTGGAAGTCGAGCCGAATCGGTACGATGTCGCCAATGCCGAACAGCCCGCGTGAAGAGAATCGAAGATTGAGAATATGTGGTCCCATGGCAACCGTGCCAAGAGTCTCGGCCCCCAAGAGATCAAGCCGCCGTATTTCGACAGTCGCTGGGAGCGTTCGAGGGAGACTCTGGGGATCTTCATCGGACCCGGCGATCGCGAGTGACTCCGCGCGAAGTCCGAGGTCGAAGACGTACGTTTCACCGGGTTCGAGCGGCGGCATCGGGCAGAATCCCAAGGGAACGGCCCAGCACGACACCAGCGGGATCCCAACAGGTCGGATCTTCCAGTCCTTGTCCGTGCGTTCGACCTGGCAACGGAGCAGGTTCATTGGCGGTTGACCGATAAACGTGGCCACGAAGCGATTGACGGGGTGGTCGTAAACCTCGAGAGGGGCGCCCACCTGAACAATCCGCCCGTGGTCGACAACCGCAATCCGGTCCCCGAGTCTCATCGCCTCAGCCTGGTCGTGGGTGACGAGGATCGTCGTGATCCCCAGGCGCTGATGCAAATCGGCGAGTTCAGAGCACATCGAGGCTCGAAGCGGAGCGTCGAGGCTCGAAAACGGCTCGTCGAGAAGAAAAACACGCGGATGCCGAGCGATCGCGCGCCCCAGCGCCACGCGTTGACGTTGACCACCGGAAAGCGTCCTCGGCATCCTGCGCAAGACCTCGGTAATGCCCAGTCGCTCCGCAACCGACGTGACCGTTGCGCGCACCGCTTTCCGCCGAACCGAGCGGGCGCGCAGTCCAAACGCGAGGTTGCCGTAAACGTTGAGGTGGGGATAAAGCGCCGGGGTTTGGAAGACCATGGCCACATCGCGGTCGCGAGGAGCGAGCGCGTCCACTCGCTCTTCCCCGATCCAGACCTCTCCTGCGGTCGGGAACTCCAGCCCCGCGATCAACCTCAAAAGCGTACTCTTTCCCGAACCCGACGGCCCAACCGCGACGAAGAACTCGCCATCCTGGATTTCGAGATCGACCGCGGTGAGGGCTTCAACACCACCCGGATACACCTTGGAAACGTTACGCAAGGCGACGTTGGCCAAGACATCCTCCCTTCGCAAGAGGGGTATCTCCCGATGTTGTTATCGATGCCCATCGATCGAATCCCTGGTCACGAAGACGTTAACTCTTCCCCTGGCGATCATAACCAAACACTTCGCCGACGAAATGGCTTCGACCGAAATCCAGTGCCGAATCGCGCCGGATCGAAGAGTTCTTGCCCCCCGACCTGACGCAATGTTAAACTTTCCTTCAAAGCTCGAGCGGTGTTGAGGTGTTGGCTCGACGAATCTCAACGGTGAGGGAGATGATCCGATGTTCGCGCTCGCCAGAGGTTTGAGCCGGAGTTGCGACGGGGTCACGCGACGGGATGTCATCCGCATTGGTTCGCTCGCGACCCTGGGGTTGACCTTGCCGGACTTCCTCCGGGCACGGGCTCGAGCGGCCGGCGCCGGGCCGGACATCTCGTGTATCTTGTTGTGGCTCCAGGGTGGCATCAGCCACATTGACAGCTTCGATCCCAAACCCGAAGCTCCCAGCGAAATCCGCGGTGAGTTCGGGGTAATCGACACCAACGTCGCCGGCATCAAGGTCTGCGACACGTTGCCCAAACTTGCTCAACATCAAGACAAATATACAATTCTCCGCTCCCTCAATCCGCGCAACGGGTCACACGGTGTGGCGGATGCCTACATGCTCTCAGGGCACATGTTTAATCCGTCGATCACTTATCCTTCGTTCGGAGCCGTGGTCTCGAAGGAGAAAGGGGATCGCCATGGGATGCCTCCCTACGTTCAGCTCGGTACGGCGATCGATCAGCGGTTCGGGGGAGGGGTTGCCGGCTACCTCGGCGATCAGTACAACCCGTTCGTTTTGCCAGGGGATGCGTCGAACCCGAACTTCAGCGTCCGCGATGTAAGCTTGCCCGGCGGTGTGGACCGCGTTCGCTTCCAGCACCGCATGAAGGTGCTCGCCACTGTCGACACATGGCAGTCGGAGATGGAGTCAGGAGCCTCGACACTGGAGGCTGCCGACACCTTCTACCAAAAGGCTTACAGCCTGATCACCGCTCCCCAAGCGAAAAAAGCCTTCGATATCGGCCGTGAGGATCCGCGCATTCGCGATCGCTACGGCCGACACTCTCTGGGGCAAGGGTGTCTCCTGGCTCGTCGGCTGATCGAGTCGGGGGTGCGCTTCGTGAGTGTGACGGACGGTGGTTGGGATACCCACGCCAACAACTTCCCGGCGCTTCGCAACGGTCTCCTCCCTCGCCTCGACTCGGCGGTTTCAGCCTTGTTGCAAGACCTCTCGGATCGTGGGCTGCTCGAAACCACGATGGTGGTCACCCTCAGCGACTTCGGCCGGACCCCCAAGATCAATCCGTCAGCCGGCCGCGATCACTGGGCCAGTGCGGGGATCGCCTTGCTGGCCGGTGGTGGGTTCAAGCCAGGCGCCGCGATCGGCCAGACCAATGCGCTGGGCGAGCAGCCAACCGAAACCCCGTACTACACCGAGGACCTCGCGGCGACGCTGTATCATCGTCTCGGGATTTCGCTCGACACGATGTACCAGACCCCGGATGGTCGCCCCGTACCGATCAATTACGACGGACGACTCATTCGCGAATTGATCTGAGTTTCATGATCCTTCGGGAGTTACGGGGAGAGGCCATGGCAAGACCGATAAACTCAGGACATATTTGATTTCGAACCAGATCCGCGCATCGGCCGAGTTTTGCATTCCTTTTCGAGACCGGCCAACGTAGGATAAGGGTCGAATAAATGGTGTCCCACCGGCTCGCTGGCTTTCTCTCCAGGCATTCTCCCGCTTGGGGGATGCCCTCCGCCTTCCGTAACGAAGTGCCAAGGGATGAAGGCCGTTCACCCTCCGTTTCCGGGGAGTGTATTCTTCATGGCATGTCCCGCGTGGAAATGGACTTTGACCGTCTGGTTCAGCGGGTGGCTGATGGTGGCCACCACCAGGGCGAAGGAACCTGGTCCCGATCGAGCGGCTCCTCCCGAGACGTTCGACGCGGAGAAGCGGGAACACTGGGCCTATCAGGTGCCCGAACGCCCTGAGCTCCCCGCGGTGAAGGAAGAAGCCTGGGTCAAGAACCCAATCGATCGCTTCATCCTCGCCGGGTTGCAGGAGATGAATTATGACCACGCGGCCGAAGCCGATCGCGCGGCCTTGATTCGCCGGGTGACGTACGACCTCACCGGCCTCCCCCCTACCCCGAACGAGGTAGAAGCCTTCCTCGCCGATCGCCGAGGCGATGCCTACGAGCGCCTTGTCGATCGCCTGCTCGAGAGTCCCCGCTATGGCGAGCGATGGGCTCAGCATTGGCTCGACCTGGCGCACTTCGCCGAGACGAATGGCTTCGAGCTCGATGCCGAACGCCCGGATGCCTGGCGTTATCGTGATTGGGTGGTCTCAGCTCTGAATGCGGATATGCCCTATGACCGTTTCGTCAGCCTGCAACTGGCAGGGGACGAACTGGCTCCCGGCGACCATGACGCCCTGATCGCCACGGGGTTCGGCCGGTGCGGTCCTCGCGAGATCGTGGGCGGCAACATCGATCCGGTAGTGAAGCGCCAGTCCGAACTCACCGAGGTGACCGGCACGGTCGGCTCCGTCTTCCTCGGACTGACGATCGCGTGCAGTCGTTGTCATGATCATAAGTTCGACGCAATCCCGACCACCGACTACTACCGGCTCCAAGCCTTCTTTGCCGGGGCGAAATTCGTCGAGAAGCCGATCGCGACCGAGGCCGAGAAAGCGGCCTACGAAGCCGCAACCAAAGCTGTGGCCGAAAAAACAAGGCCGTTCAAGAAGCAGATGGCCGAAATCGAAGCTCCCTATCGTGCGGCGCTGGTTGAGAAAAAGAAGAGCATGCTGACGGCCAACGAGCGGGCCATTCTCGCCATCCCCGAGAAGGATCGTACCCCGGTCCAGAAGCGATTGGCGGAAGGGATCGGCACCACGCTCAACGTCACGTGGGAAGAGCTCGTTGCCGCCGTCGCCACGAACCCCGCCGATCAGGCCAAGCGCGAACACCTCAAGCGAGAAATCCACACCTTTGAGGTCAAGCTCCCCCGGCCCCCCGCGCATGCCATGGCGCTGGTTGATGACGGTACGGAGGCGCCCGAAACCCACGTCGCCAAGCGGGGCGACCCGAAGGTGCACGGGCCGATGGTGATCCCTCGACCGCCCGGCGTGATCCTGACCTCGTTGCCCAGCGAAGCCTTCTCGGCCGACGCGGTCAAGCCGACCGCCTCGACGACAGGCAGGCGTCTGGCTCTTGCTCGCTGGTTGACACGACCGGACAACCCCCTGACCACCCGCGTGATCGTGAATCGGCTTTGGCAGCATCACTTTGGCCGAGGTATCGTCGCGACGTCAAACGACTTTGGTGTGCGCGGGGAAGCCCCCTCCCACCCCGAGTTGCTGGACTGGCTCGCTACGGAACTCGTCGCTCAAGGTTGGAAGCTCAAGCCCCTCCACCGCCTGATGGTTACCTCGGCGACGTACCGGCAATCGAGCGCACTGCCCGCCAACGCGACCGAGGCGAAGCAGGTGACCGAAGACCCGGAAAACACGATGCTCTGGCGGATGAATCGCCGTCGGTTGGATGCTGAAGGTCTCCGTGATGCGATGCTCGTGGTCTCCGGCGAGCTTAACCCCAAGATGGGCGGGCCAAGCGTGCTCGCTCCTCTTGAGAAAGAGGTCGAAGACCTGATTTTCACCGAGAACGAGGTCGTCGATCTTTGGCCCGTCACCCCCGATGCCTCCGAGCACCTGCGCCGCTCACTCTACCTCTTTCGCAAACGCAACGTCCGCTATCCCCTGTTCGATGCTTTCGACGCGCCTGATACGCAAACCGCCTGTGCTCAACGAGGAGTCAGCACACACGCCTTGCAAGCGCTCGTCCTCTTGAATAGCGACAATTCCGTGGCGCGTGCCAAGGCCTTGGCCGGTCGACTGTACCGGGAGTCGATGGGGCATCGTGAGGAACAGGTCAGGCGCGCCTACCGCATCGTCCTGGCGCGTGATCCCCAGCCGAAAGAGCTCGACCAGGCATGCGCGTTCCTCGACGCTCAAACGCAACGTCTTCATCGCCTTGCAAACGCAGGGCAACCGCTCTCGAAACCGAACGACTCGACCAAAGGGACCGACCCCGCTCTGGCTGCGGCCTGGGTGGACTTCTGCTTGGCCATGCTCAATCGTAACGAGTTCGTCTACGTGCCCTGAGCAGGTGACATCAGCTCTGGTATTTGCGATCCCTGCAATGTCGATCGCTGTCATGAGCAAAGGTTATTTATCGTCATAGGTTCGTGGCTCATTGTTCCTCGGGTCTTACGGAAATGCCACACAAACGCTGTCCGGGTCCCTTCGGTGCTATGCCTCCCAGCCGTCGCGACTTTCTCCGCACCGCGGGGAACGGCTTCGGGATGCTGGGCCTCGCCTATCTGCTTCAGAGCCAAGCCCGGGCAGCGGTTTCGTCGAATCCGCTCGCGGCCAAAGCCGGGCACTTTCCCGCCAAGGCCAAGCGCTGCATCTTCCTGTTCATGACCGGCGGCCCGAGCCACATGGACATGTTCGATCCCAAACCGGCGCTCAATAAGCTCGACGGTCAACGGCTCCCGCCCAGCTTCGGCAAGGTGCACAGCGAATTCCTCGAGGATGACCCGCTTTGTCTCGGCTCGCACCGTAAGTTCGGCAAGTATGGCCAGTCCGGCTTGGACATGTCGGACCTGGTGCCTCACATGCACGTTCATGCCGATGACATCGCCCTGATTCGCTCGTGCGTCGCCGATAGCGTGGTTCACGCGCCGGCGATGTATCAGATGAACACCGGCCGAATCTTTATGGGTTATCCCAGCCTGGGGAGTTGGGTCACCTACGGGCTCGGTTCCGAGAGCGAGGAGCTACCGGCCTACGTCGTGATGACTCAGCCCGAGGGAACTCCCGAGGGCGGAGCACCATGCTGGGGCGCGGGTCTACTCCCGGCACAGTACCAAGGGACGCTTTTCCGGAGTGGCCCTGCGCCGATCGTGAATCTCAAACCGTCGGCCGAGTTCTCCTCTGGGCAACAGCGGGCCACCTTGGACCTGCTCGGCGAGATGAATGCCGAGGGAGTCGACCCTTCGGATACCGAACTCTCCGCACGGATTGCCAGCTACGAATTAGCTTTCCGAATGCAGAGCGCGGCTCCCGAGGCAGTCGACCTCTCGCGAGAGACGGCCGAGACGAAAGAGCTGTACGGGCTGAACAATCCCAGGACGGTTGAGTTCGGCACGCGCTGCTTGCTGGCTCGACGGCTCGTCGAGCGCGGCGTTCGCTTCGTTCAGCTCTATTCTGGGGGCGGACCGGTCGCCGTCCAGTGGGATGCCCACGACGATATCGACGCCAATCATGAGAAAATGTGCGGGATGACCGATCAACCCGTCTCGGCACTTCTGACCGATCTCAAGCGTCGCGGTCTGCTCGACGAGACACTCGTCATCTGGGGCGCCGAGTTCGGTCGCACGCCCGTTTCCCAAAAGGGAGGCCGCGGACGCGACCATAACGCGACCGGATTCACCATGTGGATGGCGGGGGGTGGCGTCAAAGGAGGAAGCATCGTCGGAGCAACCGACGAAATCGGCCTCAACGCCATCGAAGATCGAGCCCACGTCAACGACATCCACGCCACAATCCTGCACCTGATGGGGCTCGACCACAAGCAGCTCACCATCTTGCACAACGGTCGCGATGAGCGGTTGACCGACGTCGGCGGACACGTCCTGAAAAAGCTCTTGGCTTAGCGGTTATCGCTGGGATAGCCCACACTCAGGCCAGAGAGTGACCCTGGGGCTCGAAACAAGTAAAGAGGCCGGTTGGGTTGCACTGATGGTTTGTCCGCCAGCGGCATGAGCCTTGGCCCACTTGTGGACAAGCCACCAGTGCCACCCCATCCGCCTATCTACATAGCATCGGTTTATGGTGCGTCCAACGCATAAACCCCAGGGATTTCACCAAGGTCTTCCGGAAATTTGTAGGCTATCCCATCGCAAACCGCTCTAGGGAATTCACATCCCTCAAGAAGTGCGCATCGACCCTGAAGCCGCCGATGATGATTGGCGACCCGAAAAAGACTTGCAGGTTTAATGATAGTGAGTCGAGAGACGGCTCATCTTGATTCGTCGGCTCTCATGCCTGGTGGTCTTCCAGGCCGGGTCGGTGGTGAAGTATCAGGGAACGGCGAACGACCCGCTGTTTGAGAATGAAACTGCGCGAAGTATTTCAGCGAGCTTCCCGTGGTAGGGTCGACTCACCAGTCGTGATGACAGTCCCCGCTCGCTTTGCGAACATGATACGCGGGAACAACCTCGACGGGTTTCCAGGGCCTGGAATGTTTCGAGACGACTTCGCTCTGGTGTATTGCTCACCCGAGCTTCCGAAGTACGCTGAATCCTACTCGACACAGGAGCCATGCCCGGAAGACGAAGATCCGGCGGGCGGTGTCCTTCCCACGGCAAAGTCGAGTCCTTGAATGCAAAAAGGGCGAGTGGCCCGAGCAGGAAGGCCCCTCGCCCCAAGAATTAGCGATCCGAGATCAAGAACCCTGGCCCGAGGCCTGGGGAGCCGCGTAAATGGCCTGAGGAGCCGCGTAAACGGCCTGGGGAGCCGCGTAAATGGCCTGGGTTTCGCAAGCAACCTGCCGCTTGTGGCAGCCAAAGCCCTTGAACTTCGGCATCTTGAAGCCGCTAAAGCAGTTCTTACGAGGAGCGCAAGCCACCGGGGCGGGGGCAGCACACGGGGCCGGAGCGGCAACCACGCACGGGGCCGGAGCGGCAACCACGCACGGGGCCGGAGCGGCAACCACGCAGGCAGCAGGGGCAGCGCAGCGCTTGCGGTTGTGGCAGGCGCTTGCGTCGCTGCTCAACACGAACGAGCCGATAATGCCAGTCAGAACGAGAACCGTCAGTTGCCGTCGCATTCGGGTGTCTCCAAAATCACAAATGGTCTAAGCGAGAATCTCACTCTGCCGAACTTGTCGCGTTCGTGGGTTTAAGCAAAATGAATACCCGCCCGAAACGTAGGGTAAAGAGTCAGGCAAAACGTGGCAACCCGTTTTTCGAGACTGGGAAGAATAAATAAAGTGTAACATGCAGCCTCTTCTGGATTTGCCGATTTTGCGGGGGTATTCAGGTTACACTGATGATCTACCTCATGGTGCGGAGACACGATGGTTTCTCAACCCGATCCCACATCACATTTGAGCTCAGATGGCTTGAACGGACCAGCCTGGTGGTTATCCTGTAGCCTCTTGTTCGCGGCCGTACTGGTGGCCACCATTCCCCTGACTGGGGATCTGGGACTCACGTGGGACGAACCCGCGTATCGCTACAGTCAGGAGAAATCTAGCCAATGGTGGGAGCGTCTCGCCCAGGTGAGGTCGTGGGACGACCTGAACCCGCTTCTCGATCCTGATGCCCTGCTCTACTACTGGCCGTACGGCCGACACGGCATCAACTTCCATCCACCGTTCGCCGGCCAACTGAACCTCGCGACGCATGCCCTCTTCGGACCCTGGATGAAGGACATTCCGTCGCGTCGCATGGCGTCGGTGTTCGAGTTCGCCCTGACGATCACCCTGGGCTTTGGATTCCTGGCCAGACGCTACGGAGCCTGGGTTGGCGGAGTGATGGCGGGCGCGCTTCTGCTCACGCCCCGGGTGTTCGGAGAGGCTCTGCTCGCCGAGACTGACACCCCCGGGCTGATGCTCTGGGTCGCCACGACGCTCGCGTTTTGGAAAGGCCTGTACGAACCGAATGCGCGAGGCTCGCGCATTCTTGTCGGAGTTCTGATGGGCTTGGCCTTCCTCGAGAAGATGGCCGCCGTCGTCGTGCTCCTACCCCTCCTGGGTTGGCTCGTAGCCGCAAGACTGCCGGGAACATTCCTCAAGCGCACGGGCCGATCCGATTGGATTGACGGAGTCTTCACAACGACCGCCATGCTGCTTCCGCTGGGCGTTGCATTTCGCGAGATCCTGCGACTCAGGGCTTACCTTCCGCCCCCGGACAGGACGGACCTCCACCTCGTCCATCCTCAGACAAACCTCTCAGGCCTCGTGTTGGCGATCCCACTCCTGATCTGGATCGGCCGACGCGGACTCGCCCGCATCTTTCGCTCGAGTCCCCTCTGGGGAGCGGAACGCCCCGCCCTCGAGACCTGGACGGCTGTCCTGGCGTTCGCCCCAGTCGTCGCCTGGCTCGGCAACCCGGCCTGGTGGCGTGAGACGATCCCCAGGCTCGCTCATTATTATATGCTCAATACGGATCGCAAGAACGCACTCCCGGACATTCAGATACTCTACCTAGGAAAGATCTACCTCTTCAGCCTCCCCTGGCACAACGCCTGGGTCTTGCTCGCGGTGACGGTCCCTGCCGGCATTCTCGCGGCGAGTGTTGTTGGGATGATCTATGCAATATTCAGAGTTCCGACGGATCGGCTCCCCTTTTACTTCTTCCTTCACTTTCTCACGCTCCCCGTGCTCCGCATGCTCCCCACCCCGGCGCATGACGGCGTCCGCCTCCTTCTGCCGACCTGCTTCTTCCTGGCGGCATTCGCTGGCTGGGGGGTCACCTGGTTAGGCAACGGTCTCGGTGCTCTGACCTCACTCCGACCTCGCTGGTGGCAAGGAGCGATCGCGGCGCTGGTCCTCGGCTCGGCCGGCTGGCAATTAATCAGAGTTCATCCATACGAACTTTCGTATTATAATGAATTGATTGGAGGAGCAAGGAAAGCCTGGAGAACCGGTTTTGAGCTGAGTTATTGGTATGATGCTTTCAACGAGCAAGTGCTCGATGAGCTCAATCAAAAATTGCCCAAGAATGCCGTCGTCGAAAACTATAACATCAAGGACGAGACGCCGACCTTCCAGGAGTTGCAGGCGTTGGGGGAGCTCCGAAGCGATATCGCCTTGGGCTCACCGAGTCTCAACGAACGGCCATACCAATGGCTTCTCACTCATGATTCGAAAGCCTGGACGTTCTTGAGGCTCCTGTTCGTGATGAAGCCCTGGTATGCGAGCGAGCCCCGACAACTCGACGGAGCGCGCGTGGCAACCGTAGCAGACCCTGCCGCCGTTTCGCGTGCCCTGGCCTTGTGGATGCTCTTGGATACGCCGGAGCCGCTCCCCTTGCCTCGGGCAAAGGTACCGAGCTGGGTGCAACACTATGTTCCGTGGCTTGCCCGCCTCTGGGGTCAAGGCTTGGAGCAAGTTCCCCTGCACCGCCTCAACGAATCGATTCTCGCCTGGGCCCGCCGGGACGCCTCAAGTCTTCGCGAGGCAGCCGAAGCCGTTGCGAAAAACCAGGTCTCGGACGAAAACGACGATGCTCGCCGTCTCCTGGTCATGTTCAGACGCTTCGACAATCCCAAGGAGCCCGGAGGCCGCTTCAGCGAGCGCGTCTTGAGCGCTCGCCCGCAAGCGATCGTCGAAGCCGTCGACATCCTGACCAAACACCCCGGGGCGATCAGAACCGTTCTCTCGAGACAGCCCTATACCGACCCGGCCCTCATCGGAGGCTATCTGGATCGCGATCACGTCGACCCAGAAAAGGCCTCACGATAAAGCTCTCAGATGCTATCCAGAAAGAGGATTCTGACAAACGAATGCGTGGATTTGGGTGGCCGAGGAGGAGCGCAGCGGCACCCCGGCCACCCACCTTTTCTAATTTCACACAGCCAAACCCAATTCGGATAGCCTCTCAGCGCGAGCGGACCGGGCCCGAGTCGGCGAATTCCTTGGTCCCTCTCAAGATGCTCACGATACCGTCTTCGACCCTGGTCGTTCGGAAGACCACCAGGGCAATCGCCAGTCCCAGGAGCGCGATCGCCGCCCCTTCCCAGAATGGGGCGGCGGGACCGAACCGTGCCAACAGGAGGTTGGCGGCGAGATAGTTGGCCAAACGCGCGACGGTTTGTGCCATCGAGAGGACACCAAAGACCGAGCCTTGCTCGTCGGCCGGGGTGAGCCGGGAGAGAAGGCCGGAGACCGTCGGGCTGGCCAGCCCTTGCCCCACGCCAACGATCAGGGTCGCGAGCAGGAGCATGGGACCGTTCGAGGCCAGCGCGAGCGTACCCAGGCCGATGGCTAGGGTCGCAACTCCGGCCACGATCAATCGGGGCTCACCGTACTTGGGGACCAGGCGTCGGATCAGGCCCCCTTGAACCACTGCGCTCACCAGGCCGAGGAACGCAAAGCCAAACGCCGCCTTTTGAGGTCCCCAATCGAATCGCCCTCGAAGATAGAGGCTATACGTGCCCTCAAGCGCAGCAAAGCTGAGGACGACCAAGCCACCGAGCAAGACCAAACGGCCGACGGAGGGCAGCGACACCGTATCGACGAGGCCCCGCCAACTCACGACCCGGGCTCGCTGGATAGGTCCCGAGCCGCGAGTCAGCGATTCCGGAAGCCGCAACAGAACCAGGACCCAAGCGATCGTTGAAAACAGGGCGGCCACGAGGAACGGTACCTTGAGCCTCCAGGCCGGATCGATCGGAAGCGCAAGCAGCAAGCCCCCCAGAAACGGCCCGAGCACGAAACCGAGGCCGAACGCCATTCCGATCAATCCGAGTCCTCGTGAACGATTCTCCTCCGTCGTGATGTCGGCCACGTAAGCCTGCGCCACGAGGATGTTCCCCCCGGAGAATCCGTCGAGCATCCGGGCAAGCAGCATCACGGTGAAGTTGGAAGAAAGGCCGAGTACGACGAACGACAAGGCGGTTCCCGCCTGGCTCACGATCAAGAGCGGCCTTCGTCCATAGCGATCGCTGAGCCGGCCCAGGATGGGTCCCGCCACGAGCTGACACATCGGATAGGCCGCAAACAACAAACCAATCTGCCCGCCGGTCAGGCCGTATTGCTTGGCAAACGGCGCGAGCAGAGGCATGACGATGCTGAACCCAAGCAGGTCCACAAGCACGATGAGCACAATGACAACGAGTGGTGACATCAGGAAATCCCCTCACCAGAGCCAGAGGGGGTGTTCATCGCCGTTGCGATCTCCGTGCCGTATCGTGCCTCCCGGAGCTTGTCGGCCCGAGCTTTGACTTCGAGCAGAAGTCTCGACTGGGTCACGATGATCGCATATTCGGCGACGAAGGCCCCGAGGTTGAACGCGAGGGCGATCGCCGCGATCCCCAGATGCCAAAGCGAGTTCAGCCCTTGAGTGTCGGAGGCCGCTCCTGACCATGCCGCAATCGCGATCAGGGTCATGCTCCAAAACTCGAAGCGAAAGGCCTTCTTTTTATTTTTCTTTGCCTGATCGTTGATCCATTCGGGTAATTCATAAACTCTCACAACCTCTTTGGTCCATTTGCCCGTAGCGAGAAAATACGTATAAGCGATAGAGTGCACGGCGAGGGTTGTCATTGTGGTAAAGAGGGCGATCAGGACATGGACCCCGTGCCAAACGGCACCGGGGCCTCGGGGTTCGCTCGAAGCCAAGAGCCCGACGACGAAGCTGGCGAGCAGCAACGATCCATCGGCGACGGCGAGAACCAGGAAATATCGGAGCATCGGTCTGCCCGGTGGGATCCTGCGGCGGGTTTCGTCATTAATTTGGGCTCGAAGCCTCTAGGGTACGCGAATACCGTCGGTCTTGGCAACGTAACGCCACTCCGCGCCCTCAGTTGGTTCGTGTTAGAATTCTTTTCCCTACGTATGGTCGAACCGAAACCCTTTTGGGGATGACGCAGGAGACTGGCATTGAACGACGCCTGGATTGCCGACCGGATGGAGAAAATCGAAGCCTCGGGAATCCGCAAGGCGTTCGATATGTCCAAATCGATGAAGGATCCGATCAACCTCTCGATCGGGCTCCCCGACTTCGACGTTCCCGACCCCGTCAAAGCCGCCGCAATCGACGCGATCCAGCAGGGTCGCAACGCCTACACGGTCACCCAGGGAATCCCCGAACTTCGGAGCAAGCTTCAGGCGGCCGTTGAGGAGGAATTCCACCACGCCGATCGCCAGGTCCTGATCACGTCCGGAACCTCCGGGGGCCTGCTCCTGGCCCTCTGCTGCGTCGTCAATCCCGGGGATGAGGTTATCCTCTTCGACCCGTACTTCGTGATGTACGGCAACCTCGTCGCCCTGGCAGGCGGCACGCCGGTTTTCGTCGACACCTACCCCGACTTCCGCATCGACCCCGCACGAGTGGCCGCGGCGATCACGCCCCGAACCAAGTGTGTCCTCGTCAACTCTCCGGCAAATCCAACCGGAGTAGTCGCCTCGGCCGAGGAGATGCAGGCGCTGGCCTTGCTTTGCAAAGAACGCGGAGTCTTGTTGATCAGCGACGAGGTCTATCGCTCCTTCTGCTACGGCCGGACGTTCTCCACGCCGACGACCTGGAACGAAGACGTCCTGGTTGTCGATGGCTTCAGCAAAGCCTACGGCATGACCGGCTGGCGACTCGGCTTCGCGCATGGCCCAAGCAGGCTGATCCAGGAAATGGCGAAGCTACAGCAGTTCAGCTTCGTCTGCGCCCCAAGCCATGTGCAGTACGCCGGCGTGGTCGCCCTCGATCAAGATCTCAACGCTCAAATCGATGCTTATCGACGCAAGCGCGACGCCGTGGTCGAGGCTCTGAGCGATTTCTACGAGCTTGCGACCCCTGAAGGGGCGTTTTACGCCTTCCCGCGAGCCCCTTGGGGAACCGCCACCGAATTCGTCGCCGAGGCGATCCGCCGTAATCTCCTCATCATCCCCGGCAACGTCTTCAGCCGCCGCGACACGCACTTCCGGATTTCGTACGCCGCAGATGACCGGACCCTGGCGCGCGGTCTCAACATCCTGCGCGATCTCGCGCAAGCTCCGTTGGGATCGGCAACCCGTTAAGAATCGAGATAGAAAAATCCTTTTGCCGGATCAACGTCGTGAGGCAGGCCTTGGTCTGCCGAGGCCATTCGCAAAGCCTCGGCAGGCCAAGGCCTGCCCCAATAAAGTAGGTTCGTCGCCAGCGATTGGATAGCACACACTCAGGCCGGAGAGTGACCCTGTGGCTTGAAGGAAGTCAAGAGGCCGATTGGATGGCACCAGCCTGGGCCCACTGGTGGACAAGCCACCAGTGCCACCCCATACGGCCATCGACATGGCATCGGTTGATGGTGCGTCCCACACAGAAATCCCAGGGAGTTCACTCAGATCTTCCGGGATTTCGTAGGCGATCCCATCGCAATCCGCCTAGGCGCTTTCCTTCTTGCGCTCGGAGGCTGCCTTGGGCGGCGTGAGCGGCAAAGGCGGAGTGTCGAAGAGATTCTTCTCCTTGCGGACGATTTCCGGGGTCACCACGAAGCGTCCCTTCTCCTTGGCCGTCCGATCGGGGAGTTCGTACATGATGTCGAGCATGATGTCTTCGACGATCGATCGAAGTCCGCGCGCCCCTGTATCTTTGGCCTTGGCTCGCTTGGCGATCTCGATGAGCGACTCGGGGGTAAACTCGAGGTCGGCCCCTTCCATCTCGAAGAACTTGCGATACTGCTTGACGAGCGCGTTTCTCGGCTCGGTCATGATCTGGACCAACGCGTCGACATCGAGCGGCATCAGCGGACAGGTGACCGGGAGTCGTCCGACGAATTCAGGAATCATCCCATATTCAAGGATGTCGTCCGAGGTCACGCGGTCGAGCAGCGCGCCGAGTTCACCGTTATGCTCGGCATCGGACTGGCTACCGAAGCCGATGGTCTTACGACCGACACGGCGAGCGATGATGTTGTCGAGGCCGACGAACGTGCCACCACAGATGAACAAGATGTTAGTCGTGTCCATCTGAATGTACTGCTGCTCGGGGTGCTTCCGCCCCCCTTGAGGTGGGACGTTGGCCACCGTCCCTTCGAGCATTTTCAGCAAAGCTTGCTGAACCCCCTCACCGGAAACGTCGCGCGTGATCGAGACGTTGTGATTGGTCTTACCAATCTTATCGATCTCATCGATGTAAATGATGCCGCGTTGGGCACTTTCGAGATCGAAATCAGCCGCGTGGAGGAGTTTGAGTAGGATGTTCTCGACGTCTTCACCGACGTATCCGGCCTCGGTCAACGTTGTGGCATCGCCGATCGCGAACGGGACATTGAGAATCCGCGCCAAGGTGCGTGCCAGGAGGGTTTTCCCGCAACCGGTCGGACCGATGAGCAGGATGTTCGACTTGTCGAGTTCGACCTGGCTATCGGCATCTTCGCCATGAACCAACCGCTTGTAGTGGTTGTGGACGGCGACCGAAAGCACCTTCTTGGCTCGATCCTGATCGATGACGTAGGCGTCGAGTTGCTCCTTGATCTCACGCGGCGTGGGAATGTCCGTGAAGAGGGTCTTGGGGACTCCGCGCCGCCGCCGTTCTTGATCGAGGATCGACTGGCAAAGCTCGATGCATTCTCCGCAGATATAAACATCGCCGGGTCCCTCGACGAGGGGCCCCACGTCGCGATAGCTCTTACGGCAAAAGGAGCAATAGGCGTTCTTCTTGGATCCTCCGGCAGTTCCGGAAGGGGTATTGCCACCGCCTCGCTTCCCCCCCCCGCCCGAGGAGCCACCGCCCGTGATGTCCTTACCCGATGGCATACCTTGTCCTTTCGTCTCTCAGGGGAGAGAGAGCCCCACCGGCGCAAAGGGCGGCCGGGCCGTTGGTGTCGTCTGCCCGCTAGAGAGCAGTGAAATGATCGGAATTTGTTAGGTGACAACGGTGGTCGGGGAAAGCCGTCACCGGCTTCGGCCCGGGGATTTTCTGCCCCAAAGCGAAATCAATGCCTCGATGATTCCGATCCACCGCCTTTGAAAAGACTGACAGGAAATCCAGCGACATTCGCCAACTGACTCATTCTAAAATACGATTCCACCCCAAGCAAGGCCGCCCACGGGAATCTCAGGAGGATCAAGAGAATTGCCAAGTCGGAGACATGGTAAGAGTTTGGCTACGCAGATCGCACTGGTCGCCCGCCGACCCACGATGCCAGCCTCAACGCGATGGTAAACAAACCACCAGCTTCATTCGTGAAAGGATTCGATATCCCATGCGACTGCACAATCGTCACCTGGCAGGTTTTGAACCCACCACGCCACGGATGAGGATTGGCATCATGAGCCGTGGAATCAAGATCCCTCTCCATTACGCAGCAGTTGCTCCCAATGTTGGGTTGTCCAACGGCTCAACTGCCGTCCTGCGGACCCAAAGGGATATTCCGCGAGTTCTTCGGGGCGGACCCAACGCACATCGGCAAGACGAGGACCGGGAGTCGAGCCTTGGGAAAGCCCCTGAGCCCGGAATGCGTCGAGTTGCACGCGGTGTTTGGTAACACTATAGCGTACCGTCCGCACCATCGATCCCACCGCGACCTTGACCCCGGTGAGGATTTCAACCCCTTCGGCCAGCTCGACCGGTCGATCAAGCGTTCGGCCGCCCGGATCGGCGCCGGAAAGGTGAATCGTCGGAAACTCCCAAAAATTGGCCCAGAGTCCCCCAGGCTCGCGCTGAACGATCAAAATCCGTTTCTCTCGGACGACGAGGGCGCAGGCCTCGGTCACTGCCAGAGGGGCGAGTTTCGGAGGCATGACGGGCAGCCGATCTTGCAGCCCTCGGGCCCGGGCCAGGCATTCGGTTGCGACCGGGCAAACCAAGCACATCGGAGCGCGCGGCGTGCAAACCAAGGCACCCAGTTCCATGAATGCCTGGTTGAATGTTCCGGCCCCCTGCGTGGGTACGAGGCGTTCGGCCGCTTGCCAGAGTCGTCCTTGCGAGCGCGTGGTTTTCAAGTCGTCCGGCCAGGCCAGCCAGCGCGACAAGACGCGCTGGGTGTTGGCCTCCACGATCGGTGCGGCTTTGTCGAATGCAAAGGAAAGGATGGCCCCTGCGATGTAACGGCCAACGCCGGGAAGCGCCCGCACCGCGTCGGGGTCTTCGGGGAATCGGCCTCCATGGAGGTCGACAACCGCGCGGGCCGCAGCCTGTAACTGCCGGGCTCGGCGATAGTAGCCAAGGCCCTCCCAGGCCTTGAGGACATCCCGCTCGTCGGCAGCCGCCAGAGCCTCGATCGTAGGAAACCGCGTCAGAAATCGCTCGAAGTACGGCACCACGGCGGTCACCGTGGTCTGTACCAGCATCATTTCGGAGACCAGCACGCGATAAGGATCGCGGTCCGCCCGCCAGGGGAGAACTCGTTGCGCCGACGCATACCAAGCCACCAATTTCTGGCGAACGCGCGCGATCCATTCCTGATCGAGGTCAGGATCGATTTCGAAGTCGCCTGGATGATTCGAAGGAGGCTGAAGTCGCTCGTTCGTTTTTTTCCGTCCCACCGTCACTCTTCCGAAAGCTTACTGGCTATCCGAAAACGTACTTTTTTCATGACAAGGGGGACGATTGGAAAGGCCGAGAAGCAATGATCGATACCTCGGCCCCCTGAATTCTCATCCCCGCGCGGGCGATTCTATTTTACCTCGACCGGATAGCCACTTTCGGCTCAACGGTTCACGCAGCACGTTCGCTTCCTTTGGTGACCGTCTTGAGGAAGCGGGCAACCGAGCCGACCACGTGGTGCTGGGCCTCTTCGGTAAGTTCCGGGTACATCGGCAATGCCAGGGTTTCCATCGCGGCCGCCTCGGCAAACGGAAAATCGCCGGGCTTGTGGCCGAGTGAGGCGAAGCAGACCTGGAGATGCAGCGGGATCGGGTAATAGATCTCGGTCCCGATGTGACGAGCCGTGAGATCCGCGCGGAGCGCATCGCGGTGTTCAGCGGCGACGCGAATCACGAACTGATTGTAGACGTGAAAATGGTTGGCCTGCTCGGTCGGCAGAACAACCTTCTCGCTAATCCCTTCAGACTCAAAGAGCTTTCGGTAGCGGTCGGCAACCGCGCGCCGGCCTTCGGTCCAGGCGTCGAGGTGGCGGAGCTTGACCCGGAGCACGGCGGCCTGAATGGCGTCGAGCCGGGAGTTGAAGCCGACTTCATGGTGGTGGTACTTCGGCTCCATGCCGTGAACCCGAAGCCGAGCGATCCGCTTGGCCAGTTCAGAAACATTGGTCGTCACCATGCCGGCGTCGCCGAAGCCTCCAAGGTTCTTCGACGGGTAGAAGCTGAAGGCCGCCACATGGCCCAGAGCACCGGCGCGTCGCTCGTGATAGCGAGCTCCGATCGCCTGTGCCGCGTCCTCCAGAACCGTCAGGCCATGGCGCTCGGCAATCGCGTTGATAGGGGCCATGTCGGCGGTTTGGCCGTAGAGGTGGACCGGGATGATCGCCTTGGTTCGCGAGGTAATCGCCGCCTCGATCTTCGCCGGATCGATATTGTACGACCCCGGCTCGATGTCGACGAAGACCGGCTTGGCCCCCGTGCGCCAGATGGCGCCGGCCGTGGCGAAGAACGAGTAAGGAGACGTGACGACCTCGTCACCAGGTCCGACCTCAAGGGCGAGCAGCGGCAGCAAGAGTGCGTCCGACCCCGATGCACAGCCGATCCCGTGTTCCGCGCCACTGTACTCAGCCACTTCGGCCTCGAGTCCGGAGACCTCGGGGCCAAGGATGAAATACTGGCTCTCGACCACGTTCCGAAGGGCACGATCAATTTCGTCGCGAATCGACTCGTACTGTGCCTTCAAGTCGAGTGCGGGGACACGTTGGGACTCGATCGAGAGACTCATTGGGCCGTCACTCCTTTGAACCGCCCGGACAGGCCGGTGTTTGTCTCCATCCTTGGAGAAAATCGGACGTCGCACGCTAGTCCTTCGGTCGTTTTGTGTCAAGACGGGGTCGAACCCCGAGTTCAGGACTCTCCGCCGTGATCCATGGGCACGTAAATTTCTGCTATGCTTGAAGATGGAGCGAAATCGGGGGTTCCCTCCCCGGCTTCGAGTTGCTGAATTCGTTCGGCGACGAGTGCATCGAGGAGGGAATGGGGGCCCAGGGGAGAGCCCAGCCGAAAGTCGGCATCCGGATGGCGTTGTTGCAAGCCGTCTCGGGCCGCTGTGAGATCTCGGAGCAGGTGAACCCCTGCCGACAGAAAATACGGGATCATCAAGATGCGCTTGGCCCCTTGAGCCACGCAACGATCCCCCCCCTGCCGGATATCGGGTTCCGCCAGTTCGAGGAAACAGGGCTCGACGATCGGATACGCCCCTCGTTCCCTAAAACGCGCGGCGAGCTCGTGCAAATCGTCATTGGCCGGCGCATGCCGGCTGCCATGGGCGATCAGAAGGACAGCCGTAGGTTCTTCGAAGGACGCCATTCGCGCTCGACCGGAGTAAATCCAAGGGCCGCCGTGGAACGAGGGTCCCACAAAGTCCTCGCCCTGGGTTCACCTCTATTGTAGAGTTCCCCCTCACCCCACAATCAATGCCGAAGCCACAATTGGGCCGTCGGCAGGCACAGAGACCCAAAGCCACGGGAATCGGGAAAATCCGAGGCGCCTGACCATATCGCGGGAGTTCCTGAATCTCGATAAGAAGGCCAGGCCTAGTGCTTTGTCAACCCTAAGAAAACGGGTGCAGACGGCCTGCCGTAGGGTGGGCATTGCCCACCGATCTTCGCTGAGGCCAACAGTTTGGTGGGCAATGCCCACCCTACCAAAAGAAATC